>JAEEGJ010012941.1_pt1 | contig 20456 bp, 14 predicted proteins | sample 8958761 | NCBI WGS metagenome assembly JAEEGJ01 (sample SAMN16246546, study PRJNA631951) | gut metagenome | biome: gut microbiome; feature: rumen; material: RS-attached | host: Bos | place: Iran: Karaj | collected 2018-10
GACAAAAGTGTAAACCGAAGCAGGAATAAAGTCATAAACTGACAACCTGTATAGGAATAAAAACAATGAAGTGTAAACCAAGTTAGGAATAACAAACAATACTGTCAACCAAATTCAGTACACTACAAGTTGCAGAAATCCAGTACTTTTCCGTCAGTTATCCAGTACTTTTCCGTCAGTTATCCTAAGGATTTCTGAAGGTTTTCCTAAGGATTTCCTCAAGAAGTTGCGGTAATAATTGCAACTTTTCTACGTGAAAAGAAGCGGGCCAAGTTTCAGCGAGGGACGACTTTGCCGTCGACGACCTTGAAGCGGCGGTCGAACTCTTCGCGGGTTCGTGCCCAGCGGTTGTGGCTCCAGAGCCAGATGGCTGGTTCGCGACGGATGCTGGCCTCTAAGAGACGGTAATAGGCATCGGTGAGCTGGTAGTCGGGTAGTGATTGTGGATGTTGACAGATGGGTTTCATCTCCAGTTCGTAGTAGCCTCGGCGTACGCGATGCATATCTCCGTAGAAGGCGGCGTGGTCGAACTTCTTGACGATACGCTCGGCGCCAGTCAGTACGGGAGTGTCGTGGTTCAGGAAATCTACCCAATGGTGGATGTTGACCCAATGGGGCTTTTGGTCTGAGATGTAGCCGATGATGACGGGCTGTCCTGCCTTTCTGTATTCCAATAGCTTGCGGAGGGTTTCCTGCATGGGTATGCTGACGGAGCCGAAATGTTGGCGGAGGTGGATGAAGAGCCGGTCGAAGGCTTTGTTTTCTATGGGGTGGTATATCTGTCCGCATTGTGCCTTGGGCGATACCCAGAGGGGTAGCGACACGACCCACTCCCAGATGCCGTTGTGGCCCAGGTAGATGGCGCAGGACTGTCCTTGTTCGATGCAGGCGTTTACCTCTTCCGTGTTCTTGAAGACAAATCGCCGCTTCATGTTTTCCTTGCTGATGGTGAGCAGTTTGACACTCTCTACTAAATAGTCGCAGAAGAAGCTGTAGAAGTCTCGCTCGATGGCTCGCCGTTCGGCTTCCGTTTTTTCTGGGAAGGATGTTGCCAGGTTCTGCCTGACTACGCGTACTCGGTATCTGACAAGGTAGTAGAGCAGATAGTACATGACGTCGGAGATGAAGTAGTGTACCCTCAGCGGCAGCAGCGAGAGCAGATAGAATGCGGTATAGATGAGACAATACAATACTTTCATCCCAAAGACTTCAATCCTTGAATTCTTTAATTCTTATTTTCCGCAAAGGTAGTTATTTTACGGCTATTGTGCAAATATTAATCTGGTTTTTTGTCTGTTTGTGGGAAAAATAGTACTTTTGCAACTGATATGCTGAAGCGAAAGATTTATTATAGGCTGTTTGCCTGGCGGCACTTTCCGCCGTTGGCGCCCTCGAAGGAAGCCATCGATGTTGTCATTCCCATTGTTGCCAAGGACCTGCGTATACTGCCGCTATGTTTAGAAGGTGTTCGCCGTCAGGTGCAGCATCCCATTCAGGACATCTATATCGTGGCACCTGTCCAGCAGGAGATAGTCCGGTTCTGTGATGAACATGGCCTGCGGTTTGTCGATGAGTGCAGCGTGCTGGGCTTTGGTCCAAAGGACCTGAACCTGCAGGTGAAGCAAGGGGACGGGCGTGTCCTTAATCGTAGCGGCTGGCTTTTTCAGCAGTTCATCAAGCTCAGCGGTAAAGTGGGAACCTGCCGTCACTACCTTTGCATCGATGCCGACCATGTGCTTATCCGTCCACACACCTTCCTAACTGACGACGGCAAGACGGTGTTCTATATGAGTTATGAGGAACACCAGCCCTATTACGACAATATCCAGCAGCTGTTGCCAGATCTGCCGTTGGACTGTTTGTCGTATGTTGACCATAAGATGCTGTTCGACAAGAATCAGTTGGAAGTACTTCATGAGGTTCTCAGCCAACGTTCTGGCAAGTCGTGGACAGACACTATCATCGACAGCTACGACCGCCATTGCTTTTCAGGCTTCTCGGAGTTTGAACTTTACGGCAACTTCGTAACAAATAAGGTGCAACGCCCTTGGTTGCAGAAAAGACTGCCTTATAGTCGGATGGCCGATTACGACACGCTATGCAGGAAGTGGAGTTCGTCGCGCTGGTCGCTGACGTTTCCCGACTATATGCGTCAGAATGCTACAGCGCCAGTCTGAGTCCTACGTGTTTGAATCGGCGGCGCTGATCGTACATGAATCGGTTGGTGGAGCGGCAGTAGCGCGGACTGCAGTCGTAGGCTCCTCCGCGAATGATGATGAAATTGCTGGACGGCTTGCTGGTGGGCGTCTTGCGATACCAGTCACTACACCACTCCCACACATTCCCTGACATGTCGTAGAGTCCCAGCTCGTTAGGCTTGAGCTGTGCCACAGGCCAGTGCATCCCGTCGTGGGTGTCGTCAAGCGTGTGTGCCACTTCGTTGATGTTGTTGCTGCCGGCATAGAGAAAGCCTTTCGAGTGTTTGCCGCCTCGGGCAGCATATTCCCATTCTGCTTCAGTGGGCAGACGGAAATGCTGTTTGGTCAGGGCGTTCAGACGGGTAATGAACTCCTGGCACATGTCGTAGGTGACGTATTCCACAGGCATCTTGGCATCCTTGATCTTGGAACGGTTCTTCTCCATGACAGCCTCCCACAGTTCTTGCGTGACTTCGGTCTCGCCCATGTAGAAAGTCTTGACCGTCACTTGGTGGCGCAGCTCGTCGTCGTCGGCCAGCGTGTCGCCAGGCAAGGCTCCCATCATGAACGTGCCGCCCTCTACAAGTTTCATCTTGAACTGTACGCCCTTCACCTTATATATATATGTGGCAGGCTTCTGGGCGCGAACTGGGAGGAATGAAAGAAATGAAAGGAATGAAAGAAATGAAAGAAATGGTAATGTAGAAATGAAGAAATGATGCTGCGCCCCCTTCGGTGACAGGCATTCCTTCATTCCTTTCATTTCTTTCATTTCTTCCGGCCCCACAGCCCACCACAGCATGCGCAGCCAGCAGAAGAAGTAGGTATAGACGTCTATCCAGAAAGTCTCGTGGATATATTCATGCAGCCAAGCCGGGCAAAGCACGTCGGTAGGCAGGATACAGAAGTTAACGACCAGCGACCAGAACAGCGTCCAGTCTAACCACGTACGTTTGGGTTGCAGCCAGAAAGCCATCGCATAGAAGGGCAGACATATTATATAGGTGTGCGTCTCAGGGCAGTCGCTGAAAAGTATCATAAACCCAGTCAGCACGCCTAAGGCCTGGATGCGGAAGCGCAGCTCCTTCCACCGCTTATAGCGCCAGAAGAACAGCACGCCCAGAATGCCCAGCGTCACCAACTGTACGATGCGGTAGTTGGGCAGTAAGAAAGGTTTCAGTCCACGGGCAAAGAGTATGCCGATGAAGTCGGAGTCGCTATGGTGCGACGCTATCATGTCGAACATCTGTCCGTAGAGTACAAAGACGTTGTCGAAGGCTGTGTTGATGGCTGGAAGCAATAGGAAGAATGCGCCGCAGAGTATGGCATAGCCAAAGTTTCGCCACACCTTCGGATAGCAGAAGAGGATGGCCAGCTCGGCCACACCGTAAACCTTCGTCGTTGCCGACAGCATGATGAGGAATACAGCCCAAAAGCCTTTGCCGCGCTCCAGCAGGATAAAGGCAAAGATATAGATGTAGGCCACGATGGTGTTGTGCTGGTAGCAGAACACCGCTTGCAGCAAGACAGAAAGCAGGAACAGGAATATCCAATGCTTGTAGCGGTCTAACTCCGCCGGCAGCATCTTGATGGCCAAGGCGAAGAGGCTGTAGTTGCAGATGTTCCAGACGTACGGTCCTAACCACCAAGGCAGGAGGAAGATGGGCGCGAAGATCACGTTGAACACGGGTGAGTAGAGAAAGTAGATGCTATGCGCCTGAGCATACTCCATGGTGTAGGGCGTCAGTCCCTCCCAGAACATGCGGGTGGAGTCCTGATAGTCGAAGTAATTGGTGTTACGGCCACGCACCACCTCTAAGGTAGTAGCCAGCAAAACGATTGCAAGTCCCAGAAAGAAAACACACGTGGGGTTCGAGAAAAACCACTTTACTCCCTTTATAATCCTATTCACAGTCTGAAATATAATGTCTCTGCTTCTGAGCGAAGCCAATTTAAACTTTAATATTCAATGTTTCCGAGATGAGATAGCTCGGGCGGTGCTTCACTTCGTCGAAGATGCTGCCTACGTAGACGGCGATGATGCCCATGACCATGATCATAATGCCGGCTATGAACCACATGGACACGAAGAGCGTTGCCCAGCCGCTGACCGTCTCGTCCATGATAATGGTCTTGATGACCAACACGATGGCACCCACAATGGCAGCCAATGTCACTAATGTGCCGAAATAGACGATGAGGCGCAACGACTTGGTGGAAAAGCTGACGGCTGTGCTGACGGCCAGTTCGATGCGTTTACGCATTGAATATGACGACCTCTTGCCGTCCGTCCTGACGGCGTGCTCCACGTCGACCTTAGCCGTCTTGAAGCCTACCCATTGCGTCATCAGCGGATAGTAGCGGTGGTAGTCGCCCATCTTCGCCATAGCGTCGATGACCTTATGGCTGAAGATGGCAAACTCGGCCACGGCTTCGTCCTGGCGGGTGTCGGTCAGGAAACCCATCAGTTTGTTAAAAACGTGCGAGCCCTGTGTCATGAAGAAGTTGTCGGGGCGGTTGCGGCGTGTGGCAAATACAATGTCATAACCCTCCTTGACCTTCAGGAACAGGTCGCGGATTTGCGATGGCGGGTTCTGGAGGTCGCAGTCCAATGTCACGACGTAGTCGCCCTTCGCCGTGTCGTAGCCGGCGTTCAACGCACTCTGTTGGCCGAAGTTCCGGCTCAGGAAGACGCCTTTGACATGCGAGTCCTGAGCACAGAGTTCGCGAATGATGTCGCGGCTGTTGTCAGGACTGCAGTCCTCGACGAGTATGATTTCATAGCTGTCAGTCAGCTGAGCCACAGTTTCCGTAATCTGTCGCACCAGTTCGCGTAGCAGCGTGGGAGCCCCATAGCAAGGGCTGACTACCGATAGTTCCATATCTCTTTGTTATTTGTGTACCGCTTCTTTATACTCCTTCAGCTGGAGGGTGGCGCTAAGGGGCAGGTTGCGGCTGGAATTGCCGATGCGGAAGGTGTATGCACCAGCCTCGCCGAGCCACTGGCTGCCAGCCTCGTCAAACGAAGTCAGCATGCGGCGCTCGATGCGCATGGTCAGCGTCTGACTCTCGCCAGGCTGCAGTTCACGAGTCTTGGCAAAGGCCTTCAACTCGTGGACAGGTTTGTCGATATTGCCCTTCGGAGCCGTGACATAAACCTGTGCCACTTCCTTGCCAGCTACGCTACCCGTGTTCTTGACCGTAACGGTAACGGCGACAGCGTCACCTTCCAGTTTTACCTTAGGCTGTGAGAAGGCGAAGGTGGAGTAGCTCAATCCAAAGCCGAAGGGGTAGGCTACAGGCACCTGATGGGTGTCGAAATGGCGGTAGCCGACATAGATGCCCTCTTCGTGGTTGGTGGCATCCTCGTTGGGGATGGGGTAACCCCAGCCTTTCATCTCACGATAGGAATAAACGTCCATATCCTGCGGGAAGTTCTTGGTGGAGGGGTGGTCGGTGGCACTGACTGGCCACGTCATGGTGAGCTTACCTGAAGGATTGGCTTTGCCCGTCAGGACGTCGGCTACGCTGTTGCCGCCCTCCTCGCCGGGCTGCCAGGCACAAAGGATGGCATCCACACGGTCGCGCCACGAGCAAGTCTCCATGACGGAGCCTGAGTTCAGGATGACAATGACAGGTTTGCCGGCAGCATGGAACTGGTCGGAAACGCGGGAAATCATGTCACGCTCCTCCTTCGTCAGGTTGAACTCGCCATCAATCTTACGGTCCATGCCTTCACCTGCCTGACGACCGATGGTGACAATGGCAGCGTCGGCCTGCTGTACCTCATGGGCTACGCAGCGCTCCGTAATATCTATCTCGTCGAGCTTAGGCTGGCCCTGGTCGAGGAACCACATTATAGGATTCTTGTCGGCACGAAGCTTGGCTTTGGCATACTTGACGTAGTTCTGGTAAATTTCAGTCAATAGCGGGGTGGTCTGCACGCCAATGTTCTTCAGACCCTGCACCATATCGACAACGTAAGGTACGTTGACGGCGCCAGAACCAAGACCACCGGAGAGGAAGTCGTAGCTGCTGACACCAAAGAGGGCTACCGTCTTGAGGTTCTTCATAGGTAGCACACCGCTGTTCTTCAGCAAGACCATGCCTTCCGTGCTACTCTGACGGGTGATGGCGGCATGAGCCTTCAGGTCAGGCTTGCTGTACTTGTAACCCTTGAAACGAGGCGTCTTGACGATGTACTCCAGCATGCGGCGTACGTTCAGGTCGACGTATTTGATGTCGAGCTTACCACTTTTGACCGCCTCAACAATGTCCTTGGCTTGGTCGGGATAGCCTGGCGTCAAGAGGTCGTTGCCGGCTTCTACTTCCTGGCTGACGGGCAGGTCGGCACGCTTGCCTATCCAGTCGGTCATGACGATGCCTTTGAAGCCCCAGTCGTCACGCAGAATGGTTGTGAGGAGTTGCTTATGCCCTTGGGCATAGGTGCCGTTCACCTTATTATATGCTGACATAATAGTCCATGGGTCTGCCTTGCGGACAGTCATCTCGAAGCCACGGAGATACAACTCACGCAGGGCACGCTGACTGACACGCTCGTCAACCTTGGTGCGTGCCGTCTCCTGCGAATTGACGGCATAGTGCTTAGCAGAAACACCCACGCCCTGACTTTGTACGCCGAGGGTGAAGGCGGTACCCATGGCACCCGTGACAAAGGGATCCTCGCTGAAGTACTCGAAGTTACGTCCGCAGAGCGGGTTGCGGTGCAGGTTCATGCCTGGTCCTAAGATTACGTCACAGCCGTATTCCAAGGTCTCGTTGCCGATGGCACGGCCTACCTGTTCTACGAGGTCGGTGTTCCAAGTCGAGGCCAGACAGGTGCCTACGGGAAAGCCTGTAGCAGAATAGTCGTTGGGGTCGCCGTCACGCTTGCGATCGATGTGTACGCCGGCAGGACCGTCAGTTAGTACGGTGGCGGGAATGCCGAGGCGAGGGATCTCTACGGTGATGCCGGCAGCTCCGGCAACGAGTTTCTTCTGGTGGCCGAGCATGGCGCCTGAGCCGACGAAACTGTCGTTACCACCACCTACCAGTAGCTGGGCTTTCTCTTCAAGGGTCATGGCCGAGAGCACCTCGTCGATGTTATCGGCACGCAGTTTCGGTTGTGCTGTCATTGTTGTAGTTGTTAACAGGGCCATAAGGCCGGTAATGAGGACTTTTTTCATATTATTTTTTGTTTTTAGTTGTGGCGGATTAGGGATTAACGGAAATAGGCTTTGAGTTGTTCAGCATAGTCGGCCAGTTGGCGTGTGTCGCCGTTGCCATAACGTTGCCACACCTGCTGACAGGGCAGCATCAATGGGCTGAAGGTTACGTCGTGGCGCTTCAGGTAAGGGTCGCAATACTGGAAGATCTCTAAGATGTCGACCACTAAAGGTGTGGGGATGCGCATGAGATGTGCCAAATCTTGTACCTCGGGGGTCTCGCTGACCATGGTGTGGGGCGTTAGCCTGAAGTAAAGGTCGAGGACGAGTGTGAGCATCATGGGCGTCAGCGTAGAGAGGGGTGCCTCAAGGGTGGAGAGCGAGGCGATGGGGCGGAATTCGAGTTCGAAGGTTTCGTTTACTTCCACGCCCTCAAAGAAATCACCACCTGAGTTGAAAGCCGTCATCTGTCGCAGCAGACTGACGGCACGGCTCAGCCGACGTGGGTTACGGCTATACTCCTGCCAGATGCGCTCGATGCGAGGTGTGCGTAACTGGGCAATGTCGCCCAACCGCTGGTGCAGCACCTGTGGCGGAATATGGAGTTCAAGACTCAGGTTGACCATTTCACGGCTGTAAGTCGGTTTTATGCCGACGGGTTTGCGCAGATAGGCCTGTACCATCAGTAGCCAGTAGTCGTCGTGCCAAGGATATTTGTTTGCCATAATAATGCGTTTTATGGAAATTATTTTGCAAATATACGAAATTATTTTTAATTTTGCACTCAAATTAATATTCATTATGAGAAAATTGCTGTTGGCCATTGGTTGTTGTCTGTGGGCAGTTGCCATTTCAGCACAGACCATACGCGACGAGATAGGTCGTAATACCCGCTATTCGGCAGGTATCTACATGACCTATCCTGGCCCCATACAGCAAAAGCTGACTCCACCGCCGGAAGGCATGAAACCCTTCTACATCTCGCACTATGGCCGGCATGGGTCACGCTATCAGTCACGGCAGAAGATCTATGATGCACCTTATTCTATATTGGAAGCAGCTGACAGGATTCATGTACTGACACCATTGGGACGTGATGTCTTGAAGCGACTGGACGTGATACGCCGGGATGCTGCTGACCGTTGGGGTGAATTGACGTCGGTGGGTGCCATGCAGCAGCGCCAGATTATTACGCGGATGGTGAGCCGTTTCCCGGAAGTCTTCGACAAAGAGTGTACCGTCGATGCCCGCAGTACGACGATGACCCGCAGCCTGCTGTCGATGGAAAATGCCTTGGTGCAGTTGTCGGCCCTGAAACCCGATGTGAAGATTCACCATAATGCCACGGCGCGCGACATGCCCTTCCTGAACCAGCAGGACGAAGACCTGTTCCTGTTGTCGGAAGACTCTGTCACTCGGGCAATCTATGATGCCTATGTCCATAAGACGGTACATCCGGAACGACTGGTGGCATCGCTCATTAAGGACGAGAACTTTGTCCGCAACCATGTGGATGTATATGACTTTAACAATAGCCTGTTTCGTATTGCCAGTAGCATTCAGAATACGGACCTGAGCCAACAGCTGACGCTGTATGACCTGTTTACCGATAACGAGATCTTCGACAACTGGCGTGTGGGTAATGCCCGTTGGTATATTACCCATGGGGGATTCTCGCTGAACGGCGGCGGACAGCCCTACAGCCAGCGCAATCTGCTAAGGAAAATCATCGAAGAAGCCGACAGTTGTATTCGTCAGCCTGGTTCCAACGTTCATCTGCGCTATGGCCATGCTACCGTCATCATGCCTTTAGTATGTCTGTTAGAGCTGAATGATTATGGCTTGTCCACTAACGACTTGTACGAATTGGAGCGTAAGCAATGGGCAGACTTCCGTATTTTCCCCATGGCTGCCAACGTCCAGTTTGTGTTTTATCGCCGCCAGCCTGATGACAGCGATGTACTCTTCAAGGTTTTGCTTAACGAGAATGAGGCCACGTTGCCGCTGAAGAGCAACATGGAACCCTATTATCGCTGGAGCGACTTCAAGGCGTATTTTCTCAAGAAACTGGAAGCCTATGGGGGAAAGAGGAATGAAAAGTGATGAGTATGATGAGAGCATATAGAATAAAAGGAGTGATACGTGAATGGGCGGTGAGGGTGCTGACGGCACTTCTCGCTTATCACTTATCACTCAGCACTTGTTTTTCCCAGTCAGCCTTCGAGTTCATTAGCCGTAACAGAAACTTCTCAGCCAGCAACTATTGCATCTATCCTGACAGTGTCCAGCCGACGATGACGCCTCCTCCTGCTGGCAAGCGTCCCTTCTATATCTCGCACTATGGCCGTCACGGTTCCCGTTACTTGAGTAACAGGAAGGCTTACGACATTCCCTACAGGATGCTGTGCAGGGCAGACAGCTTGGACGAATTGACGCCCATAGGACAAGACGTGTTGCACGAAATGAGAATAATCATCTCCGACTCGGAAGGTCGCTGGGGCGACCTGAGCAGTTTGGGCAAACTTCAGCACCGCCGTATAGCCCAGCGCATGATGGAGCGCTTCCCCGAGGTGTTCCAAGATAAAGCATACGTTGATGCTAAGAGTACGGTGGTGAACCGTTGCATTCTTTCTATGGGTTCCTTCCTCCAGCAAATGGCTCAGATGAACCCGTCGCTTCAAGTCAAAATGCAAGCCTCGGCCAAGGACATGTGGTACATGAACCATCAGGACAAGGAGTTGCGCGACAGCATGATGACGTCACGTTCCCAACAACTGTACAGAGCTTTCTGTTCAACGCGTGAGCGGAATCCCCGTCTGATGGAATTGTTGTTTGTCGACCCCGACTCCGTCAAGGATGTCGTCGACGAGGTGTGGCTTAACTACTATTTGCTGAAGGCGGGCCTGATTCAGCAGAACACCAACATGCACGATAAGACCTATCTTATAGATCTCTTTACCTTCGAGGAGATTCATCAGTTCTGGCAGATGGAGAATGCCTATTGGTATTTTACCTATGGTCCGTCGCTGATTAACGGAGGCGAACAGCCCTACACCCAGCGCTGTCTGCTAAGGAAAATCATCGAGGAGGCCGACAGTTGTATTCGTTTGCCGCAGACTGGTGCGTCGCTCCGCTTTGGTCACGAAACGGTGTTACTGCCGCTGACGTGTCTGTTAGGCCTGAATGGCTTTGACTACCAGACTGAGAACTTGGAGGAACTGGAAGAGAAAGGTTGGTGGGCGTGTCTGGTGTTTCCCATGGCCTCGAACGTTCAGTTTGTCTTCTACCGTTCCGATGTTAACGACGATGATGTCATCTTCAAGGTACTGCTGAACGAACAGGAGGCTTCGCTGCCTTTGCCGACAGAAATGGCGCCCTATTATCATTGGAAAGACTTTAGGGAGTTTTATCTGAAGAAGTTAGAAACTTATGACGCTTTGCGGGCTACGCGTAAAAAATAGAGGCTTAGATGCGCCCTTGTTCGTGGTAGCTATAGTAGGCTCCGTCGGTGACGATGACGTGGTCAAGGAACTTGATGCGCATCACCCCGCAGGCTTTCGCTATGGCTGCTGTCAAGTCGTTGTCTGCTTGACTGGGCCGCAGACTGCCTGAAGGATGATTATGGCATACGGCTATGATGGTGGCATTGGCCAGCACGGCCTCGCGGATGATGATGCGGACGTCGACGCTCACCTCGCTGATGCCGCCATGGGCTATGCGCGTCTTCTTGATAAGCCGGTAGTTCTGGTTCATCAGCAATAGCCAGAACTCTTCAACGTCAAAGTCTTGCATCAAGGGATGCATGTGGTTATAGATAAGGGTCGCCGTGCCTAAGTCAGGCCGTTCCTCAGGTTTTTCCATCTGTCGGCGCTTGCCCAGTTCGCAGGCTGCCAGGATGGTGATGGCTTTCGCCTCGCCAACGCCGTTATATTGGCAAAGGTCGCGAATGGTCATCTTGCCCAGAGTATTCAGGTTGTTGTTGCAGTCTGCTAAGATGCGCTTCATCAGCGAGACGGCATCCTCCTTGGTGGAACCTGAACCAACCAGTATCGCCAGCAACTCGGCATCGGTGAGTGCCTGTGTCCCAAGCCGCATGAGTTTTTCACGTGGACGGTCTTCCTCAGCCCATTGGTTAATGTTCAGCTTATCCATCACTTATAGAAGTTCTTTTCGAAAGCGGTAAATTCGTCCTGTTTAAGCACGCAGCGCTTCCACCACGCCTCGATGAAGCCCAGACCGTAGCCCATTAACTGGACGAAGGCGGCAGGGATGGAGAGCAGCCCGACCCAAAGACTCTTGTTTTTAATGCTGGAGTCAAGGAAGATGATGATGCTATATAATATAATAGGTATAAGCGACAGCTCACAAAGGGCAAAACCGATGGCTGCCGTCATGTGGTCGGCGTTGAAGAGGAAATTGCATAATCCGAGTCCAAAGAGCATCAGCAGACCTATGACCCCTAAGGTGAATACCGTCGGCAGCAGGTGTACGAGTTTCATGGTTCCTGGGTGGCGCTTTGTCAGGTTGATGCGTGCAATGCCGCTATTGAAGACCTGTCGGAAGAACTTTTGGAAGTCTGTGCGCCGCTTGTGCCACACCCAGGCGTCAGGGAAGAGGCGGGGTTTATAGCCGGCCTCAACGATACGGTAGGAAAAGTCGATGTCCTCGCCGAAGCGCATCTTCGAGAAACCGCCCAACTGCATGTAGACATCACGACGGATGCCCATATTGAATGAACGTGGATAAAACTTGTCCAGCTTTGCTTTGCCACCTCGGATGCCACCTGTGGTAAAGAAGGACGTCATGGAGTACGAGATGGCTTTCTGAACGGGAGAAAAGGAAGGGTGTGCGGCATCAGGACCACCCCATGCAGCTGCGGGCTTTTCTTGTAGTTCTTTCTCCACAGCAGCTAAAAAGCCATTGGGCAGCACGACGTCAGAGTCGAGCACGATGACGTACTCGCCCTGGGCACGTTCCACGCCGTAGTTGCGGCTCTGACCAGGACCGCTGTTCTCCTTATTATAATAATGCAAATCAAGGATGCTTGCGAACTTGTCGCAAACATCCTTGCAAGGTTTCTGTGAACCGTCCTCAACAATTACCACCTCAAAGTCAGTAAGCGTTTGAGAGCAAAGGCTCTCAAGCAACTCGTCCACTTCATCTGGGCGATTATATACGGGGACGATAATTGAGTATTTCAATTCTCAATTTTCAATTACTCTTTTGCTCTTGCCAAATAGCTGCCATCGCGGGTGTCAACCTGAATCAGGTCGCCCTCGTTGATGAACAGAGGCACGCGAACCTCGACGCCAGTCTCCAGCGTAGCAGGCTTCAGCGTGTTGGTAGCGGTGTCGCCCTTAATGCCGGGCTCAGAGTGAGTGACGCGGAGAATGGTCTTCACCGGCATCTCAGCATAGAGAATAGTGCCGTCGGTGGTATCGCTCACCACGGAAACCGTGTCGCCCTCCTTCATGTACTCGTGGCCAATTACCAAGTCGTTGGCAATGGGAATCTGCTCGAAAGTCTCGTTGTTCATGAAAATGCGACCCTCCTGGTCCTCATACAGATACTGGTAGTCGCGATGCTCGATGACGACGTCCTCCAGCTTCTCACCGATGTTGTAGCGGCGCTCCAGCACGCGGCCGTCGGTGACGTTCTTCAACTTGATGTTCATGATGGTGTTACCCTTACCAGGTTTACGATGCTGGAAGTCGATGCAAACCCAAATGGCACCGTCCATGCGGATGGCAGTACCCTTCTTAATGTCTTGTGAATTAATCATAAAAATATGCTATTATAATATATAATATCGCTTTTCAGGGTGCAAAGGTACAATATTTCCGTGAAAAATGAATAAATTTTGAAGAAAAAATCACTCAAAACTTGCACGATTAGAAATAATTATGTAATTTTGCAGCCCGAATCGACGAATTATAACAAATAAAACAAAGATAAGACAATGAAAAGAACGTTTCAGCCGCACAATCGTCGCCGCGTAAACAAGCATGGTTTCCGCGAGCGCATGGCAACAAAGAATGGTCGTCGCGTACTGGCTTCTCGCCGCGCTAAGGGCCGTAAGAAGTTAACAGTATCTGACGAGCACCACGGAAAGTAAATCCAGAAAGCTCAGATAAGAGTTGGGTATGTTTATTCATAAACGTACCCAATTTTTTTGTACCCGTGTTTAGAAAAATATTCGGGATTATTTCGTTTTCTCGCTTTTTTGTCTTACCTTTGCAGCATATTTGTGTTATCCGTGCACCATATCTGATTTATCTGTATCTTAGTTATCCGTGTACCAGATTAAACTATAAACATTACTAACTTATGAAATTATTTGTTACAGCAATGGCGATGGGCGTATTAACAATGTTGGCAGGCTGCCAGTCGGCACCGGACATTGAGGATCAGGTTGATGCGTTGTACGACAAGATGTCGCAGGAGGAGCGTGTTGCCCAGCTGCGCAGTATGTATATGGACGAACTCTTCGACGACAAGGGCCAGTTGGACCCGGCGAAGTGCCGCGAGCTGATACCTAACGGCATCGGCCACTTCTCACAGTTCTGCATGCAGAAGCCTCGCGACCCGAACGAGATTCGTGACAGGGTGGCTGCCGTGCAGAAGTGGCTGATGGAGAATACACCGAATGGCATTCCTGCCTTGTGTCACGAGGAGGTGCTGTCGGGTGTCAACACGAAGGGCTCTACGATTTACCCCCAGCAGATAGGTCAGGCATGTTCGTTCAATCCCGAACTGGCTGAGCTGAAGACGCGCCAGACGGCCACCGCTATGAGAAAGATGGGTGGTGTGTTGTCGCTGTCACCTATGGTCGATGTTTGTCGCAATCCCAGTTTCAATCGCTTGGAGGAGTCGTACGGCGAGGACGGCTACCTGTCGGCTGTGATGGGCGTGGCCTTTGTCAACGGCTTACAGCAGAGCGATCTGAAGAAGGGCGTTGGAGCCTGCTCGAAGCATTACCTCGGCTACGGCGGTGGCGGCGATGCCCCTGAGAAGGAACTGATGGAAGACATCATTCTGCCCCACGAGGCGATGGTTCGTGTGGCAGGCAGTAAGGCTGTGATGCCTGGCTACCATGTCATGGCGGGCAAGAAACAGCAATGTGTGGCAGACAGTACCATACTGCAGGGTATCCTGCGCGGCTACTTGGAGTTCGACGGTATGGTGGTTAGCGACTATACAGCCATCGACCAGCTGGTTTTAAATGAAGAATTAAGAATGAAGAATGAAGAATCAGGAGCGAAGTCCGAAGAATCAGGAGCGAAGTCCGAAGAATCGAATATCGACCCGGCTGTGATGAAGGCAGCCGCTGCCATCAATGGCGGTTGCGACGTAGACTTCCCGCATGGTGCTAACTATAAATATCTTCCTGAGGCCTTGGAGAAAGGACTTGTGAAGCCTGAGGCGTTCGAACGTGCCGTGAAGAGCGTGTTACGCTATAAGTTCCGCGCAGGTATGTTCGATAAGGATGCCTACCTCTATAGTAAAGAGGATATCCAACTCGACACCCCCGAGGAGCGCCAGACGGCTTATGATATCGCTACACAGAGCATTGTCCTTTTAGAAAACAATGGCGTGCTGCCCTTGGCAAACGTGCAGAAAGTTTTCCTGACGGGGCCTAATGCCAACTCGATGTGGTCGATGTGTGGCGACTATTCTTTCCCTGCCATGTCTTTCTTCTGGAAGATGGTAAAGGAAGACCTCGACCATCCGCACACCATCACGCTGTTGGAGGGTATGACAGACTGTCTGAAAGACTCCCCCATTTCGCTCAGCTACTCTCAGGGCTGTGACTGGACGGAGGAGATAGAGACTAAATTCTCGGAACTGGGCGACGAACGTGCCTGGGAATACGGAATCCTGCACCGTAAGGTGGAACCCACCGACAAAATCGACAAGGGCGAGGCGTTACGTCTTGCCAACGAAGCCGACGTCATCGTAGCTGCCGTTGGTGAGAACGTCATGCTGTGCGGCGAGAATCGCGACCGTCAGGGGTTGCGCCTGCCGGGTAAGCAAGAGGAGTATGTCAACGAGCTCATAGCCACCGGCAAGCCTGTTGTGCTCGTCGTCTTCGGCGGCCGTGCTCAGGTCATCAGCGGTTTGGCTGAGAAGTGTGCTGCCGTCATTCAGGCTTGGTATCCCGGTGAGGAGGGTGGTCACGCTGTTGCCGACATCCTCTTTGGCAAGGTGACGCCGTCGGGCAAGCTCTCCGTCAGCTATCCAAAGGAGGAACTTAACGAGCCGGTCTGCTATAACTATCCGCAGACCTCTTCCAGCAGCAAGATTGCCTGGCCGTTCGGCTATGGCCTGAGTTACACCACCTTCGAGTATAGCGACTTGCAGATGGACAGCTTGGCAAAGACGACCGACGAGAGTCTTACTCTCTCCTTTAAAATAAAGAACACGGGTAAGGCTGCTGGCGACGAGATAGCCCAGGTGTACATCTCACCCCAGGACGCCAAGAGTCCCGTCCGCCCCATCCAGTTGCAGGGCTTTGCCCGTGTGGCGTTGCAGCCAGGCGAGACAAAGACCGTCACAGTGAAACTCTTCATCGAACAGTTTGGCTATTACTACCGTGAGAGTGTGCCCCAATGGCGGCGTGAGGCAGGGGATTATCTTGTCAAGATTGGCGCCTCGTCGCAGGACATCCGCTTGCAGCAGCAAGTCACATTAGACGATGTGCTTGTCAGCAATACCCGCCGCGAACACTACTTCTCGGAAGTGAAAATTGATTAAGGATGTCTTGACCTAAAGGTTCAAGATGTTTCAAGAAACGATTAGAAAATTAAACATATTGCCTTATGAAAAAAATGCTATTAGTTGTCTGTGCATTGTGTGTTCAGATGGTGAGCATGGCACAGCCCCGAACGAATGATGACGGAACGGTGACGTTCCAGTACAAGAACGACTCGGCCAAGACGGTACTCGTCGACGTGCAGTTTGCCGGCCGTAAAGAGATGACCCGTGGTGCTGACGGTATGTGGACGGTGACCCTCGGTCCCGTCGCCCCCGACATGTATCCCTACTGCTATGTGGTGGATGGCGTTGGCGTGATGGATCCCGAGAATCCGCAATACTTCCCCAATGAGGGCTTCAAGAACAGTTTGCTGGAAATCACATCGAAGAGTGGTGCCCTGCCCCACGACATCCTTGATGTGCCGCACGGTCGCGTCGAGTATGTCAACTATTATTCGAAGAGCCTTGGCGCCACTAACCACGCCATTGTGTACCTGCCGCCGACTTACATGACAAATCCGCAGAAGAAGTACCCCGTATTCTACCTCATCAGCGGTACCACCGACACAGAAGAAGTCTATTATAAGGTTGGCCGCGTGAACTACATCCTCGACAACCTGCTGGCTGACAAAAAGGCCCAGGAGATGATAGTCGTGCTGCCTTACGGAAATCCCATGAAGCTGAAACTTCAGGACGCTCCCACCACGGTGCCTGGCGCCACGACGAAGGAGCGTAGCGACGAGATAGCCCGACAGATGCGCTTCGGCGGTGACGTCTTCAGTCAGGACCTGATTAATGACCTCATGCCGTACATCGAGAAGAACTACCGCACCAAGGCCGACCGTGACCACCGGGCCATTGGCGGTTTCTCACGCGGTGGCAATCAGGGACTCTATAACGGTCTGGCCAACCTCGACAAGTTCTCATACCTCTGCTCGTACAGTTCGTTTACGTCGACGGACATCCCTGGGGTCTACGACAATGCCGACGAGCTCAACAAGAAACTTCACCTGTTCTGGCTTGGCGTAGGTACTGACGATTTCCTCTACGGTAATGCCCGTGACTACATGGAGTTCCTCGACAAGAAGGGCATCCGCAGCGTGAAAGAGTTTACAACCGACAAGTTCGGCCATACGTGGATGAACGCCAAGTACTTCCTCGCAAAGACCCTGCCACTGCTCTTTAACAAGAAGGCTTCAGAAGCTGCCATGCAGGCCAGCCAGCCCGCTCCTGCCGCAACGGGTAAAGAACAGCAGTTCACCCCCGGCGTTATGGCTCGTCTGTTCCCCAAACCCATTATCTCGCCCGAGTACGGCGAGCAGGGTACTACGTTCCGCTTCAAGGCTCCTGAGGCTAAGAAAGTGGAGTTAGAAGTGGAGATTCTGCCCGAGACTATCGTGATGCAGCGCGACAGCGACGGTGTCTGGAGCACCACGCTGACGGAGTATCTCTTCGAGACCTATAAGTACTGTTTCATAGTCGATGGTACTCGCGTGGCCGATCCGAGCAACATGTACCTCTCGCCTGACTTAGGCTTTAAGTACAGCGTGGCCAGCAATCCCAAGACGCCCTTCAACTTTGCCTCTCAGGGTGACATCCAGCATGGCAGGGTGAGCTATGACTTGGACCGCATGGAGGCTTGGTACACCGCCCCCATGCAACAGATGATGATGCCGGCATTCGTACAACTCGTACCCGGCGAGGGAGACACCATGGAGAGCTGGTTCAAGTTAGGCGGTGCTGACGCCATTGCCGACCGACTGTTAGCCGACGGCAAGACGAAACCCTGCATCATCACCACCAGCGCCTTGGAGTTTATGCAGAACGGCCCCCAGATGCCAGGCTTCAAAATTCGTACGCTGAAGGCTGACGACTATCCTACATGGAGCCAGCGTCGCAGGGCATTGGTACGCCTGCTCATCGCTATTGGCAAGGAACCTGCCCCTGAGATGCCGGCCTTCGGCGGTGGCTTCGGCGGTGGTTTCGGCGGCGGACGCCCTGGCGGCTTCGGCGGAGATGATTAAACCAAGAAGATGCCACATATAATTTTCCATTTAACTTAAAAACTCATAAACTTATAAACTCACGATGAAACGTACATTATTATCAATTATTCTGCCGTGCCTGGCGCTGATGGCCGTGGCACAGCCTGCCGGAGGCTTCGGAGGCTTCCAGGCACCGAAAGTCGACCTCCCCACGTCTCAGGAGTGGAAAGATGTGAACTATGCTGGCGATGACAAGGCATTCCACACTTGTGACATCTACCTGCCCAAGAAGGAGGCTGCCAGCTATCCTGTCGTTATCCATATCTACGGTAGTGCGTGGTTCAGTAACAATGGCAAGGGTATGGCGGATCTCGGCACTATCGGCAAGTCGCTGCTCGAAGCCGGCTATGCCGTCGTCTGCCCCAACCACCGCAGCAGCATGGACGCCAAGTGGCCGGCTCAGATTCACGACATCCGTGCCGTCATCCGTTTCGTACGGGGTGAGGCAGCGAAGTATAAGTTCGACACGTCGTTCATTGCCACCAGCGGATTCTCTTCCGGCGGTCATCTGGCATCGACGGCTGCAACAACCAGTGGCCTGAAGCAGTCCAAGGTGGGTAATTACGATATCGACCTCGAAGGCAATCTCGGCAACTACCTCAACGAGAGCAGCGCCGTCAATGCCGCCTGCGACTGGTCTGGTCCTGTCGACCTTACCAATATGGACTGCGGCGAGGGTATGAAGATGGGCGAGAACTCTCCCGAGGATGTCATTCTCAACTCGAAACTTGACCGCGAGCCCGACAAGTACCGCAGCCTTAGTGCCACTTACTATGTAGACAAGAACGACCCGCCCGTCATCATCTTCCACGGTGACAAGGATAATGTCGTACCCAACTGCCAGGGCAAGGAGTTCTACGAGCTGTTGAAGGCTGCTGGTGTCAAGACCGTGGCTACGTTCCCCGCAGAGGGCAGCCACGGAGGGCCGCAGATGTACACCGAGGAGAACCTGAAGAAGATGGTATGTTTCCTCGACTGCGTACGCAAAGGCGAGGGATGCTGCAAGGACGGCGACAAGAAGGACGGCTGTTGTGCCAAGGACGGCTGCTGTGGCAAGCAAGCTGCCAAGACGCGCATCATCGAGGATGGCGGCACAGGCCCCTTCAAGGCCATCATGAAGGAAGAACCCACGCTGAAGGAACATACCGTCATCGTACCGCAGGACCTCACACCCTTCGGCCCTCAGAAGCAGCTTCCCGTGCTGGTATGGGGCAACGGCGCCTGCGCCAACTCGCCTTTCGAGCACATCAACTTCCTGAACGAGATAGCATCCAACGGCTACATCGTGCTGGCAACCGGAAACATCCCCATGACCGACGAGTGGTACAAGGGTCCCATGTCGCGCTCGGAACAGCAGATAGAGAGCATAGACTGGATCATCGCCCAGAACGCAGACCCCAAATCGCCCTACTATCAGAAGATTGACGTGAAGAACATCTGCGTTGCAGGTATGTCGTGCGGTGGATTGCAGACGCTCTACAACTGTGCAGACCCACGCATCACGACGCTCATGATCTGCAATAGCGGACTCTTCAAACAGTCGAATGCCTCACAGGCTGTCGGTGGCATGCCAATGCCAGAGAAGTCGAAGCTGAAAGACATCCATACACCTATTATATATATACTGGGCGGTCCGACGGATATCGCCTACGAGAACGGTATGGACGACTTCCACCTCATCAGCCACGTACCGGCCTGCGCCATCAACTATCCCGTAGGTCATGGCGGTACCTACCGTCAGCCTCACGGCGGCGAGTTCACCATCCCCGCCCTGGCCTGGCTCAACTGGCAACTGAAGGGCGACCAGGAGGCTGCCAAAATGTTCATCGGCAAGAAACCGGCCCTCCTCGACCGCAAAGACTGGACCATCGAGAAGAACAAACCCTTCCAGAAGCTGAAGTAACGTTCTTCTTTCAATCGAGTAGTGAATCATAGGGGCTGTTCAATTATTGAATCCCCATGATTCACTACTCTTTTTTTATGTAAGCTTCCCGAAAAAGTCCGATTTTATTTTACACTGCACATTTTTATCTCCAAACAAATTTTGAAATTGCAAAAACACCTACATACCTACATAAAGCCTATTAATACGTTGTATTTTAATAAGTTACTTTATGTAGGTAACCTACATTTACCTACATTCACCTACATTCAGCATTCTGACCGTTGTAGATAATAACTGAAAAGGATACCACTATAATAATCGAAAAGGTTACCACGTAGACCAGAGTTTTACGTTATATATAAGGTGACTCATAAGAGCACTGTAGGGTATAATTAGTTAAAACATGGTA
>JAEEGJ010012944.1_pt1 | contig 20452 bp, 18 predicted proteins | sample 8958761 | NCBI WGS metagenome assembly JAEEGJ01 (sample SAMN16246546, study PRJNA631951) | gut metagenome | biome: gut microbiome; feature: rumen; material: RS-attached | host: Bos | place: Iran: Karaj | collected 2018-10
TTCAGGTTGTCCCATCCCTTTAATATAACAATACGTTCGGCTGCCACTTTCTCACCAAACATATGATTGATATACTGTTTGAAAAAACGTGCATCCGCCACGCCTTCTACAAAGATATTGAATTCTTTCTTCATAATACGATACTCCTCAGTTCAATATCATTTGCACAGGCTTCATGCAAGCCGTTGTATGTCAGTTTATAGGCTTGATGCCCTTTTAATTTTGTCCTCTCTATTGTGAATAGTCTCAAAACTGGCTGATAAATTGGATTCTCCTCAAGCATCTCATTAAGATAACATAGAGTTTCCTTACTATGAGTTGTCACGAACACCTGTTTATTCGTTGTAGTAGCCAAAGCGAAGATGGCTTCCCACAGTTTCTTATAAGCAGAGTAATGCAATCCATTATCAATCTCATCAATCAGAAGGATATTATTCATAGGATTTGCAGTACTTGCTACAATATTAATGAATCTTCTAAGTCCATCTCCAGACATACCAAGCGGCAATAATTCATTTAGTCCTTCAAAACCAATATAAACATCATTATTTAGGATATCTATCGTATAAATACTCTTATCAAAGTGAGCCAAACGCTCCACAACTAAATCCTTTTGTTTACGTTTAAACAACTCCGACAAGTCATTAACAAGACTACCCACCAATAAATCTGCTGTAATCAGACTAACAAATTGTTTTTCGATATATCCTTTTGCCAAATCTCTCCCAGTGATAGTACCTGCTTGATTGAAGGTCAAAGAACTGCGATAATGCTGTGATTTTTCACCATCCGTGAAATCAAAAAGCATTTCCAACGTATTTATCAACCCCATTGTATCTGTTACAGGTAATGGACCATTCTGTTGGACTGTGACTTCGTTTTCATTAAAAACATACGAAAGCCCCAACTTCATATGACGTTTAGTATTATCAAACAAATCAGCAGTCATCTCTGGAAGTCGACTAAGTTCCAAATTATTGAACATATATCGAGCATCAGCAACGCCTGCCAAGGTATTACGAGATCTTAGCCTATTAAGAGCCTGCGGTAAGTCTGGGTTTGACATTCCCATCATAAGTAAGAGACATTCCAAGACCGATGTCTTTCCCGAGTTATTTTGCCCCACAAAGACATTCACACGAGAAAAGTCCTCGATTTTCAGATGTTCTATACCTCTAAAGTTATTAATCTCAATGTTCTTAATTCCATCCATAGAATATAACGCACTCATTTTATCTTGCAAAAATAAGTAAATTCTTTATTACTTAACACGTTTTACAATTAAATTAACGATTTTTATTTATTAATGTCGTACCATATCGCCTTTTCCATAAAATAAGCCATAATCGTTACGCTAGTATGTTTAGTTAGCCCCAAGAAAGAATACACTCCAGCTCATGCAAATCAGAAATATGAAGTATTGAAGACTTATTCTTGTTTTAAGTGTCTATCTCTTAAACCGCAAAACGTATCGTCAGTTGCTTACCAATGATACGTTTTTACATTTTCACGCCCTCACTTCCTGTAGGCGCCATCCTTGGCTTCAAAGATGGTACTTCTCTCATGTACTATTACACTATGCCAGGCACCCAAAGGGACTTGTATTCCATACAGTCCTTCTCGAGGACAAACTCTGAATCTGGCAGTCTCCTTAAAACATGTTTCATCAGCCGCCATCTTCCCATCATGTATCGGGCCTCCAGCATCCATATTCGGAAGTTCATCATAGAAAACCCAATCTAAACATCCCTCCAGACAAATCACTGTCTCAGACGTTTTCAAATGGCGATGGATGGGAACTTTTGTCCCCACCTCCAGTGCATTCAGCATCCTCTGGCTTCCATCCTCTGACGTAGTCCTTAAATCAAAATTCTGTCGAAGTCTATCTGAAGCCATAGCCTTCTCATGCAGCTCCACAAGTAGCTCCTTATCTAATAGTTGTACTTCCATATTAATTCTTTAGCGATGCCAGATACTCCTCATGCAAATGATAATACTTTCTCATAAACGCCACATACACGGTCAAAGACACCATCCCTAAACATATTGCATAAATCCAATGAGCCAGAATCGTGTTTGGACACAAATAAACAAATCCTAACGACACCGCCAACTGCATCATCATATATAACAATGACACCTTCACATGACCTATCTTCAGTTCATTGGCCATCAACTGATATGCATGCTTACGATGTGCCTCACCCAAGTTCTCATGTAACATAATACGATGGCAAATGGTGAGGATTCCATCTGCACCATATATCAATAACAATATAATATAAGTAAAATCGCCTGTCTTAAAAATCAACTTGCCAATAGCGAACAGCATAATGAATGCAATACCTATACTCCCGACATCACCCGCAAAACACTTAGCCTTACCCTTGGGACGGAAATTGAAGATGCAGAAAACAAGAACGCCGAGGATAGCTACTGTCAAATAACTCTCTTCTATAAAACCGATGTTTCGATTCAATAAAAGAAGAGGTATCAATACCGCCAAACTATAGCCAGCCGTAATCCCATTGATACCATCCATAAAGTTGATTATATTGGTAAGCGCTACGCAGATAAACATCACAATCGGTACCAACCACCACAGTTCACCAGTTACAATCCCCATGCTACATGTCATGAGAAATATTGCAGCAAACTGTACCACCAGTCGTACCGAATCCGGCAACGACTTTACATCATCCCAGAAACTTACCCCGGCTACCATCAATAGTCCAATCAAAAATGGCAAATAATCAATAGCACCGAAAGTTAAATACCACACCATCATTGATATGGTAAATATAATTCCTCCCCCTCTCAACACAATCGTCGAATGAGAAGAACGCTCGTTTGGTTTGTCGATGATATTATAACGATCTGCTATCTTGAAGTATAATAGCTCTGCGAATAACAATAAAACAAATATTCCAATATATGTGAGCATAACTTATATCTTATAATTCTCCAACACATCCATTGGTTCCCAACCTAATTCTTTGCGGGCCTTTTCGTTACTGAACGTGAGCGATTTTGTCATCTTTTCCAATTTATAGCTATTGATAGGAGCTTTATTACCAAGTATATCCCCTACTTTAGCCATACACCAAGCCATCCAATACGGAATGCTGATGGGTTTCCCTTTACCAAGTTGCTTGGCTACAGACATGGAAATCTCACCAAATGACGGCTGACGGGTATCACACACATTATATATACCGCCTTTTTCCTCAAGTAGTGGAACCAGTTTGGCAATATCCTCTGCCATTAAAATACTCTTTACCACCTTTCCACCTGCGATATTCATGTAGAATCCTTTTTTAACACCGTTCACCATAGCTCCCAAATTGCCAGGTGCATTCTTTCCTGCCAATAATGATGGACGAAGAATACCTAATTTTACCTTATTCTTATCACACCACTCTGCCAAATACCTCTCGGCCATAATCTTACTTTCGGCATAGGGTGAATTACCCTCCAAAGGATGAGCCTCGGTAATTAATTCGCCATATTCACATCCATATACGGCTACAGTAGAAATAAAGATGAGTGCTTTGGGCACACCTACCTGCTCTAATGCAGCACACAGATTCACAGTACCCTGGTAATTCACATCATAGAAAGCACGTTTCTCTGCCTCAGTCTTCGGAACCACATGCGCCTTTCCACATGCATGCAGTACCACATCATATCTTTCCGGCAGTTCTGGAACTTCCTTAGCAAGATTAGCCTTCAACATATCATCAGGCGTAATGCCACAAGTCGTCACCTCGTATTGTTGAGACAAGATGGGCATCACATTCTTGCCTAGGAATCCTGTACCGCCAGTAAACAACAGTTTCTCCATTATATTGCTTTCGAAAATTTATCCAATATTATTCCTTTTGCATATTCTTTCTCAGCCACTTCTCTTGCTCTGATTCCCATTTGCTTTATCACAGGAATCATATCATCGGAAAGTGATGCCAAGAAATTCGTTACCCCAACTCTATCACCTGGTTCAAAAACAAAACCAATTTGCTTTTCTTTTACAAGCAATCCAATTTCACTATTAGCATCACCAATATACAAGATTGCTTTACCTGCTGCCATAATATTGTAAGATTTCGATGGTACCCCTAATCCAAACATACCTTCCGACAAAGTCACTAAAGCTAAATTACAGTCATTCAACACCTCTTGTTGTTTGGATCTCAAATAGCCACCATGAAATTGTACATTTTGTAGGTCGTTTTTTTCTACCAAAAACTTAAGATTGTTTTCTTCTGCCCCAGTCCCCCATAAATGAAACTCTACTTCTTTATTATTTGCGTTCATGAAACAATCCAGGAATGCTTGCAACCCCTGCACTCTACCAATATTACCTGCATATAATAAAGCTATCTTCTGAGTATCGCGTGTCGTTTCCACAGGTGAAACAATATCAAGATCAGCCCAATTTTCAATAATTGTCACTTTGGGATGATGTTCAAAATGTGCAATTTTCTTTTCCAAGACTTGCTTCATATCTCTTCCTAATGCAATCAATTGGTCAGCTCTACCATAAGCTCTATCGAAGTGTCTTTTCAGGAATTCATAAACAAACTTTGGCAGCCTCAATCCTGCAGGAACTGTATTCTCAGGAAAAACATCATGTACTAAGATATTTAACTCAAAATTTTGTTTTTTCTTCAACCTTGACACAAGAGCGACAACAGGGGCCGGATTAGTTACAATAAGAACCTTGTCACCCTGAGTAATACTCTTTTTTGCCAAATAGTACAACTGTTTACTGATAACGATAAATCTTATCGCCTTACCCCAAAAAGTATTCTTGTCCAAATCTACACCTTGCACATGCGTAACTGAGACCTGACTATTCAGTGCAAATTTATTCCTTGGATCTGTCTTCTTACGCTTATCATACACTTTAGGTCCGCACAGCACCTTCACGTCATATTTCTCAGACATCACATTCGCGATCTCTCCAAGAATAAATGCTGTAGAAGTTTCATCAGGGGGAAATAATTCTGAAATAATCCAAAGCGTACTCATGCAATCATTAAAATTTTCTCCAAACCATTTTATTTACAATACCGACGTAGCTCTGAATAATCTTTACTACCTTGGTAGATACATTTTCCTCGATATAATCAGGCACAGGAATGCCGTAATCGCCATTCTGATTCATCGTCACGGCAGTATCTACAGCCTGAAGCAAAGATTTCTCATCGATACCAGCGATAAAGAAACAGGCCTTATCCAATGCCTCAGGGCGCTCTGTAGAAGTGCGAATGCAGATGGCTGGGAAAGGATGACCTACAGAAGTAAAGAAACTGCTTTCCTCTGGCAGCGTGCCAGAATCCGAAACCACAGCAAAAGCATTCATCTGCAGACAGTTATAATCGTGGAATCCTAATGGGTCATGCTGTATCACGCGTTTATCGAGTTGGAATCCGGAAGCCTCCAAACGCTTACGGCTACGTGGATGGCATGAATACAAAATAGGCATATCATATTTCTCTGCCATTTTGTTGATGGCATTAAACAGCGATAGGAAGTTCTTCTCTGTATCGATATTTTCCTCACGATGTGCACTCAGCAGAATATACTTACCTTTCTGTAGTCCAAGCTTAGCATGAATATCACTGTCCTCAATCTCTGCAAGATTCTGATGTAACACCTCTGCCATTGGGCTACCAGTTACGTATGTACGTTCCTTAGGCAAACCACAATCAGCCAGATAGCGGCGTGCATGCTCACTATAAGCCATATTTACATCGCTAATGATATCCACGATACGGCGGTTAGTCTCCTCAGGTAGGCACTCATCCTTACATCTGTTGCCTGCCTCCATATGGAAGATAGGAATATGCAAACGCTTAGCCCCAATCACACTGAGACAAGAATTAGTATCACCCAACACCAAAATAGCATCAGGTTTTATTTCTACCATCACCTTATACGATTTGTCAATGATGTTACCCATGGTGGCTCCCAAGTCATCACCAACCGCCTCCATGTAAATATCAGGATCGGCCAGTTTCAAATCTTTGAAGAACACACCATTCAGATTATAGTCGTAGTTCTGACCTGTATGAGCTAACAAACAGTCAAAATACTTACGACACTTATTAATAACAGCTGCCAAACGAATGATTTCTGGACGAGTTCCGACAATAATCAGCAGCTTCAGCTTACCATTATTATTAAAATGCTTTATATCCATAGCTATTATACTTTTTCAAAAAATGTATCAGGACGATTGGAATCAAAAATTTCGTTGCAGTACATCACGGTTACCAGATTCTCAGTATCACTTAAGTTAATGATGTTATGCGTATAGCCCGGCAACATGTGGATACACTGGATATAATCTCCTGAAACTTCAAACTCAATCACCTCATCAGTGCCGATCTTGCGTTCCTGTATCAATCCGTGTCCCGACACCACAATAAAAAACTCCCATTTGGTGTTATGCCAATGCTGACCTTTGGTAATACCTGGTTTGGAGATATTAATGCTTACCTGTCCACAATTCAGAGTATGAACCAGTTCTGTAAAGCTACCACGATTGTCAACATTCATCTTGAGAGGGAATGCCACTTTTTCCTTTGGCAGGTAACTCAAATAGGTGCTATACAGTTTCTTGGCAAAGCTATTCTCTGGGATCTCTGGAATCATCAGAGTCTTAGGCTGCGCTGCAAAGCTATTAATCAGTTCAACAATCATACCCAAAGTAGCTTTATGGGTAACAGGACAATAGCAATACTTACCATCAGTTTGTGGCAGTACCTCTAATCCATCAAACTCACACCGATGTTCCTTACCTTCTAACGCATCCAGCATCTCTGATACAAGATCATCAATATACAGCAACTCAAGTTCAACATTTGGGTCATTTACCTGGATGGGCAAATCGTTGGCAATATTATTACAAAACGTTGCTACTGCCGAATTATAGTTAGGGCGACACCATTTTCCAAACAGATTCGGAAAACGATACACCAGCACCTTGGCTCCAGTCTCATCCTGATATTTCAAGAACAAATCTTCGCCAGCTTTCTTGCTTCGTCCATACTCAGACTTCCCGAAACGACCAGTAAGCGATGCCTGCTGCGACGAGCTTAGCATAACAGGGCAAGTGTTCTGGAACTTCTTAAGAGTATCAAGCAAAGTAGAAGCAAAACCGAAATTTCCCTCCATAAACTCCGATGAATCTTTCGGTCTGTTTACCCCTGCTAGATTAAAAACAAAGTCTGACTCTCTACAGAAGTCTTCAAGCAGAGCAGGATTAGTATCGATATCGAACTCAAAGATCTCCTCAATCTTTAAGCTTGGCCTTGTTCTGTCTTTTTCGTCTCTTATATTACGTAAGTTTGCACAAAGATTCTTTCCAACGAACCCTTTGGCACCAGTAACAAGTATATTCATGTATTATACAAGATTAGGAATGCCGTTCAACTCATTCTGGATATAAGTCAGCGAAGCTATCTTCTCCTTCGTTTCCTCCAAGTTCAGTCGACGAGTATTATCCGAGTTAAACTCCTCAATCTCAGCACGCTTCACGTCGCCCTCCTTAAAGTACTTATCGTAGTTCAAGTCACGATTGTCAGCAGGCACACGATAGAAGTTACCCATATCCTCGGCCTTAGCGCACTCCTCCTTGGTAAGCAGTGTCTCATACATCTTCTCACCATGACGGATACCAATCACCTTAATATCCTCTTTCTTGCCACCAAACAGTTCACACACTGCCTCTGCCTGAGTTTGAATAGTACAAGCCGGAGCTTTCTGAACAAGAATGTCGCCATTCTCACCATGTTCAAAGGCAAACAGTACCAAGTCAACAGCTTCTTCTAGACTCATGATAAAACGAGTCATCTTAGGTTCTGTTAAAGTAATAGGATTTCCCTTGCGAATCTGATCAATCCACAAAGGAATAACCGAACCACGGCTACACATCACATTACCATAACGAGTGCAACATATCTTTGTATCACCAGAATAACGCGATTTGGCTACAGCAATTTTCTCTTCGATAGCCTTGGTGATACCCATGGCATTGATAGGATAAGCAGCCTTATCTGTTGAAAGGCAAATCACGCACTTCACCCCTGCATCAATAGCAGCATCCAGCGTATTGTCAGTACCAATCACATTTGTCTTTACTGCCTCCATAGGGAAGAACTCACAACTAGGCACCTGTTTCAGAGCCGCTGCGTGGAACACGTAATCAACCCCCTTCATGGCATACTTCAATGTGCTCTTATTACGCACATCGCCAATATAAAACTTAATCTTGTTAGCCACCTCGGGCATACGAGCCTGGAAATCATGACGCATATCATCTTGTTTCTTCTCGTCACGACTAAAAATACGAATCTCTCCAATATCCGTACGGAGGAATCTGTTAAGAACAGCATTTCCAAAACTGCCAGTACCTCCTGTAATCAACAAAGTTTTGTTTTCAAATACAGACATATTATTTATTTTTTATTTCTTCCAATATCTTAATTAGTTTATCTACTCTCTGTTCATAATTATCAAAAGTAAGTAGACGTTTTTTCCCTTTTTCAACAAGTTGCTTTGAATACTCTTTATCTGTTGCAACTTTATATATTGCCTCAGCAGCAGCTTGTGAATCAACTGCACTATAATAACAAGCAGCATCACTACATAGCCCACGAGCAAACTCCAAATCCGTTGTTACAATAGGTTTTCCCATTCTCATCGCCTCTGGATATGTCGCCGTAAAACATTCCAATAACGTTGGCATAAACATAATATCACACTGTTCGTACAGATTAGGACATTCATTCACATCCACCCTACCAATAAACACAAAAAAGTCTTTTATATCATCTGGCACAGGCATTTCGTCAGCGTCAAAGGTTAAAACAAACCTCACCTTAAACTTAGGATACTTAGTCTTTAGGATTCTAACAGCATCAATTAATATCTCGAAGTTTTTATGAGTATAATGTGTCGAAATCGACAAGCATGTCGTACCATCAAACTCTGACAAAATAGTCTTTCTACTCCATGCATCAGGAGTATCATAAACCTGATTATAATAATTCGTTACGGTATATATCTGTTTACGAACAAATAGTTTACTCAATCTTTCTGAAATATAAGGGTTTTCTGTCCAAAAGAAATTTGCACTATTCTGGAACAGCCACTTTCTAATATTTCGCCACAAACTCCATTGTACACTTTGAACTATTGTCATTCTCGAATAAAAGGGCGAATCTAAGATTACCATTTGAGCCATAGCAAATCCACTTAGATGAGGAAGCTTTGGGCGCCATCTCGATGGTCCAAAAATGGTAAAGACAACTTCTGCATGACTGTTGTCCGCTAGGTGATCTAGGAAAGCATCCCTACCCAAAATAATCGTTTTAATAGCATTCGGAATATTATAAGTGTAAATGTGCACGTTGGAGTAACCAGAAATCCGTTCCTTTGTAGCTTCCAAGTTAGCAGGAAGTACAACAACAAACTTATGCTGCGGAAAACGATAAAGTTGCGAACATACTGAATCTGCAACTTGCAAACCACCTCCGGCCTTAAGATTTGAGCAATTAACTAGAATATTCATATATTTAATTCTATTGAACGATCTGTCTCATTCAAAAGATTCTGAAAGATCGGTAATCTATTTATTTGATGATGAAGATAATTAAAGGAATAATATACAATTGTCAAGAATAACACACCACGCAATAACGGCAATGGTGTATACAAATACCACCGGAACGCTGTACTCACAATCCAAACAGACAAGCACTTTAGAAAGCCAGAAGACTCGCTTTTAAGATTATTCACGATATTTAAATAGAAAGCAGTTATTCCGGCAATTAAGAATATCCCTACTACACCCAAATAAAAATAAAAGTAAAAAGGAGTTAATCCTCCACCATAATGAGCAACATATTCGCTAGAAATAGAGGTTAAAAGCATATCTGGGTCTGTTCCAACAAAAACTGATTTCACAAAAGCCCAAAAGAAAGTCAATATCTCATGAATAGAAAACTTATCAATAACATATATAAAAGATTCTGAAGCATAATATGCCGCATATGCCGTATCTAAAGCAAACCCATGCTTAGCCAAAGATGTAAAGATTGAAACAATATCAGCATTTCCAGAGAGCAATTCACCTCTAACGACACCAACCACACTCATCAAGACGAACATTATCCCCATAGCAATCATTACTTTGGACATACTTACTTTGTGCATAAACAACATAATATAAGCAACCAAAATAAATTGAATAGCTTCTATTCTACCACCAAAAATAAAACTCTGTAAAGAATATATCCCCACGAGTAATAATCCTGCTCTCGTATGCCACTTCTGCTTCCCCGAATAATAGAAAAACATCATAAACAATATGGCTGAATATTCATATGCCGTACTTGGAGTACCACGTTGTCCTTCTACTTCTGGAACAGTAAAGCCCAAGAAGAAAATGGGTATTAGCAACATATATAGGACATACAATATAACAAAATTTTTCTTATTCGAATCTACGAAAACATTCTTTTGAAAGCCTGGATGGACGTAATCCCAAGGTACAAATACGAACAAAAAGAGGTTGAATAATGTTAACACATTCAACGAGCAATTAAAAGATTCCGCAGATAAGGGTTTTGTAAATAGATCAACAATTGCATCTGTATAATTTGCATAGATTATGCTATAATTACAATACAATATTATAAAAGACACAATAAAAAGTAAAAAGTTCTTTCTAGATTGAAATACCATATATACATTCGCAATGATAATATATAAATAAGATATAGGCGTCAGATTAACACCTAATCCATATATTACATAAGCTATCAGGAGGAAAGCACTTACCCCCAACAAAATGTATCTATAAAACAACATTATACAGAAACGAACTATTATTTACAGAGATTACGTAATGAGCATACATGAAATAATGTAACAACACATGTCACAAATCTGTACGAGATTTCATTTCCAAGCAAATTACACAATAGTTTATACACCTTTTCCTGTATGGTTGGAGTATATATTAATTTATTATCGTCATTTGTCTTCTTAATTAACTGATACAAAGAATTAAAAATCAGAATATCCTCTGAGACAGTCCCTTTTTCGAGTATGATTTTCTTTTGAAGCTCCAGAATTACAGGTAAATATGGAGACTCTTCCACTCGATGTGCAACAGAATTCGGCAATAATCTATATTTAATCAAAGGACATGGCATTAGTGCTAAGTTCCCAAACTCACTCATTTTACGAAACAAGAGCCAATCTTGAAATAATCGAATATCACAATACCCACCTGTTTTTTTATATATTTCAGTCCTATACATAGAGCCAGAATGAACGAAACGATTCTCCCGCATTATTGATTTCGTCAAAAAAGACACGTTCATTACAGGAAAAGAGACTCCTAATTCTTTTCCACTTCTATCTATAAAAATGATGGGACATGAAACCATTACTACATCTGGGTGATTCTCCAAATACTTATACTCATCTTCGAGTTTTTGAGGTAACCAAACATCGTCAGAATCTATTCGGGCAATATACTTTCCAGATGCTTTATGACATGCTAACTGAGCTGCCATACCTTCTCCACGATTAATATCCGAGAACAATCGAATTCTAGGGTCACTATAGCTTTCTATAATAGACCTGGTAGAATCAGTGGAACCGTCGTTCCAAATGATAAATTCAAAATCCTCAAATGTTTGATTGAGTACACTATCAATTGTTTCCTTGATGTATCGCTCTGAATTATAGCAACACATCACTATTGAAACTTTTACCATTGTATGCTATTTACTTAAAGTATCCTTAAAATAATTAATTGTATTTTCCAAACCTTCATCTAATTTTATCTTAGGCTCCCAATCAAGTTTTGCTTTTGCCAATGTTATATCTGGTCTGCGCATCTTGGGATCATCTTGAGGTAGAGGCCGAAAGATAATCTTACTCTTAGAATCAGTCATGGCAATAACCTTCTCTGCTAATTCAAGCATCGTGAACTCACCAGGGTTACCTATATTTACAGGACCAAGGAAATCATCTCCACTTGCCATCATTCGAATCATACCTTCTATGAGGTCTGAAACATACTGAAAAGAACGTGTTTGTGTTCCATCGCCATAGATGGTTATGTCCTCGCCACGAAGAGCCTGCATGATAAAATTAGAAACAACACGACCATCGTTCTGAGCCATACGAGGACCATATGTATTAAAAATACGAACAACTTTTATACGAACACCATGCAAACGGTGATAATCAAAAAACATCGTCTCTGCACAGCGTTTACCTTCATCGTAGCAGGAACGTATACCTGTTGTATTAACATTTCCCCAATATGATTCTGGCTGTGGATGAACTGCAGGATCTCCATACACCTCACTAGTTGAGGTCTGCAGAATCTTACATTTTGTTCTACGAGCCAATCCTAACATATGGTAAGCTCCAAATACTGAAGTTTTTGTTGTTTGAATAGGGTCATTCTGATAATATACGGGCGATGCTGGACATGCCAGATTATATATTTCATCTACCTCGGCCCAGTATGGCTGGCACACATCATGACGCACAATCTCGAAATTGGGTCTGCCTATCAAATGCCATACATTCTCCTTACTTCCCGTGTAAAAATTATCGAGGCATATTACATCATTGCCTTCGTTTACCAGACGTTCACAAAGGTGTGAGCCAATAAAGCCTGCTCCACCTGTTACTAAAATACGTTTCATTGTTTTGGTTGTATTACGTTATATTATAATGAGTAGTTAGAAACACAATTAATAAAGGCTTTATAGTTGCCCATGTCATACATTCGTCCCTGCAACTGAACACCTATCATTCCTGTTTGCTCTCTCACTTTATCAAGAGCAGCTGTTAATTCGATCTCTTTATTTGTATCTACTGACGCTGCGATATCTACACGAAGTTGTTCAAATACATCTGGAGTAAGTATATACTGTCCAAAAACAGACATGTATCTTCGTTCCCCGTCCTGACTCTTTACCCCCAAGAACTCTTCTGCATAACTTGCTTTTGGTTTCTCGGTCATTTGTGAGATATTAAGTATAGTCTCATTTTTATCCTCCCAAGTTCCTGAAAGAATACCATAATGAGATACGTTATATAATGGAACTGGATGAATAGATACCATCAGTTTATTATACTGCTCATATTTCTCTATCAGCTGAAGAGCACATGGTTTATTGCTATCTGTACGATAAAGTGTATCACCTAAAAGCAATAATACAGGCTCATTGTTTGCAAAATCTGCAGCCTGATATACAGCATGACCAAAACCGCGTTTTTCTTTCTGATATACATAACGCAGTTTTTTTCCGATAGCAAGAATTCTATTCTCATATTCTTGCATCTCAGGGCTTAGCTTTCTTAAATGCTCCTCGGACAATGGCGTTTCAAAGAAATCACGATATTTTATACGTTCCTCTTCAGAACCTAAAACCAAGCAAATCTCTTCTATACCACTCTTTACTAATTCCTCAAGAAGAATCAAAATAACAGGTTTCACCATACCGTCTTTATCCGGTATAGGGAAGAAATCCTTCTTCAATGCCCTCGATGCCGGATATAGTCTTGTACCAAAACCTGCAACAGGAATAATGGCCTTACGAACAGTATGAACAGGCTTGATTGTCAGCGGATAAGCCTTCATTCCTTGTTCGTTTAAATAATCGATGACCTTCTGCTGACATTCCTTATCTTTAGCTAAGAACTGAATTGAACCATCACCTTGAGAGCCCACACCCTTTCCGCCATAAACCCAGTTTTGAATAACTGGATCTTTTAAAACTTCATGAAGTTTGGGGGAAGTCAATTCCTCTGGGCACATAGGAGCGACAGCCGTATCAAAGAGCGTCTGTGCTTCTATCATCAATTTTCCTAAAGCTTCCACATCACCATTCGCCATATATTCAATTGCCCGGTTAACGATGTGTTGGTTGTCTTCACCAAGAGCTTTTTGTTCCCGTTCTTCCATCTTATTCGAAGCAAAAGGAAAACCTTTATTTAAATCACGTAAAATCTTGATGGTATCTTTTTCAGCACAAAGATCAGCAAAAACCCAATAAAAATGCTTTTTCACATTAAGTGTCCTCACCTCAACCTCGTCACCATCAAATGTCATCAAATTAGGCTTGACTCCAAAGGCACAAGCCTGATCCAAACGACCACAACGAGAAGCTGTTCTCAACTCTCCCACATAGGCAATATTCATTTCGCCCATTGTATTGAGATTGAGTTTATATATTTGATTAAAAGCACGAGCAACCAATACACATATTGCAGCAGATGAAGACAAACCAGATTTCATGGGCAATGTCATCTTCTTCAGAGTTATCTTGACACCACCCACATGATACCATTCTAACATATAGCTGGCAACACCAGCACAATAACTAAAGAAAGAGCCTGACTTTGCAACATTCTTCAGTTCCTGATCATTCATTCTACAAGCGAAATCCTGCCATACATCTGATATTTCAGGAGCTTCACTATACATCTCAAAGATAGCAGACTTCTCCACTTCTGCATAAATGCCCTGCTCAATGCCTGTAACAATAGAGGCACCAGGCACAATATCGGCATTCATCGTGCGATATTTTCCTGCCCAGTCTGTATGCTCTCCAAATAGGCACAAACGCCCTGGAACAAATAACTCTATTTTCATTTTATACCATTTTTTATCATCAAAAACTTAACTGGCACAAAGTATTTCACAACTTTCTTTAACCTATAAAGAAATATTCTATATAGACATGCCACCTTCCATTTTAAAGAATCCGCTTTACCTTGTACACGTCCATACTCCCAATACATCAATGAGATTTGCTTAGAACTTACTCCGTTTTGTGCATCATAACGAGCTATAACAAGTGGTACATACTGAAACTTACCTCCCATTTTAAAAACATCATAATGATACTTGTAATCTGCACACAATTTATAAGACGTATCAAATAACATCGTTTTTAATGTCTGCGCTTCAGAAAAACTTGATTGATGATTAAAAAACATCCGTTTTAACATATTATCCGAGGGGAGTGGTTTTATCAACTTTTCCCCTCTTGAATAGACACACACTGTATCACCATACACAATTATGCTATCACGTTCTATCTGGGGAACAAGACTAGTAATTACAGCATTTGAGAAAAAAGTATCACCAGCATTCATAAAATTAATCCAGTCTCCAGTTGCGACCTTGATACCCTTATTCATCGCATCATATATTCCTTTATCTGGTTCAGATAAAAAATAAGCAATCCTATCACTATATTTCTTTATTACATCAACTGTACCATCTGTGCTAGCGCCATCAATGATAATATACTCAAGATTGGAATATGTCTGATTAATAACCGACAATATAGTATCTTCAATAGTATCAACAACATTAAAGCAAACCGTGACAATAGAAAACTTGGGAGTATTCATTATTATTTTTTTACAATTTACTTAATTTATAAATATCATTTCGCTTATTGTAAGTAATAAGCAATCTATTTTTAAACTTCTGAAATGAATAATTCAGTAATCTTTTCCAAATAGATTCTTTTGTATCCCTAACATATGCAGGATGGTATTTTATCGTTGATACAATTCCATATGATCCTGCCAACTTTTCCTTTTTTTCTTTTATTTTCCTTAAATAGTCAATATATAATGTCCTAACTAGTTTCCGATGTACTCCAAGCCTTGTCTGAGAAGCATGCACATTAACAGTGTCTTCATCTACAAATGTTATATAATGGAAATGATAAAAAATCAAATCAACAACATTATTATCAACCTTAGAATACACTTTCACATTTTTTTTATCATAAACATACAATTTATATGCTTGGATATTCCAAGGAGCAACCCCTGCCCCAGAGTGTGTACAAACATATACGCAGTTATACTTTTGGGGCCATTCATCTAAATATTTTTGATCTCCAAAATGTTCTCCATCATTCTCTGATGTACAACATTCCAAGCAATCATTACGCCATTTTCGTAGAACCTCAAGAGCTTCTGGAGTATTAATAAACACATTAAATTCTACACAATAAATGCCATTCACCTCAAGGTGTTTGTTATCTTTAGAGAATCGGTGAGGTGTTATCAATACAGACTTCCTCGCACGGAGCATTTCATCAATTAATATTTGAGGCTCCTTGTAAAAATACAAATCAGAATCAATATATGTACATATAGGCTCATTGTATTTTTCCAAAATATACAATATCAACGAAGAAGAACATGTCCAACAGTATTCACCAAAAGATCGATTAGCTTTCGCCTCCATCAAAGCCAAATCGTCTCTTTCAAATTCAGACAAACGAATCGGTATATGATGTTCTAGATTTAAGTCAGACAAGACATCATAACATTTATCATCCATGCATAGAACATATAATTTAAAGTCCTTTGCGCATTCACACAAAGAATCATAAAGTACTAGCCCTTTATCCAAATATAGACTATTGTATAAGGTACATAATACTGTTGTCATCACTACCTAAAACTATTAATTACTTTAACAACTTTCTCTGCCTCTTCCATTGTCAACACCTGATTCATTGGAATACTTAACTCCTGTGCATGGATTCTCTCTGTGATTGGATAACTGCGATTATTCCATTCCTTATAGCATTCCTGCTTATGAGGAGGTATTGGATAATGAATCAATGTCTGTATGTCATTCTCTTTCAAATATTCCTGCAATTCATCACGTTTCTCACAGAAGATGGGGAATTGATGATAGACGTTATTTTCATCGTTAATTCGCTTGGGGAGCATTATCAACGGATTATAGATATTGGCATAGTAATAGGCAGCCAACTGCTGGCGTGAATGATTATCTTCGTCCAAATATTTTAACTTCACATCCAATGCTGCTGCATCAGTCTCTGCCATACGACTGTTCATACCGACATACTTGAATACGTATTTTTTCTGGCTCCCATAGTTTGCCAATGCACGAATTACTTCTGCCAAATCCGGATCGTTGGTGGTTACCGCACCTGCATCACCTAAAGCACCAAGATTCTTTCCTGGATAGAAGCTATGAGCTGCAGCATCACCTAATGCACCTGTCTTAATACCCTTCCAAGCACAGCCTTGGCTCTGGGCACAATCTTCCATTAACTTTAGCTTATGCTTTTTACAAATCTCTCGCAACTTATCATTAAAAGCAATACGACCATACAAGTGAACAATCATTACACCTCTGGTTCTTGGAGTTATTGCAGCCTCAACTTTGTCAACATCAATTTCAAGATGCTCCCATGTTGGTTCTACCAACACAGGCACAAGATTATTACGTGTTATTGCAATAATTGTGGCTATATAGGTATTAGCGGGCACGATAATCTCGTCACCATCCTGCATCATCCCCATTTCCTTATAGCCTCGCATCAACAGATACAAGGCATCAAGACCATTAGCGACAGCGATGCAATGCTCTGTACCTATGTATTTGGCATAATCGGTTTCGAACTGCTTATTCTCTTTTCCTTGAAGGAACCAACCAGAATCAATCACACGATTGACAGCTGCTTTTATTTCGTCACCATGCATAGCCGTAATGGCTTGCAAATCCAATAGTTTAACCATTATTCTGCGTCTTTATATATTCTATATATTCATCGTAATTTCGAATGTAATCATCTTCAGAGTAACCCTCGGACGCTAATACCAAACAAATTGACCCCGAAGAAAAGCCTTGTTCAGAAGCCCAAATGCCAGGAGGGACATGCAATCCCCAGAAAGGACGATTCAGTAATACAGTTCGTTTATTAATTCCATCATCAAGGGCCACTTCAAAACTACCACTTGCAGCAATTATAAACTGGTGGCAGTGCTTATGTGCATGCGCTCCTCTATCTTCACCTCCAGGAATATCATAACTATAGAACACTCGATTAATTGGGAAAGGAACATGTACATTCTCATACATAAAAGTCAAATTTCCTTCCTTATCATGCATCTTATTCAACTCACATAGCGAACAATCAAACACGCTTTTATTTCCGCTAAACATCCTTTTAATAACAGGGTTATTAACCATAACAGAGGTCTTGGCGTCTGATTTCGTTGGAATCTTTGAATTATCTTTTCGCCAAGCCTTATATTCTTCGTAATCAGACACATAGTCATGTTCATCGTATTCTGTAGAAGAAAGCACTAGTGCTAACGAATTTGTAGAGAAATTAGTCATCGTACGCCACATTCCTTTTGGAACATACAATCCAAAATAGGATCTGTTTAATGAATAGTTTTTTCTGACATTTCCATCATCTACAACAACATCAAAACTTCCAGAAAGTGCAACAACGAACTCCTCTGTTTCTTTATATGCATGACCACCACGATCTTCCCCCCCAGGAACATCATATATCCAATGAACACGCTTTATCTCAAATGGGATTTGCTCAAGCTGTTCTATAATGGATAAATTACCTCGCGGATCGGATATTCTTGGTAATGTTATAATCTTACAATCTAAAACCATCACAGAAATATTAAACCACTTATTTTAAATTAAAATGTTCTCGCCTCAGTTTTATAGCTACTGCTCTAATCCAAAACAGAACAACAGCATCTACAATTATGTAAATTACAGCAGTATAATAAAGAGAGTACTTTGTTAAAAGCAACGACAAGACTAAATGAAGAATTGACGTCCCAAACGTAATATACATTATTTGTCTTGTCTTCTCATAATAAAAGAGATAGTTACAGTATATATAATATAAACACTCTAAATAGCCATATAAACACAATACAAAGAAATAGCCAAGCGAAGGAACGTATTTTGGAAGAAACACATATACAATTGAAGGAAGTACGATTGCAAGAGCGACACAAGCTATAGTATAAATAGAAAACATCATCCTAGTAAGCCTTGCTATACGTAGAGAAATATCAGGGAGATTATCTTCATTTGACAACAACTTGTATAAGCTCACAGAATTTGTTGAATTAAAAGAAAAACCTATCATATTAAATACGCCAACAAGATTCAAAGCAAAGCTAAATAATCCAACATCATATATAGAGAAATTATAGTCTATAATATATCGATCACATCCTTGTCTAATCCAATTTGTTGTTAAATGAGGTATTATAGGAAGGCAATATAGCAAAATCACTTTATATCGCTCTCGGCTAAATTGGAAATTAAAAAGATTATGTCTAATAAATATGAAAAGAGCAATAACGCCGAACAGTAATGTACATAGTAATTGAGCATTTACGCGCCCCATCCAACCTTGTTGGAAGCTTATAACAAGAACAATAGACAAAACAAAGTTAGCCAATGCATTACCGCAACTTAAAACGCCATAAGCTCCAACTTTTTCTCTAACGCGAGCATAATCTTGACTAATATAGAAGAAAATATTAAATAAAGAAATAATGACAGCATACCATAATAACTTAACAGACAGATGTAATATACTAGAGAGATAATTGCCAAAAGCTATCAATACTAAGAAAAAAAATGCTGTTGTCATAAGATACAACGAGACAATTATTGTAAAGTCCTTCTTAAAATCTTCTACTGTATTCTTAAAAAAAGACACAGAAAAATAGCCGAAAGAAGATAACCCCATAAAATAGCCTAATAGCATCACGACTGTATTAAAAAGACTTAATTCTCCATATTCCTCTGGCTGAATATAACTTGCCAACAAAATTAGCAAAACAAACGACGTTCCGCGCCCAATAAAAGAATATATTGAATAAAGTCCTCCGTCCTTCAGTGTTTTATTCTTTATTACCTTATTTACTATACAATTAACAGAAAACATTTGATATTACTTTATTTAAGAGCTCTTCTTTCAAATGCATCAATCCAAGAATATGAACTTGCATTAAATACATTAACTTTATTATATCTTGCATAATCTGCTAAAAGCCAATAACTCCCCAATGCTGTTGAAATATTTCGAAATTCTTCATGTATTCTTGTTGGACATGTATGATTTGCATCTTTAAATAATCTGACTTTTTCTTCTCCATAGAAATGTTTATCAATAGTATACAAAAAATTCGTTTTTTGATCCATCCAATAGTCTTCATGCCAAGAAGTATCAGCTCCGACAATAAAAATATTTGAATAACGCATAGTAATTGCTAATGACAAACAGCTATTTAAAACAGTTTGAGCTAGCGGGGCTATACAATTATGATTAAGGAGCCAATAGTATAGTTTTGGAGGGAAACCACTATAACTACCTTTGTTGTTAAAAAAAACGAGATGAATGCAATTGTTTACGGATATCTTATTTACTAAATATGATCTATACGCATTCACCGGCAAATATAAAGTCATGTCCCATTTTACCTTATTTACTAAATCATTAGTAGTTTTAATAATAATTTCTTTTAAACGATCTGAACATGAATCAGGATTACATGAGAATACTGGGTCTAC
>JAEEGJ010012946.1_pt1 | contig 20451 bp, 15 predicted proteins | sample 8958761 | NCBI WGS metagenome assembly JAEEGJ01 (sample SAMN16246546, study PRJNA631951) | gut metagenome | biome: gut microbiome; feature: rumen; material: RS-attached | host: Bos | place: Iran: Karaj | collected 2018-10
CTACTGGTCCTGGGACCCCAAGGAGACCTGGTCCCTGGTGACCTGGCTGATCTACGCCACCTACCTGCACCTGCGGATCCGCCGGGGCTGGAAGGGCAAAGCCGCCGCCATCTTCGCAGTGGTGGGCTTTGTCTGCGTCCTGTTCACCTACGTAGGCGTCAACACCCTGCTGCCCGGCGTACACAGCTACGCATAATGCATAATGCAAAATGCATAATGCATAATTGTCCCGCCCGTAGGGAGCGATGCCCACATCGCTCCTTGTCCCCGCACGATGAAATATCATGAAAAGGAGTGATTCCCCTATGATAAAACGACTGCTTGCATTGACCTTGTGCCTGTTGTTGCTTCTGGCGGGCTGTGCGAAGCCCGTGGACGGCCCCGGCATGGAACGCACCACCGAGTCTGCTTCGGCGGCTGCGCCGCAAACCACCGTCCCGGAAACCACCGCTCAGCCCACCGATCCTCCCGGCCCCGGCACCCAGGAATACACCCTGGAGCGGGAGCCCGGCACCAACCAGCTGATCTTCTACTGGCTGGCCAAGGACGTGGATCTTTCCAAGTGCGACATGTGGATTTGGTTCCCCAACGCCGACGGCAAGGGCTATGTCTTCCATGAGGACTACCGGGGACCGAAGGTGATTCTGAACGTCCCCGAGGACGTCACCGAGGTGGGCTTCATCGTCCGTAAAAACTGCTCCGACCCCGGCGGCTCCAGCTGGGGCGACGCTACCAAGGATTTTGAAGGCGACCGCTATGCCCTCATTACCGGCGAGACAACCGAGGTCTGGCTGCTGCCGGGAGACGGCGAGCAATACATCAGCACGGACGGAGGGAAAACCTTGACGCAGAGCAAGCAATTCACCCTGGCGGACATTGTGGACCTGAACCAGATCCGCTATCACATCACTCCGGCCACTCGCTTCACCTCCCTGGACCAGGTCAAGGTCCTGGACGGAGGCCGGGAGCTGGCCATTCAGGAGCTGTCCAGCCTGAACAACGAGGTCATCTCCGGCACTATCACCCTGGCCGAGGAGTTGGACTTCTCCAAGACCTACACCGTGGTCCTGGAGGGCTTTGATCCCCAGAACGCCGTGCCCACCAAGGTCTTCGACTCCCAGGCCTTCGTGGAGCGCTACGCCTACGACGGCGACGACCTGGGCGCCATCATCGACGGTGATCTGACCCGCTTCAAGCTCTGGGCCCCCACCGCCTCCGCCGTGGTGCTGAACCTGTTCCATGAGGGCAACGGCGGCGAGGCCTACGAGCAGATTCCCATGACCCTGGGGGAGAAGGGAGTCTGGTCCGCCGAGGCTGCCTGCGGTCACGGCACCTACTACAGCTATTCCGTCTCCACCGTCCTGGGCACCCAGGAGGCGGTAGACCCCTATGCCAGGGCCGTGGGCGTCAACGGCGACCGGGGCATGGTCATTGACCTGTCCTCCACCGACCCCGCTGGCTTTGCCGAGGACAAATTCTATGACGGAATCAACGCCTACAATGAGGCGGTGATCTGGGAGGTCCACGTGCGGGACTTCTCCAACCGGATCGCTGGCAGCCAGTATCCGGGCAAGTACCTGGCCTTCACCGAGACCGGCCTCACCAATGCGTCCGGCCAGAGCGTGGGCGTGGACTATCTGAAGGACCTGGGGATTACCCACGTCCACTTCCAGCCGATCTACGACTACGCCACCGTGGACGAGAGCTCCGACGAGCCGCAGTTCAACTGGGGCTACGATCCCAAGAACTACAACGCGCCCGAGGGCAGCTATTCCACCGATCCCTACCACGGAGAGGTCCGGGTGAACGAGCTTAAGCAGATGGTCCAGGCTCTGCACAGCAGCGGCATGGCAATGGTCATGGACGTGGTCTATAACCACACCTATGACATCAACTCCTGCCTGAACAAGGTTGTTCCCTATTACTACTACCGCTACAGCCCCTCCGGCGCCCCCTCCAACGGCTCCGGCTGCGGCAACGAGACCGCTTCCGACCGGGTCATGTTCCGCAAGTACATGGTGGACTCCGTGTCCTATTGGGCAAAGGAGTACCACATTGACGGCTTCCGTTTCGACCTGATGGCCCTCCACGACACGGACACCATGCAGGCGGTAGAGGAGGCAGTCCACGCCATCAACCCCAAGGCCATCATTTACGGTGAGGGCTGGACCGGCGGCACCTCCGAGCTGCGGGACAACCTCCAGGCCAACCAGACCAACATCAAGAAGATCGTCCCCAGCGGCGAGGGCATCGGCGCGGTGGCGGTGTTCAACGACGCCATCCGGGACGGTCTCAAGGGTTCCGTCTTTGACGCCAAGGACCAGGGCTACATCAATGGCAAGGCCAACGCCGGCACCGCCGCCAAGGTGGTCTTCGGCATCCTGGGCGGTGCCCGGACCAGCGCCGTGAGCTGGGCCGTGGAAAACAATATGGTCATCAACTATATGGCCTGTCATGATAACAACACCATCTGGGACAAGCTGCTGGAGTCCAATCCCTACGCCTCCGACGAGGAGCGCTACGCCATGAACCGCCTGGGCGAGGAGATTCTGATGCTGGGCAAGGGTACGCCCTTCATGCTGGCAGGGGAGGAGATGCTCCGTACCAAGCAGGGAGACCACAACTCCTACAAGTCCTCCGACGCCATCAACAACATTGACTGGGACGCCCTGACCCCCGGCAGCCTTTCCATGCGGATGCACGATCTGATGAAGGAGCTGATTGCCCTGCGCAGGAGCAATTCTATCTTCACCCAGGCGGAGCCTGCCTGCGAGGTGCTGGAGAACAACGTGATTCGGGTGGTTTGGACGGAGAACGGCGGCGTGGTTGCCGCGGCCCTGATCAACCCCAACACCGAAGCCGTTCCCGCCGAGCTGCCCGAGGGCAGGTGGAACGTCCTCTTCGACGGCGAGAGCTCCGACGAAGCCAACGTGGGCGCCAAAGACGTGCTGGTAGTCGTGGCGGTTCGTTGAGCGAAGACCGCCAAACATTGTAGCGCGGGCAATCTGCCCGCCCCAAAAAAGGAGAACTGTATGAGCATCGTCAAAGATATGTCTCTGGCCGAATACGGCCGCATGAAAATCGCCTGGGTCAAGGACTTTATGCCTGCCCTGGGGGCCATCCGGCAGCGGATGGAACGGGAAAAGCCCTTCGCGGGCATGAAAATCACCCTGTCCATCCACATGGAGGCCAAAACCGCCTATCTGGCCACCTGCCTGCAGGCGGCGGGGGCGGAGGTCCACGCCACGGGCTGCAACCCCCTGTCCACCCAGGACGACGTGGCCGCCGGCCTGGCATCTCTGGGGGTGGAGACCTACGCCATCCACGGCGTCAGCCCCGAGGAATATAAGAATCTGCTGGTGGAGGCCCTGTCCTGCCACCCGGATCTGATCATCGACGACGGCGGCGACCTGGTGGACCTGCTGACAGGCGAATGCTCTGACCTGGCGGACCGCCTCATCGGCGGCGGCGAGGAGACCACCACCGGCATCCATCGGCTGAAGGCCCGGGCCGGGGCGGGAAAGCTGCCCTTCCCTATGATGAACGTCAACGACGCCAAGTGCAAGCACTACTATGACAACAAATACGGCACCGGCCAGTCCGTCTGGGACGCCATCATGCACACCACCAATCTGCTGGTGGCAGGCAAGACCGTGGTGGTGGCGGGCTACGGCTGGTGCGGCCGGGGCGTGGCCATGCGGGCTAAGGGCATGGGGGCCAACGTGATCGTCACCGAGATCGACCCCATCAAGGCGCTGGAGGCCTCCATGGAGGGCATGCGGGTCATGCCCATGGATCAGGCCGCCCCCCTGGGGGATCTTTTCATCACCACCACCGGTTGCCGGGACGTGATCGTGGGCCGTCACTTTGCCGTGATGAAGCACAACGCCTTCCTTGCCAACGCCGGCCACTTCAACGTGGAGGTCAACGGGGAAGAGCTGGCGAAAATGGCCGTCCGCTCCTTCCCCCGGCGGAATGAGATCGTGGGCTACGAAATGCCCGACGGCCGGGTGCTGAACCTGCTGGCGGAGGGCCGCCTGGTGAACCTGGCCTCCGGCAACGGCCACCCGGCGGAGATCATGGATATGAGCTTCTCCATTCAGGCCCTGGCCCTGGAGTATATGAAGAATCACGGCCGCAGCCTGCCCCCCGACGTCTATGAGATTCCTCAGTCCATCGACGACGAGGTCTCCGCCCATAAGCTCCACGGCATCGGCATGGAAATTGACAAGCTGACCCCGGAGCAGGAGGCCTATTTGTCCGGGTGGGAGGTCTGAAAGCCGAAGGCTTTCAAATGAAGAATGAAAAATTGTGGTGGTTTCAAATTGCCCTTTGAAACCATTTTAAAAAATGACGGGGGAAACGCCCGGCAGCGGCGCACTTGGGCGGCGCCACGACACGCACCCGCCTTTGGTGACGGCACTCTGCCGTCCGCAACACGCACCGGCTCTCCCGCCTTGTCAATTCTTACTTCTTACCTCTCACCTGTCCCTTGCCGGAAGGTTCGGGGCGTCGTGGGCGCCGCCCCCTACATGCATTACCTCTTACTTCTCAATTCTCCCCCCCTCAATTCTCAATTCCACTACCGGGAGGCATAAAAGCATGTCCTACACCGCTGTTATCATCACCGTCTCTGACCGCTGCTTTGCAGGCCAGCGGGAGGACCTTTCCGGCCCGGCGCTGTCGGAGTATTTGAAAAAAGAGGGCTTCACCCTGCTTCCCCCGGTGCTGGTTCCCGACGAGCAGCCGCAAATCGAGGCGGCCCTGATCGCCGCCTGCGAGTCCGACGCCGCGTTGGTGCTGACCACGGGAGGCACCGGCTTCGCCCCCCGGGACCTGACCCCGGAGGCCACTCTGGCGGTCTGCGAAAAGCTTGTTCCCGGCATCCCGGAGGCCATGCGGGCCGCCTGCCTGCAAATTACCCCACGCGCCATGCTCTCCCGGGCGGCGGCGGGCATTCGGGGTCGGACGCTGATTGTCAATCTTCCCGGCAGTCCCAGGGCCGCCCTGGAAAACCTGGAGCCCGTTCTCCCCGCCCTGCTCCACGGCCTGAAGATGCTTCGGGCGGAGGGTCCCGCAGACTGCGCCGCACTGTAGGCGGGGATCAAGGATCAGGGCTTTGCAGCGGCGCACAACTGCGCGCTGCGGGACGGGCTGCCCCGTCTGTCAATTCGCAATTTTTCCCGCTCAATTCTCAATTCCAACCATCAGGAGGTTTTATCATGACGATTCTCGTCACCGGCGGCGCCGGGTATATCGGCTCCCACACCTGCGTGGAGCTGCTGCAAAAGGGCTATGAGGTCATCATCGCCGACAACTTCTTCAATTCCAGCCAGGACGTGCCGGACCGCATCGCCAAAATTTCCGGCAGGAGGCCCAAGGTCTATGAGCTGGACGTTGCGGACGGCCCCACTCTGGAGCGGGTCTTTGCCGAAAATTCCATTGACGCGGTAATCCACTTCGCCGGGCTCAAGGCGGTGGGGGAGAGCTGCCAAATCCCCCTGCGCTATTACCGGAACAACCTGGACAGCACCCTGACTCTGCTGGAGACCATGGAGGCCCACGGCTGCAATAAGCTGGTCTTCTCCTCCTCCGCCACGGTCTACGGCCCCAAGAATGAGAGCCCCTACACCGAGGATATGCCCACCTCCGCCACCAACCCCTACGGCTGGACCAAGGTGATGATCGAGCAGATCCTCCGGGACTACTGCGCCGCCAACAAGGACTTCTCCGCCGTCCTGCTGCGCTACTTCAACCCCATCGGGGCCCACGAATCCGGCCTGCTGGGGGACGACCCCAACGGCATCCCCAACAATCTCATGCCCTACGTGGCCCGGGTGGCCGCGGGGCAGCTCCCCAAGCTGACGGTCTTCGGCGACGACTATCCCACCCGGGACGGCACCTGCCTGCGGGACTACCTCCACGTGGTGGACCTGGCCAAGGGCCATATTTCCGCCCTGGAATACGCCGAGTCCCACACCGGCGCGGAGGCCTTTAATCTGGGCACCGGCGACGGGGTCTCCGTCCTGGAGCTGGTGAACGCCTTCCAGAAGGTCAACGGCGTTCCCGTGCCCTATGCCATCGGAGGCCGCCGGGAGGGCGACCTGGCGGAGGTCTACGCGGACCCCACCCGCGCCCATGAAGCGCTCCGCTGGACCGCCGAGAAAACCGTGGACGATATGTGCCGGGACGCTTGGCACTTCATCTGCACCCGACAGGCGGAAGGCTGATGGAGCGGGGACAGGTCTGCCTCCGCCGGGGGGAGGACCGGGAGCTTCGGGGCGGAAAGCTCTGGGTCTATGACAATGAAATCGACTGGGTGGACGAGCTCTGTCACGACGGCGACGTGGTAGAGCTGCTGGACAGCCGCATGGGCTTCCTGGCCCTGGGCTTCTTCAACGCCAAGTCCAAAATTACCGTCCGGGTCCTGACCCGGGATAAAAACGAGACCGTGGACGCCGATTTCTTCCGCCGCCGGATCCAGAGCGCCTGGAACTGCCGCCGGGCCCTGGGCTTCTCCAACGCCTGCCGGGTGGTCTTCGGAGAGTCCGACGGCCTGCCGGGGCTCACGGTGGACAAGTTCGGTGACTATCTCTCCGTGCAGATCCTCAGCCTGGGCATGGACCGACACAAGGACGAAATCGTTGCTGTGTTGGTTGACATAATTAGCCCAAAGGGCATCTACGAGCGGGACGACGTGCCCGTCCGGGAGAAGGAGGGTCTGCCTCAGTCCACTGGCGTCCTCTATGGGGCGGTGCCCCCGCTGACGGAGATCATGGAGCACGACGCCCGGATGCTGGTGGACATCCCCGGGGGCCAGAAAACCGGTCACTTCCTGGATCAGCAGGAGAACCGGGGGCGGATCAAGCCCTACTGCAAGGGTCGGACCATCCTGGATCTGTGCAGCCACACCGGGGGCTTCGCCATCCACGCGGCCCTCTACGGAGCCGCCTCTGTGGAGGCGGTGGACGTGTCGGAAAGCGCCCTGGAAATGCTCCGCCGGAACGCCGAACTGAACGGGGTCGGGGAGCGGATCACCACCGTGGCCGCCAACGTCTTCGACCTGATGAAGGCCTACGACGAGGCGGGCAAACGCTATGACACCGTGATCTGCGACCCGCCCGCCTTTGCCAAGAGCAGGAAGGCTCTGGAGGCGGCCTACCGGGGCTATAAGGAACTGAACCTCCGCTGTATGCGCCTCACCGCTCCCGGCGGTTACCTGGTCACCTGCTCCTGCTCTCAGTTTATGACCCCCGAGCTGTTTTTGGAAATGCTCCGGGACGCCGCCGCCGACTCCGGCCGCAGCGTCCGCCTGCTGGAAACCCTGATTCAATCCCGGGACCACCCCGCCGCCCTGAACGCGGAACAGAGCCTGTATTTGAAGGGGTATATTCTCCAGATACAATAACGCGCAAGCGCCTCCCCGCCGAAACGGGGAGGCGCTTGTCCGGTTGGTGATACACAAAAACGAATCGGCGCTTATCCTTCGATCATGATGGTGCGCTTCTCGGGAAGCTTGGGGGCGGTCTTCTTGGGGACGTTGAGCTTCAGTACGCCGTCCTCAAAGCGGGCCTTGATCTCCTGCTCGGTGACAGCGGTGCCCACGTAGAAGCTGCGCTGCATGGCGCCGGCGTAGCGCTCCTGGCGGATCACGCGGCCCTTCTTGTCGGTCTCGTCTTTGTCCACGCCCTTGGCGGCGCTGACGGTCAGATAACCCTTCTCCAGGTTCAACTCAATTTCTTCCTTCTTGAAGCCGGGCAGGTCGATGTCCACGTCGTAGTGGTCATCGTGCTCGCGGATGTCGGTCTTCATCACGTGGGGGGCATGCTTGCCGTAGAGCTGCTTTTCGGTGTCGGCCAGGCTGCGGGGCCAACGCATCCATTCATCAAAGAAATCATCATCAAAAAATCTGGGCATCATAGGTCATTACTCCTTTCACTCATTTACATTGTTGTTTTTTTGCCTATGTAACTGAGCAAGGTGTCGGGAGCTTTTGCTCTCTTCCTTTGTTCTGGCCTTATTATACCACTTCTTTTAGCACTGTCAAGTAGAGAGTGCTAAAACTTCTGTGAACCTTTTGTTATCAATTTATGAACAGCCGATTTCATTCATCTTAAATCCACGGCTCCGGCGCCTCTGTAAGTTAACATAACAAATACGACAAAAGCCGACATAATCTGGCGGAAAAACAGGCGCTTATCCACAAACGGGTCAGAAAACCACCGGGTATTCCTGACATGAAAGGACCAAAAACCCGCCTTTTCCCGGGAGTTTTTCACATTCTCCACAGGGTTTTCCACCGACGCATGAATATTCGACTTCGTTTCGACATTATTCTACATGTTGACATAAGACAGTTTCATTCCGTGTTTCGCGGCACTTTTATCACCCTGCAGAGGCAGCAAAAGGCCGTCGGCCCCGGGAGGAAAAACGAACCCCAAAAACGAAAAAACCCCTTCCGGACGAGCCGGAAGGGAATATTTTCGAACGCGAATTACGCCAGCTTGTTGAGCTTCAGGGTCATGCTGCTCTTCTTCCGGGCAGCGGTATTCTTGTGAAGAAGACCCTTGTTCACAGCCTGGTCCACGGCCTTGACAGCGCACTTGTAAGCGGCGTCGGCAGCCTCGCGATTACCTGCAACGATAGCGGCGTCGAACTTCTTGATATCGGTCTTGAGGGCGGACTTGCCAGCCTTGTTTCTGGCATTGGCGACCTTGGAAAGCTCGACTCTCTTCTTGGCGGACTTAATGTTGGGCACGGTTACACCTCCTTGACCCGAAATCGTTCACGAGCTTACAGGCTCATGCAGAAATGTATTATACTCGCTCGAAGCCGTAAAATCAATAGTTTTTTTCGAAAAATCAAGAAAAATTTATCGAAGCGGGGAATTACTTTGCAGGAAGTGTGAAAATGTCAAAAATGGTCGAAAATGGTCTTGGTTTTTGCCTGAATTGTGCTATAATAGAGTCGATTGAGCAGGGGGGATGCTCCTCAGGCCCAGGGCTGTCCCTCGGGGCGGCCCAAAGCAATTATCAATTCAGAACAGAGGTTATCGCATGGAAACACAGCTCCTGGATGCCGGCCTTTTTGCCAGCATGGTTCGAGCGGGCGCCGCGAATCTCGGCGCCAACCGTCAGATTGTCAACGACCTGAACGTCTTCCCGATCCCGGACGGGGACACGGGAGACAATATGTATATGACCATCGATTCCGGTGCCGCCGAGCTCCGGGATCTGGGACCCGACTCCCTGGGCGATACGGCGGCCCAGGCTGCCAAGGGCATGCTCTTGGGAGCCAGGGGAAACTCCGGCGTCATTCTCTCCCGCATCTTCGCGGGTATCGCCCACGGGCTCAGCGGCGTGGAGAAGGCGGATCTGCCTACCTTCAGCCGGGCCTTCTCCCGGGGTGTGGAGGAGGCCTACCGGGCCGTCTCCGTGCCGGTGGAGGGAACCATCCTCACCGTCTACAAGGAGGCGGTGGCCTTTGCCTCCGGCCGCCTGAAGGCGGACAGCAGCTTTGAGTCCTTCTTCTCCGACTTCCTGGCGGAGCTTCACAGCTCTCTGGAGCGGACGCCGGAGCTTCTGAATGTTCTCAAGGAGGCCGGCGTGGTGGACAGCGGCGGCGCCGGCTTTATTTACATTGCCGAGGGCATGAAAAACGCGCTGACCGGCGCACAGAGCGCTGTTCCCGCGGTCTCCGCCCCCCAGTCATCCGCCCAGGGGCCGGATATTTCCCTGTTTACCGAGGACAGCGAGCTGAGCTTCGGCTACTGCACCGAGTTTCTGCTGCGGCTCCAGCGGTCCAAGGTGGACTTGGAGACCTTTGATCTGGACGGGCTTCTGGACTGGCTGAACCGGGCGGGGGACTCCGTGGTCTGCTTCCGGGACGGGAGCATTGTCAAGGTCCACGTCCACACCAGGACACCCGGCGAAATTCTCAACTACATGCAGCGCTTCGGCGAGTTTTTGACGCTCAAGATCGAGAACATGACCCTCCAGCACCAGGAGACCCGGATCGAAAACCGGTTTACGCCTCCGAAGCGCAAGCCCCACAAGGCCTACGGCATCGTTACGGTGGCCTCCGGCAGCGGCATCCGGGATACCTTCTCCCGCCTGGGCTGCGACGCGGTGGTGGAGGGGGGCCAGAGCATGAACCCCTCCGCGGACGACTTCCTGCGGGCCTTTGAGGAGCTCAACGCCGATACCATCCTGGTCTTCCCCAACAACAGCAACGTCATCCTCACTGCCCGGCAGGCGGCGGATCTCTATGACAAGGCCCAGGTTCGCATCGTCCCCACCAAGACCATCGGGGAGGGCTATTCCGCCATCTCCATGCTGGACACCAACCTGGGTGACACCGACGCTATCGTGGCCGCCCTGGAGGAGGTCATCCGGGGGGTGGTTACGGGCCTCGTGGCCCCGGCCAGCCGGGCCGCCCAAAAGGATGGGGTGGAGATTCACCCGGGGGATTACATCGGTTTTGTGGGAGACCGAATCTATGTGGACGCATCCGATCGGGCCCAAGCCCTGCGGGCCCTGGCCGAGGCCCTGGACGCCGGAGGCTATGACGTCCTTCTGCTGGTCTGGGGCTGGGACGTACCCCCGGCGGAGGCGGAGGCCATGGAGGCGGCCCTGGCAAAGGCCTGCCCCAATACGGAGGTCATTCTTCTGGAGGGAGACCAGCCCATCTACGACTACATCATGGTTTTGGAATGAGAATAATCGGGAGGAATACTATGCTGAGACTGTTTACCGACACCGACACCGACTTTACCCCGGCGCTGGCCGAGGAATACGGCTTCTCCCTGATTTCCATGCCCTATTCCATCGAGGGCAAGACCGTCTATCCCTACGAGGATTTCGAGAGCTTCGACGACCACGCCTTTTATGATCAGCTCCGTCACGGGGCCCTGCCCAACACCAGCGCCCTGAGCCCGGAGCAATACCTGCGGTACTTTGAGCCGGTCTTTGCCGCCGGGGATGATATTTTCTACGTTCACTTCTCCCGGGCCATGACCGCCTCCTTCGAGTCCATGGATCAGGCGCTGTTTGAGCTGCGCCAGCGCTATCCCCAGCGCTGCTTCTACGAGGTGGACACCAAGGGCATCACCACCCTGAGCTACGCCATTGTTCGGGCCGTCGGAGAGCTGTTCCGGGCAGGGAAGAGTCCCCAGGAGGTCCTGGACTGGGCCGCCGCGGAGGTGGATCATTATGCCATGTACTTCTTTGCAGACGATTTGACCTTCTTCCGGCACAGCGGTCGGGTCTCCGGCCTGGCCGGAACCATGGGCACCCTGCTGGGCATCCGTCCTATCATCTATATGAGCGAGCAGGGCAGGATGGTCTCCGTAGGGAAGGAGAAGGGACGGCAGAAGGCCATCGAGCGTCTGCTGTCCTACGTGGAGGAGCTGGGGGACGACGTGGCGGGCCACCCCGTCTACATCGGCCACACCGACGCCCCGGAGCTCGCAAAAGAGCTGGCCTCCGCCCTGCGGGAGAGGTTGGGCGAGGGCCTGAACCTGGAGCTGGTTCCCGTCAACCCCACGGCGGGCTCCCACTGCGGCCCCAACGGCGTGGGCGTCTGCTTCCATGCCAAGCATCGTTGAGTGAGAAAACCGACGGAGCGATCCTGCTGCCGTCGGTTTTTTATACGTTTTTGCCCGCTGAAATCGTGTTTTCTTCCAAAGAAGCATTGACAAGACTGTAATATGCTGGTAAAATAAAATTTGGGGAAGAATTGATATTCGCACGAGGAGAGATCAGGAGGTGTTTTTATGCCGGCCGCCCGGAGCTGGTTCAGGCGTATCGGAGCGCTGCTGTGTCTGGTTCTTGCCGTGACGCTGCTGGCGCCCCGGGGCCTTCGCGCGTCTGCGGAGGATCGAAGGGTGGTCCGCGTGGGCTGGTATGACTCTGCCTTTAACCGGGTAGATGAAAACGGCCGCCGGACCGGATATGCCTATGAGTACCAGCAAAAGATTGCCGCCTACACCGGTTGGACCTACGAATATGTGGAGGGCGACTGGCCCGAGCTGCGTCAGATGCTGGAACGGGGAGAGATCGACCTGCTGAGCGACGTCTCCTACACTCCGGAGCGGGAGGATAAATTTCTCTATTCCGCAGAGCCCATGGGCACCGAGACCTACTACCTCTTTATTTCCACCTCCAACCGGACCATCACCGCGGACGATCTTTCCACCGTGGACAGCAAGCGGGTGGGGGTCATGCGGGGCAGCATCCAGCAGGAGCTTCTGACCCGGTGGGCCGAAGAGCACAACCTCGAGATCAGGCAGGTGGAGCTCACCTCCCTGACCGATGATTCCATCGATATGTTATCCAGCGGCGAGCTGGACGCGCTGGTCACCATGGACGGCCTGGGGGTCACCAAGCCCTGCGTGCCGGTGTGTAAGATCGGCGGCTCCGACTTCTTCTTCGCGGTCAACAAGGAGCGCCCTGACCTGCTGGTGGAGCTGAACGACGCCATGGATCGGATTCTGGAGGGCGACCGGAATTACAACCAGCAGCTGTTTGAAAAATACGTCCAAAACTACGGCAGCAGCGCCTTTTTGAGCCCCGCCGAGCTGGAATGGTATCAGGCCAACGGCCCCATTCGGGTGGGTTACAGCGCGGATTATCTGCCCTTCTGCGGCGAGGAGGACGGGAGCCTTACCGGAGGTCTGGCAGACTATCTGGAGATGGTGAAGGCCAGCGTCAAAAACGCCTCCATAGAGTTCCTGCCCGTGGCTTATCCCACCACGGAAGCCGCCCTGGAGGCCATGGAGACCGGGGAAGTGGACTGCGTCTTCCCGGTGAATCTCAGCCCCTACGACGGAGAGACCGCCGGCTTAATCACCACCTCGCCGCTGGTCCAGTCGGAGCTCTACGCGGCGCTGAAGCGAGAGGACCGGAGCGGCCTTTCCGCGGACGAGAGCGTCACCGTTGCGCTGCCGGCGGGCAGCGTGAACGATGAGATTTTCCTGAAGGACAGCTTTCCCAACTGGAAGCGGGCCTATTACGCTACAGACGAGGACTGCGTGGAGGCGGTGAACAACGGAAAGGCGGACTGCGTTCTGGTGAACAGCTACCGCCTGAATTATGTGAACCGGCTCTTCCAGCGCAACAGCTTCTACACCCTTCCCACCGGCAAGGCCATGGGCTTCTGCTTTGCCCTTCGCCGGGAGGACAACCATCTGTATTCCATGCTGAACAAGACCGTCAGCCTGATCCCCAGGTCCACCATGGAGGCCGCCCTCCTGGTCCGGACCACCCCGGCGGAAAAGGTCACCATGCTGGATTTCATTCGCGACAACTGGGCCCGGGTCATCATCGATCTGGCGATCGTGCTTGGGATCGTGGGGGTCCTTTTGTATCAGCGCATGAAGGCCAAAAAGGCGGCCAGGGAACGGCAAAACCTGATTTCCGCCACCGAGCGGGATTCCCTTACGGGACTCTATAACCGGAGCTTTTTCTACGAGTACGCCAACCGGTGCTACCGGGATCATCCGGAGCTGCACCTGGAAGCAATGATGCTGAATATCGACAACTTCCACACCGTCAACGCCCTGTACGGGCGGGAGTTCGGCGATACGGTCCTGCGGCTGCTGGGCGGCGCGATTCAGCAGTACCTGGCGGGAACCCCGGGTATTGCGGGCCGCATCGAGGCGGACTGCTTTGTGGTGTACGCCCCCCATGCAGGGGACTACGAGGCCACCCTGAGCGCCTTCCAAAAGGAGCTGAACCGCTTCAATTCCGGCCTGCGTCTCCGCATGGGCGTCATGCCCTGGGTCCGGGACGTGGAGCCGGTGCAGATGATCGAGCGGGCCCGTACCGCCTGCGGTCTGGCCCGGCGGAAGTTCAAGCCGCACATGGTGGTCTTCGACGAGACCATGCATCGGCAGGAGCTCTTTGACCAGCGGCTGCTCAACGATTTGGATCGGGCCGTGCGGGACCGGGAACTGCTGGTCTGCTATCAGCCCAAGTATGAGATCCAATGCGATCCTCCCAGGCTGGTCAGCGCCGAGGCGCTGATCCGCTGGCAGCATCCGGAACTGGGCCTGATCAAGCCCGCCGAATTCATCCCTCTGCTGGAGCGCAGCGGCCGGATCGGCGTCGTGGACAAATTTGTCTGGGGCGAGGCCGCCCGGCAGATCGCCGCCTGGCGGGAGGAATACGGCGTGGTGGTGCCGGTGTCGGTGAACCTCTCCCGGGTGGACATCTTTGACCCCAAGCTGGGAGATACCATCGACGAGCTGGTGGACGCCAACGGCCTGGACCGGACTGCGCTGAAGCTGGAGGTCACCGAATCCGCCTATACCGAGAACGCGGATCAGGTCATCGAGGTAGTGAATAAGCTGCGGAAGAAGGGCTATCAGATTGAGATGGACGACTTCGGCACAGGCTATTCCTCCCTGAGCATGCTCTCCACTCTGCCCATCGACGTGCTGAAGATGGATCAGGAGTTCATCCGGAATATTGGCCGGAACGAGAAGGACGACCGCCTGGTAGCTCTGATTCTGGATATTGCCAAGAATCTGAAGGTGCCCGTGGTGGCTGAGGGCGTGGAGACCAAGGCGCAGCTTTCCGTCCTGCGGGATCTGGGATGCAGTTACGTCCAGGGCTACTACTTTGCCCGTCCGCTCCATGTGGCCGATTTCGAACGGCTGGCCTTTGGGGCGTAAAGCGCCCGCCTCGAACCGTGGGGACGGCACTTTGCCGTCCGCGTTCCCCGTAGGGCTGCACAGTGTGCGCCCGCAACCCGCGGAGACTTCCCCAGCGGCGGACGCATTGCAGGCGGTGCGTATCCCTGCGTCAGGTTTTCATACGATTCTCTGATAAAACGTTTCAAACAGATTTGCGAGGCAGATTTGTGTCAGACGAGGCGGAGGACGCAGGCGGGCTTGACGCCCGGCAAGGACGACAACGAAGTATGGCACAAAGCTGACCGCAACGATATTGAATGGGTTTATCTGAGAATAGTATCTACAGTTAAGCGGAAAAGTAAAAAATCCTCCATGCTCGCGCATGGAGGATTTTTTGGTGACCCGTACGGGACTCGAACCCATGTTACCGCCGTGAAAGGGCGGTGTCTTAACCACTTGACCAACGGGCCTGGTAGCGGCAATCTGACTCGAACAGATGACAACACGGGTATGAACCGGGTGCTCTACCAACTGAGCTATGCCGCCATATTGAGACGCCGCCCCGGACGGGACAGGCTCGAACAAGCATTAGAGATTATAACGGATGCCAAACGATTTGTCAAGTATTATTTTGCTTTTTTCCGTCTTTTCCACCTTGACAGAACGGCGTTTTTCTTTTATAATCGTCAGTCAGACGGGGCGGTTTCCCGCGCCGCCGGAGAGGAGAGAAAACATGGAAAATGAAATTTTTGCCGTCCTGGCACGGTATCAGTTCACGCCGGTCAATCAGAATATCTGCGTGGGCACCTGGAAAAATTACGCCGTGGCGCTGCGCCGACAGGGCGGCAGTGTCTACTGTTGCTATCTTGCCGTCCGACTGGAGAAGGAGAGAAGAAGCGGCCTGAAAAAGGAGCTGAACAGTGCCATCAAGCAGAGCGGGAGCAAAAAAGCCGGCAGCGTGACCCAGGTTTCCGCAAACTTCCTGATCTATACGTTCACGTTTCCCAAGCAGGAGGACCCGGCGGTGTTTTTCTCCGATCGGATGAACTTTATCACCGACGCCCTGCGGAATGCCGGAGTGGCTCCTGCCGACACCTGCGCCGTAACCGGCGCTTCCGGCCCCGACAGCCTTTGCTTGATTTCGAGCCCGAGCCATTTCGGCTACCAGCCTGTCTTTGCCACTGCCGTTCGGCAGAATGACGCCGAGGTCCAGGCCAGGGCCGAGGAAAATGAGACCAACGGCAGCTACCTGGGCGGCATCATCGGCGCCCTCCTGGGCACCCTGCTGGGCATTGGCATCAACCTGCTGACCATCGTGTTTCTAAAGCGGATTTACGTGGTGCTCTTTGCTTTGATTCCCATTGCCGCCATGTTCGGCTATAAGCTTCTGAGAGGAAAGACCAACTGGTTTGCTATTGTCGTGGTCTTCACCCTGAGCCTGATTGCGATTCCCGTGCTGGAGCTTCTGTCGCTTGCCCTGTCGTTCGTCAGGGAATTTGATCTGCCCTTTGGCGAAAGCCTGTCCTATTTTGCCAAGCACTTCTTTGATGGGGAGATCCTGAAGGAGACCGGGCCGGAGATGTTGAAATTCCTGCTCTTTACCGCTCTGGGCCTGTTTGCGAGCTGGAGCTACGTGCATAACTCTCTCAACAGCAGCCAGCTGGCCGGCGCTAAGCTCCAGCTGGATACCATGCGGCCCAATCCCAACCGCCAGTAATGCTATTTTTGGTGAAACGAGTATAATCCTTTTCATCAACCGCAGCAAAACCGCGGTTTGCAAATCTGAATGGATTTGCAAAAATAGATCTTGTACGGCAGATTTCCCAAGGCCTTGCCCAGGGCGGCATCCCCAGAAAGCGGATGCGGGATTAAAATTCACATTTTATAATCAACGTCAGTATAAGCGGGCTTTTCCTGCCAAAAACCCACGGCGCGGACAGAACGTCCCTGCCGTGGGTTTCAAGTTTCCGGGGCTATTCCGCCACGATCGCCGCGTACAGCGCGTTTTTGGCGACTCCGGTTTCCTCGGCCACCTGCTTCACCGCGTCCTTGGTGCGGACGCCGGTTTGGGTCAGCTCCCGCACCAGCTCTGCCGCCTGTTCCAGGCTGACGGCCTCGATCGTTTGCTCCGCGCCCGCCACCACTAAGACGTACTCTCCCCGGGGCTCGTTTTCGGCGTAGTATTCCGCCGCCCCGCCCAGCGTCAGCCGCAGAATCTCCTCGTGGAGCTTGGTGAGCTCCCGGCACAGGCTGACAGGCCGATCGGGCCCGAAGGCCGCAAGGAGCTCGGCCAGGGTGTCCCGCAGCCGGTGGGGGGCCTCGTAGAAGATCATGGTCCGCTCCTCGGATTTCAACCGCTCCAGCCGGGTCTTCCGCTCCTTCTTTTGGGCGGGCAGGAAGCCCTCAAAGGCAAAGCGCCCCGTGGCCAGGGCGGAGACGGACAGGGCCGTAATCGCCGCGCAGGGCCCGGGAAGGGCGCAGACGGTCACCCCCGCCTGGGCGCAGAGCCGCACCAGGTCCTCTCCGGGATCGGAGATGGCGGGGCAGCCCGCGTCCGTCACCAGAGCGCAGCGCTCTCCGGCCAGCAGCCGTTCCAGGATCCGGGGCCCGCTCTCTTTTTTGTTGTGCTCGTGGTAGCTCACCAGGGGCTTTTTGAGTTCCAGGTGGTTCAGCAGCTTCAAGGACACCCGGGTGTCCTCCGCCGCGATGAAATCCGCTGCCGCCAGGGTTTCGGCGCAGCGGCGGGATATGTCCCCCAAATTTCCGATGGGCGTGGGGACGAGATACAGCGTTCCGGACATAGAACCTCCGTTTTTCAGGTGGGAATTGAGAATGGAGAAGTAAGAGGGAAGAAGTAAGAAGTAAGAAGTAAGAGGCGAACCGGATTAATTCTCAATTCTCACCGCTCAATTCTCAATTTCCCCCATGTGATAAATCCGCTTGTATTCCTCCGTGGGGCTGCCGTCTGGGTTGGACAAGATCAGCGGGGCGTCCCATTTCAGCTCCGGCTTCCCGCCCCGGACGGCCTTCACCAGGGCCAGGGAGGGCGCGGCCTCGGGCTTGGGGCAGACGAGCCGCAGCCGCTTTGGCTCCAGGCCCGCTTCCCGCAGCGCGCAAAACAGATCTGCCAGCCTTCCGGGAAGGTGCACCATCCAGAGACTGCCGCCGGTTTTCAGCAGCCAGCCCGCGGCGGCGCAGACCTCACTCAGGGTACAGCAGAGCTCAGTCCGGGCGATGGCCTGGGCCTCGTTTTCCGGGCGGAAGCCGGCTCCCACTGGGTAGTAGGGCGGGTTGCAGACCAGGTGCCGGAAGGACCCGGCAGGCAGGAGGCTGCGAATCTCCCGCAAATCCCCCTGCACAACCCGAAAGCGGTCTGTCAGCCCGTTGTCCGCCGCAGCCCTGCCCATGATTTCACAGGCCGGGGCCTGAAGCTCCACTGCCGTCACCGTCAGGGAGGGGTCCCGGGCCAGAAGCAGCAGGCCGATGGCTCCGGTTCCGGCGCAGAGGTCGCAGACCGCAGCGCCCCGGGGCGGATCGGCAAAATCCGCCAGCAGCACGGAGTCCGTCCCCAGCTTGAACAGACTGTCCGTCTGGGGAAGGGTAACGCCGTTTTGCAATTGTTCCCTTTGCAATTCGCGGAATTGCAAAACAGCTCACCTCTTCTCACGTGACGCGGGTTTTTCTCACTTGAAAAAGGGGCCTGTGCGCAGCACAGACCCCTTTTTGCGGTTAAATTACAGCTCGATGGCTCCGACAGGGCAAGCGTCGGCGCAGGTGCCGCACTCAACGCACTGCTCGGGATCGATGACGAACTTGTCGTCGCCCTCAGTGATGATGCCCAGGGGGCAGGAATCGGCGCAGGTGCCGCACTTCAGGCAAGCATCGGTAATGGTGTAAGCCATGGTTTTTCCTCCTTCTGTTTCGACAATGGGGTGGTTGGGTTCCTTGCTGCACCTATCATAACATGTTTTTTGAAAAATGCAATGGGAAATCAAAAAAATATTTGTATATTTTTTGTGAATTATAGATTATTTCGGAAGCAATCCGGCAATACTTTCCATATTTGAAGGAATTCTATTCGGAAAGGACAATCACGATGCATTTACTGGAACAGTTTGCCGTCCCCATGGACCGCCGCCTGCCGCCGGACCCGGTCCTCTGCCGGGAGGAGGAGCTGGCGGAGCTGGTGCGGGTCCTCTGCCGCCGAAACAAGAGCAACCCCGTGCTGGTGGGCCCGCCCGGGGTGGGGAAGACGGCCATTGTGGAGGAGCTGGCCCGGCGTCTGGCCCGGGGCCAGGGCCCAAGGCAGCTCCTGGGGAAGCGGCTCTGGAGCATCAACATGGCAGCCCTGGTGGCGGGGACCAAATACCGGGGTGAGTTTGAGGAGCGAGTCCGGGACCTGCTGGCGGAGACGGCCCAGGCGGGGAACGTAATCCTGTTCCTGGACGAGCTCCACACCCTCATGGGGGCGGGTGGAGCGGAGGGCTCCATCGACGGGGCCAATCTGCTGAAGCCAGCCCTGGGCCGGGGTGGGGTCCAGATGATCGGCGCCACCACCCGGGAGGAGTACAGCCGCCGGGTGGAGTCGGATCCGGCCCTGGCCCGCCGCTTTCGGCTGGTGGAGGTGGCCCCTGCCACCCCGGGCCAAAGCCTGGAGATTCTCCGGGCCCTGGCGCCTGCCCTGGAGCGGCACCACGGCGTCTGCATCCTCTCCCAGGCGGTGGAGGCGGCGGTGCGGCTCAGCGACCGCTATCTGACGGGGCGCTTTCTGCCGGATAAGGCCCTGGATCTGCTGGACGAGACCGCCGCGGCGGTGAGCCTGCGGGGAGCCGGGATCGTGGACCGGCAGGCGGTGGCAGGGACGGTTCAGCGGGCCACGGGCATTCCCCTGCGGCGGCTTCGGGAGGGAGACCGGGCCGCTCTGCGGGAGCTGGAGACCAAGCTGGGGGAGGCGGTGCTGGGCCAGCCCGGAGCGGTTCACGCGGTAGCGGCTGCGGTTCGTCGGGGGCGGCTGGGCCTGGCGGAGCCGGGAAGGCCGGGCGCGGCCCTGCTGCTGACAGGTCCCACCGGGGTGGGGAAAACCGCCCTCTGCAAGGCCCTGGCCCGGGAGGTCTACGGCAGCGAGTCCGCCATGATCCGCCTGGATATGACGGAGTACGCCCAGGAACACACCGCGTCCCGCCTGCTGGGGGCGCCCCCGGGCTATGTGGGCCACGGCAGAGGCGGGGAGCTGACGGAGCGGGTGCGGGCCAGACCCCACAGTCTGATCCTCCTGGACGAGCTGGAAAAGGCTCACCCCAGCGTCACGGCCCTGCTGCTGCAGCTCCTGGAGGACGGACGCCTCACCGACAGCCTGGGCCGGACGGCGGACTTCCGCAACAGCCTCCTGGTCATGACCACCAACGCCGGGACCCTGGGCCCCAAGGCCAGACCGGGCTTTGGAGGGGGGCAGGGGAGCGGCGCGCCGGAGGCGGAGGCCCGGGAGCGGGTCAAGGGGGCCTTTTCCCCGGAGCTGCTGGGCCGGATGGACGCAGTGGTGGCCTTCCAGCCGCTGACGGAGCAGACCCTGGAGCGGATCGCCGCCCTGCGGCTGCGGGAGGCTCTGAGCCGGGTCAAGGCGGCAGGCCTGACGGTGGAGCCGGATCCGGCGCTGCCGTCCCTGCTGGCCTGCCGCTGCGCCGGCGATCCCGGCGGGGCCAGGGCCCTGCGCCGCTTGATCCAGACCAGCCTGCTGGATCCCGCCGCCGAGCTGCTCCTCCGCGGCGTCACGGAAGCCGCCTTGACCGCTGACGGCCTGCTTGCCGCCGCCCATATGC
>JAEEGJ010012948.1_pt1 | contig 20448 bp, 17 predicted proteins | sample 8958761 | NCBI WGS metagenome assembly JAEEGJ01 (sample SAMN16246546, study PRJNA631951) | gut metagenome | biome: gut microbiome; feature: rumen; material: RS-attached | host: Bos | place: Iran: Karaj | collected 2018-10
AGGAGAATGGGAAAGACGCAGCTTATTTACCATGTGTACGAGCAACCCGCCATCAAAACAGCCTTCCACACCTTCTATGTTGACATTTTTCCCACCACAAGTTTCCACGAAATGGTGCTCTTTCTCAGCAAGGAAATCTATTCAAATCTGGTTCCGAAAGGGAAAAAAGCCTTGAAATTTTTCCTCAACACCATCAAGTCGCTGACTGGTAGTCTGGGCTACGATGCCGTGACTGGCACCCCCTCATTCGATGTCAAATTAGGCGACATTAATAATCCAGAACTTACTCTCCAAGAAATATTCAACTATCTGGAAAAGGCCGACAAGTCTTGCATCTTCGCCATCGATGAGTTTCAACAGATTACCAATTATCCTGAAAAAAATGTGGAAGCCCTGCTCCGCACCTATATCCAACGCATGAACAACTGTCTGTTCATCTTCGCGGGCAGCAACCGACATATCCTCGAAAACATGTTCAACTCCGCCGCAAGACCCTTTTACAACAGCACGGAACAATTCCACTTGGAAAGGATACCCAAGGAGATTTACACAAGCTTTGCTATACAACAAATCATCAATGCGGGCAGAGCCATCACCACAGATGCAGCAAACCTCGCTTACGACCTGTTTGAAGGGCACACCTATTATGTCCACCATATCCTTCATAATGCTTTCGCCAACTCAAATCCACAAAAGACGATGGATGAGGAAGACATCAGGAATGCCATGGAAGAATTGTTGGATACACGGGAGCGTTCTTTCTCAAACATTATGAACAAACTCAACTACAAGCAAAAGGAAACGCTTGTTGCAATCGCCAAAGAAGGGAAAGCCAGTGGTGTGACGTCGGTTGCTTTTGTCAAAAAGCATGCTCTCAAATCAGCAAGTTCAGTCCAATACGCCATATCCACACTTCTAGAAGACCAATTACTGACCTACGAGGACAACGGCAGATCAAAAATCTATTCCGTTGCCGACCGTTTCTTAGGGTATTGGATAAGGAGAAACTATTGAAGAACTTCGCAAACGGGCGGAAAACGCCAAATTCACTTCACAAATCGTCCTACTCTTTTGAAGCCATTACCATTTACACCTTCAACCAGATACGCCCCCGAAGCCCATTCAGAAACATCTAAGCGAACTTCCGAAACTCCTTTGGTAGATGCAGACTTAACGAGCTGACCCAAAGCATTGTAGACATTGATGGTCTTCATTCCTTCCGCTTCAATCGTGACAAAGGAGGAGGCGGGCACAGGATAAACTTTCAATGATTCCGTTTGTATTTGATTTTCAACCACTCCCGTCGGGTCAAAGCTGTCGTTACCATCAGTGAGCCATTCGAGGCTGAAGTTGTAGAACACCGTCGAATAGCCCGAAGCGCCAGCGTAGGCTTCCTCGACATAGAGTCCGATGGTGCCATCGGGCAGGATGCAAAGCGAAGAATAGGCAGAGCTATAGGGCACAATGCACTTGCTCACAGGCCAAGTCTCGCCTTCGTCGTAACTCACATAGACCGTCACATCAGTGCGAGAGTTACCGTATGGCACCGAATGGAGCAGTCGGTTCTTGTCGTGACCTTGGTTTTCGGAGGTATAGCGAATCATATCGCCATTGCACGCTGGAGCGGTGATATCGTACCAAGTGGAGGTGGTGGGTTGCCAAGTCTCGCCGCCGTCCTCGGAAATGTTGTACCAGCGGTTGCCCGCGTGACGGATGCTCATCAGGATGCGGCCGTCGGCCAACTCCGTAACCTTAGCCTCATCGCCCGAGGTGGAGGCACGACCCGACACATGCCATGTCACGCCATTATCATCAGAATAAACGGCATGGTTGTAAAGCACCTGCGCCGTAGTCTCACGGATGGCGGCCACAAACATGATACGACCCGTGGAGGTGCGCAAGCCATTGCCTGATCCGAAGAATGAGGCTCGCCATGTGCGCTGTTCGGGGATGATACAGTTGTCACCAAAGATGAAGTGGGTGATGTCTTCGGGCTCCGTCCAAGTCTGACCGTTGTCGTAACTCTTTGCAATATAGGTGCGAATCGGGTTTGACGGTGTCGAATACCACAGCCCGGGTCCGCCTACAAAGCCTGCGATGAGGCCGTTGTCGTCGTTGCTCCACGCCAAGGCGCAGTCGCCGAAGCCATGGTTGACACCCGTGCCCAAGGCGATGGTGTAAGGCTCACTCCAGGTGTGACCACCATCAGTGCTGCGGTTGCAGACAATGTCGATGTCCTCGGGCAGGTCGCCTTCGTTGTATTTGCGCTTGTCGGTGACCGCCACGACACTTCCGTCCTTTGCCGTGATGACGGCAGGAATGCGATAATTCGTTGAGCTATAATCACCTGGCTGCAAAAGCAAAGTATGGGCAAGGATGATTTCGCGGCTACCCGCCGGCGATGGATTGTCTATCGGGAAAGTCTGATCGTCAGTAAATATCGACTTTAGTGAGGCGTCGATGACATGGCCTTCCGTGGCTTGGGACGAGACTTGGGCCACTATCCAAAGATAGTTCATGCCTGAAAAAAGATAACCTCCGACAGGGACATAAAAGTCGCCCGAAGCCGGAGTGGCGCTGCCAATCAAAGTGGCACCTTGCAACGTACGCTCATCGAAGGCATTGACAGTGCCTGTGGAATACACCTTAATTCTTTCAATATCGTCCAGGTCGGTGGTGCCTTCAAGGTTGAGTATTATGTCCCACATCATAGATGAGGCATTGTCGCCGCCAAAGTTCACAGCAGCCTTGAGAATCACATCGTTAGGGTTGCCGCGACCCGTTTTGCGTGTCTCTTGCGTGAGGGTGACGTCAAGGATTTCAGGGGGACCGGGCAAAGGCATATTCACCAATTGGGCCGTATGCCCATTTTCAGAAATATCCGTTACTTGGTTGTTGTAAGGATTTATGTTCTCCAGAGAAAAATCGTAGGCAGCAAGCAAATGGTTTCCCATGGCCGTAGGGAACTCAAAAGGATAAGTCAATTCCATGTCAAAAGCGATTTCATTTGGGTCGAGTGCCATGCTATAAAACCGTATATTGCCAAAAGAGCCATTGCAAAAGTTGGTCGGTAATCCGCCGCTGTTGCCCGCCCCGACAAACACATCATGGGTGTTGGTCACGGCCCAGTCGTTCACCGGTGCCGCCCAACTGCTGTTGGTCTGTCCATTATGATAAATCCGAATTACGTTGTTGGTGCGGTCCACGACAAGTGCAAAGTGCATCCACTCCCCTGCCGGCACCGTGACACCCGTATAGATCGACAAGGCGTGACCCGATGTGGCTGTTGGCGTATTTAACCCCAGCGACTGGCCCACACTTCCCGTGCCAAAGAACTCATAACCAGTGCGTTCGCTACCAGCGCCTTGCACCGACATATCGCGTTTGCAGACATAACGCGGGTAACTGGTATAGGTCTCGTTGCGCACCCAACCTGTGACGGTGAAGCTTTGGTCGGCAGCGATGTTGAAGTCTTCGTGATGCGGGATACGCATATACTGGTCGTTACCGTTGAAAGTTATATAATGGTTGGGCTGGGCAAAAGCAGCTATCAAGGCTGTCAACAGGACAGCAAGAGCAAGGAGTTTCTTCATAGTGAAAAGGTATTAATGAATTAAACATCAAAGATTTGGGTGCAAAGATAACTATTATTCAGAATAGTACAACTTTTTTCCCATTTCAACCTCCCCAATTATCCCTGTCCAAGCTTCTATAATTAATTGCCTCAGCCAAATGACCCGTTTGGATATTCCAACTTCCATCAAGGTCGGCGATGGTACGGGAGACCTTAAGTATTCTATCGTATGCACGGGCCGAAAGTCCAAGGCGACTCATGGCGTTTTTTAGGATAGCGCGGCAATCTTCATCCAAGTCGCAGTATTTCTGAATAAGTTGGGAAGTCATCTGTGCGTTGGCATGTATGCTCGGATAGTCCGCATAGCGTTTCTCCTGTATTTTCCTTGCTTCGATGACGCGTTCACGCACCACCGCACTCGATTCTCCTCTTTGCTTGTCAGACAAATCCTTATAGGCAACAGGCACGACCTCAACGTGTAAATCGATTCTATCCATTAACGGTCCGCTGATACGGTTCAGATACTGCTGTACCATGCCTGGCTTGCAGGTGCATTCCTTGTCAGGGTGGTTGTAATAACCACAGGGACAAGGGTTCATCGCCGCAACCATCATGAAATTGGCTGGAAAATCAACGGTCATCTTAGCCCGCGAAATGGTTACCACCCTATCCTCCATCGGTTGACGCATTACCTCAAGGACCGTACGTTTGAACTCTGGCAGCTCATCAAGAAAGAGTACGCCATTATGAGCGAGCGAAATCTCTCCAGGCTGTGGATAGGTGCCACCGCCCACCAAACCTGCGTCGCTGATCGTATGGTGTGGACTGCGGAATGGTCGCGTCCTGACTAATGTAGCATTGCGTCCAACCAACCCCGCAACAGAATGGATTTTTGTGGTTTCCAAAGCCTCTGCCATCGTCAATGGCGGCAGGATAGTGGGCATACGCTTGGCCAACATGGTCTTGCCGCTGCCCGGAGGACCGATGAGAATGACATTGTGGCCGCCAGCGGCCGCAATCTCCAAAGCACGTTTGATGTTCTCCTGGCCTTTCACATCGCTGAAATCAAACTCGTATGCCACATCTTGCCATGATTCAGTCATGTCAATGATTACAGGCTTGATTTCGTTTTCGCCATTCAAGATGGAAATGACTTCGTGAATGTTCTCCACACCATATACCTCCAATCCTTCCACCACGGCTGCCTCGCGTGCGTTTGTTTTAGGAACAATGAGGCCCCTAAAACCATCTTGCTTTGCCTTGATAGCGATAGGTAGCGTCCCTTTTATGGGTTTAAGCGTACCATCAAGCGAGAGCTCGCCCATAATGATGAACTGTTCTAGCATGTCAGTGCTGACCTGCTCCGATGCTGCCATAATACCGATGGCAATGGGCAAGTCATAGGCAGAGCCTTCCTTGCGAATGTCGGCAGGTGCCATATTGATGACGATTTTCTTGTGGGGATAATAATACCCTAAGTTAATGATGGCAGCCTCAATGCGCTGCTGACTTTCCTTGACTGCGTTGTCGGGCAGGCCAACCAAATAAAAGTTGATGCCTCTGTCAATGTTCACTTCAATGGTGACCTGAATTGCTTCGATGCCAAAAAGGGCACATCCAAATGTTTTTACTAGCATGATTCTTAATGTTTAAAGTTTCATGCTGCAAAGATGCAATCCCTATCAAGACAAAGCCGTTGAACAAACGTTTGTAGTCGACTGTAGTCGTTTGCTGTCGTTTGCTGTCGGGTATATATTTGTTAATCAACATTATAAAAACTAGGCTGCAACGATGTGGCAGCCCTACTCTCAACTCTCAACTATTTCCTTGGTTTATAACCAGAATCTTGGAAAATATTCTGCAAATCCTTGCGCTGTATCAGTTGAGGCAAATCATAATTGTTGTTAGAGGCGTATGCACGAATGATGTTCAAGCCAAAAAACTCACCCAAACGCGAAGGCGCGTCATTGCTGTATGCCTGAGTGAAGGGGCCATCACCAAAGAACATCATATAAGAATCTAATCCTGCATCGTAAAGACGGCGGTTGCCCACAATATCAGCCCACACCTGCCCTTCATTCTCAACAGCCCAATGCCATTGGTCAGAAGAATAGCCAAGCAGGATACTGTCAGACAGCTCGGGACACATTGCCTCAATGAAGAAATTACGGCGGCCATAAAACACCATCTCACCCACAATCTGTCCTTGCTTACGCCATTCATAGAGGTAGTACATATAAAGTTGCTCGGCCACCTCTTTAGACAGAGTCGCCACATCACGACGCAAAGACATATATCTCGGCATCCCGATTTGGTCATAGACCTCTTCATCATTGAGATACCAATCCAAAGAAATCACAAGACAGTCGTCGACGATTTGAATAGGTGGCTCATCGGGATGAACACCCGTAATGCATGTGTATGCTTTTTTTGGAAGGTCAATATCCGGATAATAGTAATGGAAATGCGCAAACACATCCTCCACCATCGGCTCCACCTTCTTTAAATCATGAAAAACAGCTTGCACTTTTTGATACAAGACTCTACTGAACGGGTCAGTGGCAAAGTCTTTTAAATATTGCACTGCCTCGGGATTGTTGAGATCACCGCTGAGGAACACGCGGTAGCGGTCTTGTATCTTCATCAGTTCCGCTTGAAAATTGGCGGTATCCAAATCGAAAAGTACTTCCTCGTAACGATCAAACTCGAGATCATAAGGCTCCGGTTTGATATCGAGTTTTGATTTATAGCCAGGCTTTTGCTTTTGACATGAAGCCATGATGAGGAAGAAGCCGAGTATGGTAATGATTTTTACTATTGTATTCATTTTTAGTTAATTAATTGATTTCTAAGCATTTCGTATGCTGCTATTGTAGCACGGTTGATGACATTTTCACGATCCTTGCCAAAGTTAAAACACTTGGAGACTACGCCTTGAGGTGTTGCCAAGCCAATCCACACTGTGCCAACTGGAATTTCCTCCGAACCCCCACTCGGTCCTGCAACGCCAGTAGTTGCCAAGCCAAAATCTGCTTCCATCAAGTCGCGAACGCCTACAGCCATGCTTTCCACGACCTCTTGACTCACAACGCCATGTTTCTCAATCATTTTGGGAGGAACGCCCAATACCTTGGTTTTCATAGGAGTGGCATACGTGACAGTCGTCCCTTTGTACACCTCCGAACTACCAGGAATCAATGTGATAACATGAGCTATATTGCCGCCCGTACAACTCTCCGCAGAAGCAAATGTCATACCTTTATATAATAACAAGTCAAAAACGGTTCGCTCAATGGGTTGGTCTTGCATAGCAAAGATATATTGGGGAATCAAGGCCACCAGTTTTGCGACTTCACAGTCCAATGTGTTATGAAGCATCTGAGCGTCTTCATGCCTACCACTTAGGCGAAGTCGCACCAAGCCATGTTGAGGCAGATAAGCCAAGGAAAGAAAACCAGGTAAGGCGTCTTCCCAATCCTTTATCCGATCAGCCAAAAACGACTCGCCAATGCCCGTAGTCATAATAACGCGTTTTTCGTAAGGAATGGCATGAAAGCGGTCCTTGATTCGAGGCAGCAGTTCGTCAGTAAAAATGCCCTTCATCTCAAAAGGGACACCTGGCATGAACGCAAAAGCGACCCCGTTTTTCTCCAACCACATGCCCGGTGCCGTGCCATAAGTATTAGGAATGTACTCGCAAGCTTTAGGCAACATGGCTTGGGTCCGATTGCGCTCGCTCATTTGAAAGCCACGACGTTTGAACAGGGACACCACATTGTTGTATGCAGCTTGACAAAACTCCAACTCAGTGTCGAAGAACTTACATACCGTAGGTTTCGTGATGTCATCGGCAGTAGGGCCTAACCCACCTGTGACCAAAACAAGGTCTGCATCCATACATGCATTGAAGGCATCGACAATGGCTCTTTCAGAATCGCTGACGGTCAGCATGGAATCCAGTTGGAAACCAGCATCCGACAAATGTTCACCCAGCCATGCTGCATTTGTGTTAATCACTTGACCAATAAGCAGTTCGTCGCCAATTGAGATATTCTTTATGATTATTTTTTCCATATCCGTCCAAATTTGCGCAAAGATAGGTCATTTTTCGACTGTCCTCATGAAAATAAACGTCATTTCAAAATATTTCGTATTTTTGCACTTTCAAATTCATCAGACAATGAATCAACCTATTCCTGCATCGCAATTGGTTCTCAACAATGAGGGCGCAATATATCATTTGAACCTCCATCCCGAACAATTGGCCGACGACGTCATCATGGTTGGTGACCCTGGCCGTGTCGAAATGATTGCCTCATTCTTTGATAAGATAGAGGTGAAACGTCAAAACCGCGAACTCGTCACCCGCACCGGCTATTTCAATGGCAAGCGCATCACTGTGCTTTCCACCGGCATGGGCACCGATAACTTGGACATCGTAATGAATGAGCTCGATGCATTGGCCAACATTGACTTGAAGGCCCGCATACCTAAAAAAGAGCACCGTTCTTTGAATCTCATCCGCCTTGGAACTTGCGGCGCCCTACAACCTGAAATCTCCGTTGAAGACAGCTATGTAGCCACCCGTTATGCCATCGGTTTGGATGGCTTGATTTACTTCTACGAAAAGCACAAAGAAGTGAATGAAATCGGCTTCCGCGACGCTTTCATCGAGCAGATGGATTATCCAAAAGACCTACCACTTCCCTATGTGGTAGAAGGGTCAAAATCACTTTTTGACCGACTAGCTGAAGGTTATTATCATGGTGTGACTGCCACTGCACCAGGCTTTTACGGTCCACAAGGCCGCACCTTAAGATTGCAACTCTCCTATCCCGAAAACAACCGCAAAATAGAATCCTTCAACTACCAAGGCTGGCGGGTATGTAACTTCGAGATGGAATCGTCGGCACTTTACGGCCTTGGCAAGATGATGGGCCACAACTGCCTGACCATCTGTGTAGTTGTTGCCAACCGTGTGACCGAAAAGTTTGCCACTGATTATCATCCATACGTAAAAAAACTAGTTTTAAAGACTTTAGAAAGACTATCGGCGTAATAAAACGACAAAAAACATGGGAAAAAGCACTTTTTTTCATTATTTATTAAATAGGTATGAAAAAAATGATTATTTTTGCCGCCGATTAGTATGTCTTATTATATAGAATAATTGATAATTAACAAAATAGAACAAGTAAGATGAAAAAAGTTTTTATTACAATGATTGCGTGCTTGGCCATTTCATCATCGGTGATGGCTGAAGTTCATGAAGATTCAGATTCAGTTCGTTATCTGGCTACTAAAGCATGGAAGAACTGGTTTGTCTCTGCTGAAGGCAATATTGACTGGTGGCAGGGCTCTGACATGAACCCCAATGGCAACTACACAGCAGTTCAATGGGGGAAACCCTCGTTTGGCGCTGGTCTCAGCGTTGGCAAATGGCTCACACACAGCATTGGCCTTCGTCTGTCTTACGATGTAAACGGTGGCAAGAGCTACATCAAAGGATTGTATCCCAATCGTGACCATTTGTTTGGTTTCCTTTATGACGACAAGACGGCTCCTGACGGAAACGGCTACTACACCACTTCATTCATCTATCACAACGCTCATTGTGATGTACTTTTCAGCCCCATTGATTTCTTCCAAGGCTATTATAATCCCGATAGATTATGGACACCTGTCCTGTATGTCGGTATGGGTACAGCTGCCGTTAGCGAAGGCATCTTAATCAATCCCACTTTCATCAACAACGTCAGAAACAGAAATGATTTTTCCAAACAAAAAGGACTTAATTTTGAGTTTTCGTTTAATGCTGGTTTAATCAACAACTTCCGTATTAGCGAACATCTTGACCTCAATCTAGCCCTCAAGTGGTCGACTCAAGAATGGCATATTGATTCATGGTATTATGAGATTGGTGGCCAAGCCAGTGACCAGAGCCTTGCTTTTACTTCGGACATACGCCCAAAAAGAGCCGACAACAACTACTCTATAGGTCTTGGCCTTACCTACTATTTCAGCAGAGAATATGACCTGCCCAACGACTGCTGCAAAGAAATGGATTCTGTCCAAAAGAAGCTGGATGAATTTGTCATGCCTGATCCCATCCACGACACCGTCGTGAAGTTCGTCAACGTTCAGACCGAAGACATCGAGAGCTATCCGTTCTCCATCTTCTTCAACCGCGACTCCTATCAGCTGATGTCAAGAAGAGATATCGTCAATCTTAGAGAAATTGCCAAGGTGGCCAAGGAAAACGGCTACAAGCTCCATCTGACGGGTTCATGTGACAGCGCCACAGCTACCCCAGCTTATAACCAGACCCTTTCCGAGAACCGCTGCAACAAGATTAAGATTGAACTCCTTGAGTTGGGTATCTCTGAAGACCAAATCATCATTGAGCCTATCGGTGGCGTGAAGATCCTTGACCCGACAGAATACGACCGCCGCGTGCTCATCAAATTGGTTAAGGAAGGTTCGAAAGATAAAGAAGAATAATTTTCGACCTTGAACAAACACAGAAAAGAGGATGACCAAAAAGTGGTCATCCTCTTCTTTTTATTCGGAGGGGGATACGAGCCTGTTGTCAAATATTCGATTCTCAGACAGGGTCCCAGACCTTTTTGGTCACCCTCTTTTCATTTGTACAACAAAAAATCGTCAATGCATTAGGCCAATCTCAATGCCAATGTAATTGTTTCGCAGAATACTGCCCGTTTGTTTTTCCAATGAGTTGACGAAAGCGTTGGAAAAAGCATGGTCGAAAGCCAACTGAATAAAAGCCGACAAATTTCTGTTGATTTCGTATTCAGTGCCCAAACCAAAAATCATCGACAGCTGCAATGGACGATATTGGTTGGTGTAATCTACATAATTCTGCCCCTCATAGGAAGTCCAATAAAACGTATAACTATCCTTGACATAGTCCTTGCAATTGAGGCTCAAGCCGGCGCCTGCTTCAGCGTATGCCTTGAACGAATCCACAACGTCAAATCTAAATTTGATTTTCAGTGGAACCTCAATGTTGGTGGCATTCAGCCGACGTGAAACCGACACATTGGTCTCTTCCAGAAAATCCTCAGCACGTCTGTAATCAATAAAAGTGTACTTCATCCGAAGGAGATTAAAGTTCACTCCCGAAGAAACCGCAACATTGTCCGTAAAATAATAGTCACAGACCAAACCCAAGTTGCCGCCCAACCTTATACCGTCATTGGTGGCGGCGGTAGAACCCGAACTTGCCCAGTCAATGGTAGGCCCCAACTTGATGCCAAGCCTGACATTTCCCGGTTGAGCATTGGCACCTACAAAAACAGCAGATACCATACTGATAATCAACAATATTTTTCTCATAATAACAAATTTTAGACCTACAAAGATAATTATTTTACCGATATTTCCCTAAAATCCGAAAATGATTCTTAATTTTGTCGCCAAATTGATTGTATCATTCACTAAATCACATCAAAATGAAAAAGACGTTTTTACTGATTGCAGCCCTGTTGACGATGGGCAGCGCAGCCTTCGCTGGTGGCGGTTTCGACCTCGCCATTGGCCCGAAAGTCGGTTTCCAAACCGCTAAACTTTCCTACGACAAAGCCGACATCAAATCAGGCTTCGCCAACCACTTCACCGCTGGCATCTTTGGCCGCGTGACCATCGGTCGCCTCTACGTGCAACCCGAAGTGCTTTATTTCAAGACATCGAATGTTTTCGATGTTGATGTTACAGGCACTGGGACCAGCAACCTATTCAACATCCCCACTGGTGCCGATGTGAATCTCACCCTTAACCAAATGAACCTTCAAGTCCCTATTTTGATTGGCGTCAACATCATTGACCTCGACATCGTCACATTGCGTGCCCAAGTGGGCCCCACCGCCAACTTCACTCTAAAATCAAAGACGTTGGTTGACTATTCATACTCAACCACCAACGCCGAAGGCGCTGAAATCACGCAAGAAGGCGATTACAATACTGATAACAACATGTTCGACACAAAAACCATTTCTTGGGGTCTTCAAGCTGGTCTTGGTGTCGATGTGTTGAAGCGCATCACCTTGGATATCAACTACAACTTCGGTTTGAGCAAAGTGTTTAAAAACTTGAACAATACCGAATTGGGCAATTACTTCGACTTCGGCAACACCGACAACACAAAACAAAACATATTCATGGTGACTTTGGGCATCAAGCTGCTCTAATTCACACAGCAACAATTATAAAATGAAAGGGAGCGACTCGACGAGTCGCTCCCTTTTGGTTTGATAAAACTGACGGTTTAGAAGAAGATGCCAACTTCGATACCGATACGGTTTTGCAAAACATTCAACTTGAGATCACGTTCACCCAAGTCCTTGTTACCTGCATAGTACTTCTCGTAATTAGAAGTTACCAAAGCACCTCTGCTAATGCTGTTCAGGAAGTCGTGGGAGAAATAGATACCGGCGAAAACACGGGTCGTCTCCAACAATGTGTATTCTGCACCAGCACCAATACGCAACGAGGCATGGAAGGGGTTATACTCTCCATCAGTGGCTCTGTAAGCATCATCTTTAAGGTCACCCAAAGAGAAAGAATCCATTACCTTTACGCGTTGAGTGTAGCCAAAAGCGCCACCCACTTGGGCATAAGTACGAAGCGGAAGGTTGCCAAGTTCAGGGGTAACCAATTTCAGCATCAACGGGATTTCATAGATAGTGGTCTTGAACTTTCTATCAACAGTACCCAATTGAAAATCGTTGATAGTGTCGGCACTCACGTTGCGCTTGTCATCGAATTTATATTGACCATTTACAAAGTCAACATTAACACCCGTGACAATGGCATAGTTCTCAGCAAAATAGTACTCAGCGACAAGACCGACATCAAAACCAGTCTTTGTACGTTGGTTAGTAGCAGCACCCGTTTTTGAACCGGTCCAGTCAAAGCTAGGACCTACCTTAAAGCCAAAGGAAAAACCTTTGTACTGTGCTGACGCGGTCAGCGACATGGCCATCAAAAGGCCAACGATAAGTAAACTTTTCTTCATTTGATTATAGATTTAGGTTAGTATTTTACTTCGTTGAAATGCTCCGCATTGACTAACGTCGAAACTTCGATTTCGGCGTAGCCAATTTTCAATTTGGGGACAAAAGTAGTCTTTTTTTTGATTATGTGCATAAATCATGGAAATTTTCTACCTTTGTAGGATTAAAAAGCAACCCTTATCATAATGAATAACACTATTCCCAACCGTCTTTTCGTTAGAAACAGAGCCAACTTTGCGGCACAACTGCCCCAAAAATCAGTGGCTGTATTCACCGCCAACGAAGCCATGCCACGCAATGGCGACGAATTCTACCCTTTCAGACAACAGTCAGATTTCTTTTATCTCACTGGCATCAACGAGGAGAATGCCTATCTCATCATTGCACCTGACTATCCAGATGAATCCATGCGAGAAATCCTTTTCATCGAGCCATACGACGAAGTGAAAGCCACCTGGCAAGGCGAGATGCTCGACAACGCACAAGCCTCAGAACTCTCAGGCATAAAAACCATCAAAGGCAGCGACGCATTTTGGATGACTTTAAACGACATTGTATTTTCGGGTTATGGCGACACTATTTTCTTGAATAGCTACGAATATCCGAAATATGAATGTGCCGTAGAAACCATTCAAAAACGCTTTGTAAAAAAAGTCAAAGAGTTGTACCCGATACACAACTATGGTCGCTCCGCCCCGATTCTCAATGCCTTGCGCATGAAAAAGTCGGAGGATGAAATCGCCATAACGCAGCAAGCTTGCAACATCACTGCCAAAGCCTTCCGCCGCTGCCTAGATACCGTGAAGCCTGGCATGTATGAATTTGAGGTGCAAGCAGAAATCGAATACATCTTCAAACAGAACAATGCTACAGGCCATGCCTACGCGCCCATCATCGCCGGAGGCAAGAACGGATGTTGCTTGCATTACTCCAAGAACCAAAGTCTGCTCAACGATGGTGACCTGCTGCTCTTCGACATCGGCTGTGAGCTGAAGAACTACTCCTCTGACCTCAGTCGCACCATTCCAATCAACGGAAAGTTTACTCAGCGACAGGCTGATTGCTACAACGCTGTGCTCCGCGTGATGAAAGAGATCACCAAACTGTATAAACCGGGCGGAACTATCAACCTTATCAATGAGACCACGCACCGACTGATGGAACAGGAAATGATCAAGCTCGGTCTTTTCACCGCTGAAGATGTGAAGAACCAAGACCCCGAAAGGCCTCTGGAACGCAAATACCTGATGCACGGTATGTCGCATCACATCGGCCTCGACGTGCACGACAGCATCGACAAGTTCAAACCCTTTGAGCCAGGCATGATACTCACCTGCGAACCAGGTATCTACATCCGCGAAGAAGGTATCGGCATCCGCATCGAGAACGACCTGCTCATCACAGAAGGCGAGCCCAACAACTTGTTTGAAGGTCTGCCAACGGAAATCGAAGAGATTGAGGCGGCGATGCGATAAAATGTCTATTTTTGCAAAACCATGTAGAGACGCGGCGCGCCACGTCTCTACAAATACGGAATCAACAACAAAAACAAACCAATATGTTCAATAAAGACGTTTACAGTGGCCGTCGTGCCACATTGAAAAAAATGATCTCGAAGGGTATCGCCTTCTTCCCTGCCAACAACGAGGCTCCCTTCAACTACCCTGACAACACCTACATATACCGTCAGGACAGCAATTTCTCCTATTTCTTCGGCCTCAACCATCCCGACCTGGTCGGTGTCATCGACTTTGAGACGGGTGAGGAAATCCTCTTCGGCGTAGAGGTCACCATCGACGATGTGATTTGGTGCGGTCCCTTGCCCTCGCTGAAGGAACAAGGCGACAGAATCGGCATTACCGATTGCCGCGACTTTAACAAGTTTGGCGAATACCTCCAACAAGCCATTGCTAAAGGTCGCCAAATTCACATACTGCCCACCTATCGTGCTGATACGAAGATCCAATGCGCCGAATGGTTAGGCTGTATTATTAATAAGGTGTCAGACTATGTCAGCCTTGAGCTTATCAAGGCCGTCATTGCCATGCGCGAGGTGAAGAGCGAGCTTGAAATCGCAGAGATGGAACGCGCCGCCAACACAGCCTATTACATGCACACCACCGCCATGAAGATGTGTAAGCCTGGCATGATCGAGCAAGAGATTGCCGGTGTGGTGGAAGGGCTGTCGCTGTCAGGCGGCGGTCCCGTGTCGTTCCCAGTCATCCTCAGCGTTGATGGTCAAACATTGCACAACCATGGTCACCACAATGTGCTGAAGGAAGGTCGCATGATGGTCTGCGATGCCGGTGCCGAGACGGAGAACTACTATGCCTCCGACTTCACCCGCACCACACCCGTAGGAGGCGTCTTCAATCAACGCCAGCGCGAGATTTACGAAATCGTGCTCGCCGCCAACCAGACTGTGGCTGCCAACACGCGTCCCTACATGCCTTATTTAGAGATGCACACCCTCGCCTGCCGCACCTTGATTGAAGGATTGAAAGGTGTCGGCTTAATGAAAGGTGACACAGAAGAAGCCCTGATGAATGGCGCTCACTGGCTCTTCATGCCTCACGGCCTCGGCCACATGCTCGGCATGGACGTGCACGACATGGAAGGCCTCGGCGAGACCTATGTCGGCTACGATGACATCACAGCGCGCTCCACCAAGTTGGGCTTCAGCGGCTTGCGTTGCGGCAAGACCTTGAAACCGGGCTTTGTGGTCACCGACGAACCGGGCATCTACTTCATCCCCACCCTCATCGACATGTGGAAGGCTGAAGGCAAGTTCAAGGAGTTCATCAACTACGAAAAACTGGAGACTTACAAGGACTTCGGTGGCATCCGCATCGAAGATGACCTGCTCATCACCGAAGACAGTTGCCGTATCCTCGGACGACCGATCCCAAAGACCGTCGCCGAGGTTGAGGACATGTGCGCCCAAGGCCGCGAATGGATCAAGATGACAGCGATGTATTAAACGAAAAAAGCGAGGCGTTGCCTCGCTTTTTTCGTTTTAAAACTCCATCACCAGCTTAACATTGACATACCTTGGCGTCAAATAATTCGGTGCTCCATAATATCTATTGTCAATGTATTTCACCCAATTGTAGGAAACCACATTCGGGATATCAAGCAGATTGAAGACATCCACACTCACAAACATATTCCTTACATACCTCAACGGATTGCCCTTGCTGAAACTGCTGGCCTCGCTGATAAGCTGCTTGCTGAAACCGATGTCAACGCGGCGGTAAGCTGGGTAACGGCTTGAAGTGGAATAAAAGTCGGAGTTGTTTTCATTGACGGGCAAACCCATGCCGAAGGTCAGCGTCATGTTGACACGCCAAGTCGGAGCATTGGGAATGTAATCCTGGAAGAAAAGCGAAAAGTTGACCAACTGATTTGAGGGACGATAATGCCAGCCCAAAGCAAGGGTGTCGGCCACTTGGTCATCAGTGTGGTTATAAAAAGGCAAGCGCTTACCTTCTGCATCCACCAAACAATAATCGCCGCGAATATCCTCCTTGGTCTGCATTATGGACAGGCTCGCCCAGCTGTCGATGCCTTTCACAAACTCTCCATTCACCTTAAAATCAAGACCCGTTGCATACGCTCTTGCCGATTGGTCGGCATAGTAACGAATACGAACATTATCGATGTCGTAAGGGATAACATGGGTGAACCACTTGAAATACAACTCCGAGGTAAGGATAAAAGGTCGATTGAAGGCCCGGAACTTGAAATCGTTGCCCGCCACAATCTGATACGACTGTTGCGCTTTGGCATCTTTGAAAAGGCTTCCATCGCGGTTTCGGATTTCACGATAGAATGGCGTTTGGTTATAAACACCGCCCGACAACCGATAAACCATCTCATTCTTCTCATTCTCAGGCTTATAGGCGACACCAGCCCTCGGACTGACATACACCTTATTATTATAGCCCCAATAATTGGCTCTCAATCCGCCCGTGATGACAAATTCGCCTTCTTCTTTGTAAGGAATTGTCCAAGAATTCTGCACAAAACCGTCAAAATTATTGACTGAAAGCAGATTGTTTGACTTATGCACAAAATCCATCCCGATTTTAGGCAACACGTCGGGATAGCCACCAATCACATCAGGGACATGAGGTAGGCTATAACCCGCCGAGTCCATCATCTGCCATTCGTCCACCACATCGTCGATATCCTGATGTTGGAAACGCAAGCCCCATTTCAGCAGACAGTTATCAAAGGCATAGAGACCTTTATGGTCGAGGTTGTAGACCTGGGCATAAAAGTCGTTGCGGGCATGCTTGGTGAGCGTTCCAACTTCGTGGTTTTCAATCACCTCGCCAAACTCTTCAGAGCCAAAAGACGTGTTGCGAATTCCAAAGAAATACTGCTCTCGAATGTCAAATGTCTCAGTTTCGTATGCAGAATAGGCCGAAGCTATCCACTTCAGGTTCAAGTCCTTGCTGGGCTTGTATGACAGGGTAAAGGAACCTAAGCCCGTCGCATAGTCATCGATTTCCTGTCCCCCGAAATACACATTCAGCTGAAGCGGAATGTCGATAGTGCCGAAGTTGATTTTCGCATTTTGTGGAATCAACATATAACGATTCTTGGAGTAATACCCCAAAAAAGACAATCCCCATTTCTCATTGAACTTGTAGTTGAACAAGGCCTGTACATCGGTGAAATTGGGCTTATAGTCGCCTTTGGTGTTCATCATGCCCAGTGCCAAGGCCGTGTTTTTGTAGCGTGCCCCTACCAAATAGCTAAACTTCTCATTTTTCGTGGCGCCTTCCACATGAGCTTCAGCACCCAAAAGACTCAAACTCAACGAGCCGGCAATTTCCTTAGGCGTTTTATAAGTGACATCAAGCACCGACGACATTTTGTCGCCATACTCAGCTGCAAAGCCTCCTGCCGAAAACTCGATATTGTTGACCAACTGCGAATTGACAAAGCTCAATCCCTCTTGTTGTCCCGACCCGACGAGGAAAGGACGGTAGATTTCGATGCCGTTCACATAAATCAGGTTCTCATCGAAATTGCCGCCGCGCACACGGTATTGGGAACTCAGCTCGTTATTCGATACCACACCAGGCAAGGTCTTGATAAGGGTTTCAACGCCACCGCCCATCGTGGGCAGCATGGTAGCTTGCTTGGCGTCAAGGCGTGTCAAGCTTGAAGCCTCGGTGCCACGGTCACTGATGACGGCATCGGGGAGCACCGTAGCGGTGGAATGCAGCACCATATCGAGTTTCCGTTTTTCGCCTTGTTTCAGTCGCACCGTAGCTTTTTTCTGCTCATAGCCGATGAACGAAAAATGGATGGTCCAAGTGGAATCCGACAACAGCGACAATTCATAATAGCCACGCGAGTTGGTCGTGTAGCCCACCAACAGCTCGGGCACCACCACATTGACCATTTCGATGGGATGGCCCTGCTCGTCAATCACCTTGCCGTAGACAGTAGCCGTCGGCAGCTGTTGTGCCGAAGCAAACAGGGAAGTCAACAAAAATGCTATGAAGATGAACTTCGCTCGCATGAATGGATAACTGAAATTATCGGGAAATATTATCTGCCTGAAGGGAATTGGCCTATTCAAACAAAAAAAGCCGCTGCGCAAGGCACAGCAGCTCTGATATGGTTCACGTCGGCAGATTACCAACGTTCAAGGTTACCTTCTGCAGAAGCATCCAAGATGGCTTGGTAGATACCTTTCTTGTTGATGGTACGCATACCGGCAGCCGAAACCTTCAGCACAACCCATTCATCCCATTCCGGAACATAGAACTTCTTGATTTTCAAATTCGGTTCAAACGTTCTCTTGGTCTTTTTGTTGGAGTGAGAAACATTGTTGCCGTGCATGACCTTTTTACCTGTAATTTGACAAACTTTTGACATGACTCTTATCCTTTATTATTTACACTTGTCTATTTTTCTAACGGGCTGCAAAAATACAATTTTTTTCTTTACCCAAAGCGTTTCTGAAAAAATTGTGTCAAAAAAAGTACAATCGCTCCACTTTTCTAAGTTCAACTCTTCATGTGAACATCCATTTGTGGGAATGGAATGTTCAGACCCTCTTGGGCAAATGTCTTGTAGACCTTTTCGTTCATGCTGAAAAACACAGGCCAATAATCTGCCAATTTGACCCATGCACGCACCGTGATATCAACAGAGCTGTTGTTAAGTTTGATCAATTCGATGAAAGCTTCGGGCGACTTCAAGACTCGCTGATCCTCGTCCAACATTTGTCGCAACACAGCCTTTGCCTTGTCGTAATCATCACCATAGGCAATGGAAAACACCCAGTCGACACGGCGCGTATCCTGTTTCGAATAAACGGTCATCACACCTGTGGCAAGGGCTCCATTGGGGAGAATCACCTCTTTATTGTCGGTCGTCAACAGATGTGTATTAAAGATTTGTATTTCGTTCACTATGCCTTCCATACCTTGTGCGGAAATAAAGTCGCCCACCTTGAAAGGTCGAAACATAATGATCAGCACGCCACCTGCAAAATTCTGCAACGTGCCGCCCAACGACATGCCTACAGCCAAACCCGCTGAGGCCAGCAAAGCCACTAACGACGATGTATTAATGCCCAAAATGCCGACAATAGCCATGATGAGGAAGAAATTCAACACCACAGCGACCAAGTTAGACAGGAAACTATGCAAGGTAGCATCGCCATGACGACTCATCAACCCTTTAGCCATCCACCTTTTAATCAATTTGATAATCCAACGTCCCAAAATGAGTATAACAATAGCAGCTAATATCTTAAGGCCCAAAGGAACAATATAAGTCTTCACCAAATCGGGAAGCCATTCCGAGACGGGTGTTGTCGTCAATTTGTGTATGCCTTCAGTCATGGTGGCGAGTGCAGAAGTGTCCTGTATCGACTCAGAAACTTGAGTGGCTATGCTATCATTTTCCATATTTCCGTTATTTTTGGGATGCAAAGGTACGGATAATTCATATATTTTGTAATTTCGCCCCAAAATTCTTTCCATGAATCTTAAAAGCATTAAAGCCTATTGCAAGAATCCGAAAAACCGCAGCACAGTTAATGTTGGGTTATTTATCGTATTGATAATCAGCTTTCACTACATCTATTTGGGTTGGCAGGCCTTAGGTTATTGGCCTATCGGGAAATGGGTCGAGAAATTGATGGTTTGGTCGGTCGATTTAGTCTACAGCCAGTCTTGTTGGGTGCTCGACCATATCTTTAACATAGACATCGCCACCATTAGCGGCATGAGGCTCATTGAGGCAATCAACAGCGAAGGCGGTTGGGCCCGCGTCGTCATCGCACCCGAATGCGCCAGTATGAAGCAATGGATGCATTGGCTCTTCCTCATGATTCTCTTCCCTGGCCCTTGGAAACATAAGTTGTGGTACATTCCAGCAGGTCTAGTCATCATCGAATGGACCAACGTAATTAGGATTTGCGGCATATTACTCATGCAGATTGCGTGGCCTAATATCAATATCCACCTTTTCGGCAACGATATTAACACTTTCCACCTCGCCCACGACTATATCTTCAAGGTGTTTTTCTATCTCATCATTTTCCTTATGTGGATGCTTTGGGTGGAGAAATTCTACAATCCGTCATTAAAAACCAAACAACATGAATAACAATCCTATCATCTTCATCCTTGACGCTGGCGGCACGGGCTTCAAGTTCTCGGCCGTGCAAGACTGGCACGAAATCATCGAACCTTTCACCATTCCTTCGGCAGCTCCCACGCTGGAAGAAGTGCTACAAAAACTCATCACGGGCTTCCATGAATGTGAGACTCACTGTGGTGCCAAGGCGGCTGCCATCAGTTTCTGCTT
>JAEEGJ010012950.1_pt1 | contig 20448 bp, 18 predicted proteins | sample 8958761 | NCBI WGS metagenome assembly JAEEGJ01 (sample SAMN16246546, study PRJNA631951) | gut metagenome | biome: gut microbiome; feature: rumen; material: RS-attached | host: Bos | place: Iran: Karaj | collected 2018-10
GAGCAAAACAATTTCTATAAGATATATCCGGATAAGTTAAATAACAAGACGAACGGTATAACCTTCAGAAGGTGGCTCATAAGCTGTAACAAGGAGCTTGATAAGCTTATCTGCGATACGATAGGCAAGGGATACCGCAGAGATGCCAATAAACTTGAGAAGCTTCTTGAGCATGAGAATGATGCGGCATTCATGGGTAAGCTTCAGGATATCAAGGATAATAAGAAGAAGGTTCTTGCAGCATACATCAAAGAAAAAGAAGGTATCGATGTGGATCCCACATCAATATTCGATATACAGATCAAGAGACTTCATGAGTACAAGCGCCAGCAGCTTAATGCGCTTTACATCATCCATAAGTATCTTGAGATTAAAAACGGCAAAAAGCCCAAGACACCGATCACATTTATCTTCGGTGCCAAGGCGGCTCCGGCTTACGTAATAGCTCAGGATATTATCCATCTGCTTTTATGCTTACAGGATATAGTTGCCAATGACCCTGATGTAAGTCCTTACATGAAGGTTATAATGGTTGAGAACTACAATGTAAGTTATGCCGAAAAGCTTGTGCCGGCTGCAGACATCTCAGAGCAGATTTCACTTGCAAGTAAGGAAGCATCAGGTACCGGTAATATGAAGCTTATGCTTAACGGTGCTGTTACGCTCGGAACATCCGACGGAGCGAATGTAGAGATACATGAACTTGTCGGCGATGATAATATCTACATCTTCGGTGAGAAGTCGGATTCGGTTATCAAACACTATGAGAAGGCCGACTATGTATCCAAGGATTACTACAAGAAGGTTCCGGCTATCAAAGAGGCTGTTGATTTCATAACATCAAAGCAGGTGCTTAAGGTGGGATCAAAGGAGAACCTTACAAGACTTAAGAAAGAACTTGTAGATAAAGACTGGTTTATGACATTGCTTGACTTTGAGGACTATGTTAAGACCAAGGATAAGATGCTTGATGATTACGAAGACAGAGCAAAGTGGCGTAAGATGATGCTTCATAATATCGCCAAAGCGGGATACTTCTCATCAGACAGAACGATCAATGATTATGACAGAGACATCTGGCATCTTCGTGATCAGGTTAAGTAAAACATATAATGATATGACATATGCAAAGCGCATCGGTTTCGATGCGCTTTGATTGTTGTCACATTCTGATTAAATGTGGTATAGTAGAGTTGGAGAGATAGGGGGAGCAGCAAGAGGAGATATCTATATGACATATGAAGAGATTGTTGAGACAGCAAGAAGTATATTCGAGAACGCCGATGCGAGGATGATCTTCGACCATATTGCCGTACAGGTCAATATACACGGAGAGGGCGCAGGCGCTTTTTATATGGAAGTAGCGGACAGGAGCATTTGTATAGAGCCGTATGATTACCATGACAGAGACGGAATGGTTGATACGGACGGACAGACCATAATGGATATCTGCAACGGCCTGATCACACTTAATGAAGCGGTGGAGAGCGGAAGGCTCGTTCTTTACGGCAACGAAGAGAAACTGGCTAAGTTAAGAGAGATCAAGTACCGTAATAAGAAGCTTAAGATCAATCAGAAGCTTGTGACAAAGCCTCTTACCAAGATGGTTAAGAAGCCTTCGGCAAGGAACGCTGACAGAGCGGCAGCCAAGGCAACAGCTGAGATGAACTCTTCCTCCAAGACTAAGAGCAAGTAAGGGTACGGAGGAGTAAGATGGCTGACGAGAAGAGATTCGCTATATTGATCGATGCAGACAATATAGCGCCTAAATATATCAACAGTATTCTCAACGAGATTTCAGACAAAGGTACAATCACATATAAGAGGGTATATTGCGACTGGACGGGCCAGATGGCCACAGGATGGAAGAAGGTGTTGTTAAGACACAGCTTAACCCCCATCCAGCAGTACAGCTATACCTATGGCAAGAACGCTACGGATTCAGCCATGATTATAGATGCCATGGACATTCTCTACGGAGGAGAGGTCGATGGCTTTGCTTTGTGTTCATCAGACAGTGATTTCACAAGACTTGCGGCAAGACTTCGTGAGGCGGGTAAGATCGTAATAGGACTCGGCGAGTCCAAGACTCCCGCACCGTTCTGTGCGGCATGTAATGAGTTTAAGTTCCTTGACAGGATTTCCGATGATGATGAGGATGATGACAAGGAGATTAAAGAGAGCAAGAGTAAGAACGGTACGAAGAAGACCGGCGAATCATCCAAGGATAAGTCTTCGTCTAAGAGCAAGAAAGAAGATAAGGATGACGAGACAAGCGTTACGCCTCTTGATAAGATTGCGGTTGCACTTAAGGATATCATCCTCGCCAACAGCAATGAAAGCAACGGCATAGATATGGGAGAGCTCGGCAGCAGACTGCAGAAGAGATATCCCGATTTCGATACGCGTAACTACGGCTATTCGAAGTTCTCAATCTTCCTTAAGAAGTTTGACTTCCTTACGATGGAACACATAGGTACATCAATCAATGTAATGCTTAATGTTCCGACAGCCGATGCCGGTATCGAGGCACGCATAATAGAGATGGTAAGAAGCCATGGGGAGAAGGGTATTAATTTAGGTTCGTTAAGTTCGGACATCAAGAACGAATTCCCGGCATTCAATCCCAAGGAATTCGGTTACTCCAAGTTTGAGCAGTACATAAGGAGTATAGATGCGCTTGACGTTAAGAACACCACACCTCTTAATAAAAAGGTGTTTATTAAGCAGTAAGCGCAAATAAGTTTTAGGGAGAGTTTTTTGTGAAAGAGGGTATTAAGTTAAATTATAAAAGGACCTTTATCGTAGGTCTGGCATTCATGTCCATCTGCGCATTCTGGCAGTTATACGACAATGTCATTCCGTTGATATTAAAGAATACGTTTCATTTATCCGACACATGGTCGGGTGTCATTATGGCGCTTGATAATGTCATAGCGCTTTTCCTGCTTCCTTTACTCGGAGCATTATCAGACAGAAAACAGACAAAGATAGGCAGACGTATGCCCTTTATCTTAATCGGTACGGCGCTTGCAGTAGTCTTCATGGTCATACTTCCCGTATTTGACAATCTGTATAACGAAAGAGAAGAGAAGGGACTGTTTATAGGCTTCCTTGTCATCCTCGGCCTTTTGCTTATATCGATGGCACTTTACAGATCACCGGCAGTGGCACTCATGCCCGATGTTACACCCAAGCCTCTTCGAAGCAAGGGTAATGCCGTGATCAATCTTATGGGAGCCGTCGGAGGAATCCTCTATCTTATAATTTCGGCTTTGATGTTTACCGATAAGAACGCGCGCAATGACTATCAGCTTGTTTTCATAATCATCGCCGTTATAATGGCGGTATCCGTTGCAGTATTGTTCTTCAGCGTTAACGAGCCTAAGTGCGTGGCCGAAGTCAAAGAGTATGAGGATGCACATCCGGAAGACAATCTGGAAGTTAAGGACGAAGCGACAGACAGCACTTATCTTCCTGCGGATGTTAAGAAGAGTCTTTATATGATTCTTGCATCCATTGCTTTGTGGTTCATGGGATACAATGCCGTTACGACGGCTTTTTCAAGATATGCAACGATCGAATGGGATATGAGTTTAAGTCAGGCCAATCTTTGCCTTACGGTTGCGATGGCAATCGCCATAGTCTCATACATTCCGATCGGTGAACTTGCATCGAGAATCGGACGTAAGAAGTCGATAATCATAGGTGTCGCAGTTTTGTCGGCGTGCTTCTTTGCTGGCTTTATACTTAACTATGTACTTGACGGTTATTCACCTATACTTCTGGTTATATTCTCATTAATCGGTATCGCCTGGTCCATGATCAACGTCAATTCACTGCCCATGGTAGTTGAGATGTGTAAGGAATCAGACATAGGCAGATACACGGGATATTATTATACATGTTCGATGGCAGCTCAGATTGTTACCCCTATTATTTCGGGTGCTTTGCTTGAGCATGTCGGATACTGGACGATGTTCCCGTACGGAGCAATGTTCGTATTCTTCGCGCTCATTACGATGTCGATGGTTAAGCACGGAGACAATAAGCCCGTTCTTCCGGAAGACAGATTCGAACTTTTGGACGTCGACGATTAGACGTAATATCTTTCAGACATAATAATTTAAGGAGGCGACAGAGGTTATGCTTTTGTATATAATCCTTTCGCTTGTCATACTTTTTATTACGGGAATACTTTTTGCAATTGCTCCCAATTTACACAGAGACTGTTCGGACTTTAAGGGTGTAATGTATGCACACCGTGGTCTGCATCAGCCGGGTGTTCCCGAGAATTCCATGAAGGCATTTGAACTTGCCGTGGAAGCAGGGTACGGAGTTGAACTGGATGTCCAGTTTACAAAGGACCATCATATTGTGGTATTCCATGATGCCAATTTAAAGCGTATGTGCGGAGTGGATAAAAGAGTAAGAGACTGCACTTACGAGGAACTCTTAAACTACAGGCTTGATGGGACAGACCAGACCATCCCGCTTTTTAAGGATGTTTTAAAGACACTCGGTAATACCAAGCTTGTATGTGAGATCAAGAATCATAACGGCAATCGTAATAACAGACTCTGCCGTGAGACTTATGAGATGCTTTGTGACTATAAGGGCAAGTATTGTATAGAATCATTCTCGCCCTTTTTGGTACAGTGGTTCAGAATCAATCATTCTGAGGTTATTAGAGGACAGCTATCCTGCGCAATGAAGGATGAGGGAAGTCTGGGATATATAGCAAGACTTGTGCTTTCGCAGCTTATAATCAACTATATCTCAAGGCCCGATTTTATAGCATACAGACATCAGGATTACAAGCAGCCCGGATATATGTTGTGTTCAAAACTTTATCGTCCGCTTTTGATTGCATGGACGGCTCGCGGACCGAAGGAACAGGCTGAAGCATGGAAGAGATTTGACTCGGTTATTTTTGAGTTATATGAGAATCCCAATCCTGTGGAATAGCCGAATTGATAGTGTAAAATAATGCGTTGTGTGGTATACTGTATAAATGAGTGAAAAATCGCATATGGAATACAGAAGGCGCAGAGTGAAGCGCCTTAAGCGGATCATACTGGGAGCGGTCTTTTTGCTCATAACGGTTCCCGTCGCGCTGTGCATTTGGCTCATGTGTGAGCTCAATGCCACGGAGAATGAACTGGCGGAGATTACGGCACAGTATGAGGCGCAGATGCAGATCACGGACAATCTGCAGGAGCAGTTAGATGAGGAGAAAGCCTCTGCGAAAGAGGCATACGACGAACTTCTGGCGCAGATAAGCGCAGCCGAAGAAGAGTCGGATGAGGGTGCGGAGACGGCAGAAGTCAACGCTGATAAGGAAGAAGACAATATTAGACGTGTTTATCTTACCTTTGATGACGGCCCGAGCATCTATACTGAACAGATACTTGACATATTGGATGAGTACGGAGTAAAGGCCACGTTTTTCCTTACCGGATCGCAGGTGGAGAACAACCCGGACATATGCCGCAGAATAGCGGAAGAAGGGCATTCGATAGGAATGCATTCCTACTCACACGTGTATAGTGATATATATAAGAGCAAGGATAATTTCATCAAAGATTACACAAGAGTTAAGGATGTGATTACCGAGACGACCGGTGTTACACCGACGATTTACCGTTTCCCGGGCGGAAGCAGTAACACGGTGTCCAAGACGGACATGGATGAGCTCTGTGAGTTCCTTGCGGATGAAGGCGTGACGTATTACGACTGGAACATCAGCAGCGGCGATGCGATGAAGTACACGCTTACATCGGATAAGATAGCTTATAACTGTATAGGCAGCGTCGGTAAGTTTAAGGATGCGGTGATCTTATTACATGATACAGGCACCAAGCTTACGACGGTTCGTGCCCTTCCCGCGATAATCGAGGGGATACAGAAGATGGAGGACACGGAGATTTTACCGATTACGGAAGATTCAGAAGTTGTTCAGCATAGAAAAAGTAAGGAGATAGAATAATGGGATTTTTTTCAGAGTTGAAGGAAGATTTGTCACAGGCGGTGAATGAACTCGTTCCCGAGGAGGCAGAGGCTGTAGCAGCTGAGCCTGTTGTTGAGGAAGCACCGATATCCGAGGAGGATATCTTTGCAGCAGCAGAGGCATCTGTAGGTATCGAGCACAGTTCCGACGTTACGGACATGATTGCCGCATCCGAGGAGATGGACAAGGCTATGGATGATTTCCGTTCGGAGCTTGATTCCACACCGGCAAGAGTTATCACACCTCCGGAGCCCAAGGAAGAGCCTAAGATTGAGGCTGACTTTGTAAGTGATGAAGTTGCTACTATCACAAGGATGATGACAGTCAACGGAGATCTCAATTCCAACGGTTCGCTTGATGTCATCGGTGCGGTCAACGGTAATATCAATGTTAAGGGTAAGCTTAACGTTACGGGAAGCATCGTAGGTAATTCACAGGCTGCAGAGATCTATGCACAGGATGCTACAATTGCCGGAGACGTAACAAGTACCGGAAGCGTAAAGGTCGGAAGCAACACGGTCATCCGAGGCAACATATATGCCACAAGCGCTGTTATCGCAGGTGCGGTTAAGGGTGATATCGATGTACACGGTCCCGTTATACTTGATGCAACAGCCATCGTAATGGGTGACATTAAGTCCAAGGCAGTACAGATCAATAACGGAGCAGCCATCGAGGGAAGATGTTCACAGTGCTATGCGGATGTGAGCCCTTCCAGCTTCTTTAAGGATTGATCAAAGATAGGACAGATTAATGAAGAGAATTCTTTTGAAATTAAGCGGCGAAGCACTTGCGGGTGATAAGCGCACAGGCTTTGATGACGAAGTGATTAAAGGCGTCGCAAGACAGGTTAAGACCCTTGTTGATGACGGAGTTGAAGTCGGCGTTGTCATCGGCGGAGGTAATTTCTGGAGAGGCAGAAGTTCCGACAGTATAGACAGAACGAAGGCCGATCAGATCGGAATGCTTGCAACGGTCATGAACTGCATCTATGTATCCGAGATATTCCGCTCGGAGGGGATGATGACCAACATCCTTACACCTTTTGAGTGTGGTTCTTTTACGAAGCTGTTTTCTAAGGACAGAGCCAATAAGTACTTTGCAAAGGGACAGGTTGTGTTCTTTGCAGGCGGAACCGGACATCCGTACTTCTCTACGGATACGGGAGTCGTGCTTCGTGCCATAGAGGTGGATGCCGACGGAATACTTCTGGCCAAGGCTATAGACGGAGTATATGATTCGGATCCGAAGACCAATCCTTCGGCGAAGAGATACGACGAGATAAGCCTGGATGAAGTAATAGAGCAGAGACTTCAGGTTGTCGATCTTACGGCATCGATACTTGCAAGGGACAATAAGATGCCCATGTGGGTATTCGCTTTAAGCGATAAAGACAGCATAGTGAATGTACTTAAGGGAGAAGGCAGATTCACGAAGGTTACGATATAATACCCCGAACGGGGATAAGGGAGGTTATAAGACAATGGATGACAGAGTCAAGGTATATAACGACAAGATGCAGAAGGCTTATGATTATCTTTTGACCGATTATCAGACGATTAGAGCCGGAAGAGCCAATCCGCATGTTTTGGACAAGATCAAGGTTGATTACTACGGAACCCCCACACCTTTACAGCAGGTGGGCAACATTTCGGTTCCGGAGCCCCGCATGATTCAGATAGCACCGTGGGAGAAGAACCTTGTCAAGGACATCGAGAAGGCTATCTTAGCATCCGATATAGGTATCACACCTACCAACGACGGTGCGGTTATAAGACTTATCTTCCCGGAGCTTACCGAGGAGAGACGTAAGGAACTTTCGAAGGAAGTTAAGAAGAAGGGTGAGGATGCCAAGGTTGCAATCCGTAATATCCGTCGTGACGGTAATGATGCTTTTAAGAAGCTTGCCGGCGGTGAGATAAGTGAGGATGAGATCAAGGACCTTGAGGATTCGCTTCAGAAGATGACAGATAAGTTCATCAAGGATATTGATGCTGCTGTCGATGAGAAGACCAAGGATATAATGACAGTGTAATATACGTAAGAACTCATAGAGGGGCGGACAGGTATGACTTGTCGTGCACCTCTATGTTCTTTTATAGCAGAGAGATCGGATATGGATAATAAGTTAAACATTCCAAAGCATGTGGCAATAATCTTAGACGGCAACGGCCGCTGGGCCAAGAGCAAGGGTTTACCGCGTAATGCAGGACATGTACAGGGCGCAAGAGTCGTTGAAGACATGTGTGAGATCGTGTGGAACAAGGGCATCGAATACTTCACGGTATATGCTTTCTCCACCGAGAACTGGAGCAGACCGGATGATGAGGTTGCGGCGCTTATGAAGCTTTTGCGCAACTACATGGTCAATGCCAAGAAGCGCGCGAACAAGAACAACATGTGCGTAAGGGTCATAGGAGACAAGACGGGTCTTGATAAGGATCTTCAGGATTCGATTGCCGACCTTGAGCAGTCTACCGCAGGCAATACGGGTCTCCACTTCCAGATAGCCATCAATTACGGCGGACGTGATGAGATAGTAAGAGCGGTAAGAGGACTTGCATCAGATGCAAAAGAGGGTAAGCTTGATCCCGCCGACATAGATGCAGCCATGCTTAATGACAGGCTTGATACCGGCGGACTTCCGGATCCCGACCTCTTGATCCGTACCTGTGGGGAGCAGAGGATATCCAATTTCTTATTATGGCAGCTTGCATATACGGAATTTTATTTCTGTGATGCGGCATGGCCCGACTTTAACGAGGCCGAGCTTGACAAGGCCATAGAAAGCTATAACAAAAGAGACAGAAAATACGGGGGATTAAAAAATGCTTAAGCGTATTATAAGCGGGGCGGTACTGATAGTAGTCATAACGGTACTCATAATTATCGGCAAGATCCCATTCGGAGCTTTCATGATGATAGCTTCACTGGTATCGGTGTTCGAACTTTCAAGAGCCTGCAAGGTTCATGAAAGCGAGCCTTCGGGCAACACCGGCTATACCAATATCGCAGATCTGGGCGATGTCAATGCTGAGACCAAGGCAGGCAAGCCTAGGAAGATATACTGCAATCTGCTTGAGGCGGTCGCATATGTTACGACGGTAGGCTTATACGTGCTTATTACATATTATGCGGGTCTTTTTTCAAAAAAGCCCGAAGCTGCAGACGGGCCGACCGGAGTTGTACTTAAAGGCCTGGCGACCAAATTCAGCACGGGTGATGCAATACTGGCACTTATCGTAGCCTTTATACTTGTAATCCTTGCGATATATGTATTCACATATCCCAAGTACAGCATAAGACAGGTAATGGCCATAATCTTTATCGTAGTATACTGTCCCTTAATGATATCCTTTATCTACAGAATAAGGGTTGAGGACGGCAATACGGTATACGGAATGATAATCGCCTTCCTTGTGATCATCACCGCATCCGGAAGTGATATGAGTGCTTACTTTGTCGGAGTTAATTTAGGCAAGCATAAGCTTGCACCGCTTTTAAGCCCTAAGAAGTCGGTTGAAGGTGCCATAGGCGGCGTGTTCGGAGCAGCTCTTCTTAATACCGTTTTTGCTCTGGCACTCTGTGCTTTTGATGTGCTTGAATTAAGATACATATGGATATTTGCACTTATCGGAGCGGTGGGAAGTATCATCTCTCAGATAGGTGATCTGGCGGCTTCAGCCATCAAGAGAAGCTTTGACATCAAGGATTACGGCAACATCATACCGGGACACGGCGGAGCCATGGACAGACTTGACAGCATACTTGTTGTGGCACCGATAATCTACCTTATGATAGGACTGCTCGGATAAGAAGGACATAAAATGAAAAGGATTGGTATACTGGGTTCTACCGGTTCGATAGGTACCCAGACACTTGAGATAGCAAGGGAATATAAAGATGAGCTTGAGGTGGTCGCCCTGGCGGCACATCGCAATACGGAGCTTATAGAGAAGCAGGCGCGTGAGTTTTTGCCCAAGGTCGTATGTATGTATGACGAAGAGGCGGCAGCGGATTTAAAGGCAAGGTTGGCCGATCTTGACATATGTGTGCTTGCGGGTATGGACGGACTTACGGAACTTGCGGTTATGCCCGGGATGGATATGCTTGTAACGGCTATCGTGGGTATGATAGGCATTCGTCCGACGATCGCGGCGATTGAGGCGGGTAAGGATATTGCGCTTGCCAATAAGGAGACACTTGTGACAGCCGGTCATATCATTATGCCTTTGGCCAAGGCTAAGAATGTGGCGATTCTTCCGGTTGACAGCGAACACAGCGCGATCTTCCAATCGCTTCAGAGCAAGAGAGGATATGAGATAGGCGGCGATTCTTCGGATATAGACAAGATTCTGCTTACAGCATCCGGCGGACCGTTCAGAGGCAAGAGCGTTTCGGAACTCAGGGCGATGACGGTTAAGGAAGCGCTTAAGCATCCGAACTGGTCGATGGGACCGAAGATCACGGTTGACTCGGCCACTTTATGTAATAAGGGACTTGAGATAATTGAAGCCAAGTGGCTTTTTAACGTAGATCTGGACAGGATTGAGGTATTGATTCATCCCCAGTCGATTGTGCATTCGGGTGTTCAGTTTATAGACGGGGCGGTCGTGGCGGAACTCGGTATACCCGATATGAAGCTGCCGATCCAGTACGCGCTCTTTTACCCGGACAGGCATCCGATGCATGATAATCGTGTTGATCTATTCGCACTTAAAAGCCTTACATTTGAAAAGCCCGATGAAGAGACTTTCAGGGGACTTAAGATGGCCAAGGAGGCATGCCGTATCGGCGGTAACATGCCTACGGTATTTAATGCGGCCAATGAGAAGGCGGTTGCGCTTTTCCTTAATGAGAAGATCAGATTCCTTAGGATATATGAGATCATTGAGGAGTGCATGAAGTCGGTTAAGGTTATTAAGGAGCCGACGCTTGAGGAGATCCTTGCAACAGAGCAGGAATGTTATGAAAGGATTGCAGGTTGGATACATTAGTAAGCATTTTGCTTTTTTTACTTGTTTTTTTCATCATAGTTGTCAGTCATGAGTTCGGACATTTCATAGTGGCCAAGGCAGGCGGTGTCAGGGTCATTGAATTTGCGATAGGCATGGGGCCTAAGCTTATAGGCTTTAAGAAGAACGGAACGAAATACGTCTTAAGGGCACTTCCGATAGGAGGTGCGTGTGTATACGATACCGGACTTGAAGAGGCGCTTGAAGAAGTGATGGCGGATGATAAAGCATCCGAGGATGCAGTGGCCAAGGCTTCGGATAATGCCGATGATAAGGCGGGAGAGGATGCGGGATTCCTTGATGAGATGCAGGGAATCGCATATACCGAGGCACCGCTTTTAAGGCGTATAGGTATAGTGCTGGCGGGACCGGTATTTAACTTTATCGTGGCCTATCTTTTAGCGCTTATCGTTGTGTGGTATACGGGTTCTTCGAATGCGGAGATCACTTCGGTCATGGACGGATATCCCGCACAGGAAGCCGGACTTATGCCGGGTGATATCATCACGAAGATGAACGGAAGCCGCGTATATCTGGCTAACGAGATATATGTCAATACCTATACCAACAAAGAGCGTCCTTTAACGATTGAATACGAGAGGGACGGCAAGAAGTATACGACGACGATAATTCCCAAGTATAACGAAGAAAGCGGAAGATATCTCATGGGTCTTGACGGCTACGGAACGTATGTCAGCTGCAAGAACGCGAGCATATTCAAGTACGCATATTATGAAGAGAGATATGCCTTTGTGGGCACGTGGAAGTCACTCATCGCACTTTTGTCCGGAAGAGGAAGCAAGGATGATGTGGCGGGTCCCGTGGGCATGGCACAGGCAATAGATGATGTGAAGGATGCTGCGGCTCCGTACGGACCGTGGGTGGTTCTGCTTAATATGTTTAATATAGCGATGCTTTTAAGCGTGAACCTCGGAATACTTAATCTTTTGCCGCTTCCGGCAATCGACGGAGGAAAGCTTTTGTTCTTATTTGTCGAGGGCTTAAGGGGTAAGCCCATACCGCCGGAGAAAGAGGGTATAGTACATCTTGTCGGTTTCGCACTTTTGGCGATACTGGCAATTGTAGTCATGTATAACGATATATTACGAATCATCGCTTCGTAGGTTCTTATGGGATTGGAGGGTTACTTATAATGGCAAGGCGTTATGACGTTACGGCAATAGGAGAACTGTTGGTGGATTTCACCAACAGCGGGGTGAGCGAACAGGGCAATATGCTTCTTGAAGCCAATCCCGGAGGAGCACCGTGCAATGTGCTTGCAATGCTTAATAATCTGGACTTCAAGACCGCTTTTATAGGCAAGGTCGGTGATGACATGTTCGGACGCATGCTTAAGAAGAATGCGGAAGAAGTCGGTATAGACGTTAAGGGACTGATACTTGATCCCGCATACAATACGACGCTTGCTTTTGTAAGTAAAAGACCCGACGGAGACAGGGACTTTGCATTCTACCGTAAAGAAGGCGCGGATCTTATGATCACACCCGATGAAGTCAACGAGGATATCATTCGTGAATCCAAGGTGCTTCATTTCGGTTCGCTTTCGATGTCGGGAGACATTGCTTTTGAAGCTACGAAGAAGGCTGTTGCGATTGCCAAAGATGCCGGATGTATGATAAGCTTCGACCCCAATTACAGAGCTCCTTTGTGGGAGAGCGAGGATCTTGCCAAAGAGAGAATCAGATGGGGACTTACACATTGTGATGTGCTTAAGATATCCGATGAAGAGATAGAACTCATAACCGGACTTAAAGATTATGAGGCCGGAGCCAAGGCCATCAAAAATCAGTATGATATACCGATGGTATTTGCAACGTTCGGCACGGACGGAAGCATGGCACTTATCGGAAGTAAGAACATTAAGATCCCCGCATTTTTAAATAAAAAGACAATAGAGACGACCGGCGCCGGAGATACGTTCTGTGCGTGTGCGCTTGGCTATATACTTCGTATGGCCGGTGTGGCCGATGCGGTGGCAGCAGGCATAGGCGGCATGGTCGGATATACCAGAGAATGGGATAAGGCCCTTGCGCTTGTTGAGATGGATGAATTCCATATAAGCGATCTGCTGACGTATTCCAATGCGGCGGCTTCGATAATTACGACAAGGAAGGGTGCGATGATGTCAATGCCCACAAGAGACGAGATTACGGTATTCATCATCAACCATCTTGAATAGGAACAGAGAATGAAGATCAGATTATTACCGGAATATCCTTATCTGTATGAGGCGCATCTGCATACGAACACGGGAAGCGCCTGCGGCAACAATACGGGTGCCGAGATGATGAAAGCATGTAAGGAGTACGGATATACCGGTGCATTTGTAACGGATCATAACTGGGGCGGCAATACGGCGATAGACAGAAGCCTGCCCTGGGAAGAGTGGATGAGAAGATACGCCGAAGGATATTATGATGCGAAGCGTTTCGGCGATGAGAATAATATGGATGTCTTCTTCGGAATGGAGACCGGATTTAAAGGCACGGAATTTTTGATATACGGACTGACTCCGGAGTGGTTTGTCGCTCATCCTGAGTTTAAGACGGCAACGATAGAACAGCAGCTTGAGATCGTACATTCGGGCGGAGGTATCGTGTCGCAGGCACATCCGTACAGGGTTGAAGACTATATACCGGAGGTAAGACTCTTTCCCGAATACGCGGATGCCATAGAGACTGCGAATGCGACCCATTCATCCGTATACAGCAAGGCACACAACGACCCTTCGTGGGATGATAAAGCAAGGGAACTTGCTGCTAAATATGACAAGCGTGTCACCGCGGGTTCCGATGTACATTCCGTGAATATGCTTGGTGGCGGAATGGCATTTAGGCACAGGCTTGCTTCTGCTGCAGAGTTCTGTGCTGCAGTACTTAACGATGAAGATTATATTCTTTCCGACGGCCGTTATTGGCGTAAGAAGTCAGGAGAGATCATTGAGGAGATATATTAGATTTGAAGAGATTTTTATCGATTACAATATCGGTTTTGATACTTGCTTTTGTGACAGCATGTGGTAACAATACGCAGGCTGTATCAGAATCCGAAGAAACAGAAGTGACGGCAGAAGAGCCTGTAAGCGCCACCGAGAAGGCGGATACCGTTAAGGAAAGTGTTGCTTCGGAGGCTTCTGCTAAGGCAAGTGAAGAAGACACAGAAGAGTCCGGCATGGAAGAAAGTGAGGAAGAGGATATGGCAACACCTGCAAAACTTTTGTATCAGGGACATGCGAGCATAAGGATTACGACTGCCGAAGGAAAGGTCATCTATGTGGATCCTTTCATGGGTGAGGGATATAATCTGCCCGCAGATTTGATTCTTATGACTCACGGACATTATGACCACACGCAGACGGATCTTATTCAGTCAAAGAATCCGGACTGTGAGACCATAAAGTGGACTAAGGCATTAGAGGGTGGTAAGCATCAGACATTTGATTTCGGTTATGTCAAAGTCGAGGCTGTAGAGGCCGGCTATAACAAGAACCATAATGTTAAGGACTGTGTCGGTTACATACTCACATTCTCAGACGGTGTGACTCTGTATCTTTCGGGTGATACATCGACCACACCTCAGATGAGTGAGCTTGCCGACAGGAACTTAGACTATGCATTTTTCTGCTGCGACGGAGTCTACAACATGGATATGAACGAGGCCATAGAGTGTGCGAAGACCGTAGGGGCAAAGCACAACATACCTTATCACATGGTGCCTTCTTCAAATTCCAACGGCTTTGACCTTAAGGTAGCGGAAAGCTTTGATGTGCCGGGCAAGATGGTTGTCGCTGCCGGCGAAGAGATAGAACTTAAATAACAGGGGTACGTTGTATGGAGAAATCTAAAGTATATTTCACAGACTTCAGGACGGTATTGGGAGTGAGTCTTCCTTCAAAACTGCAGAAGCTTATTAAGCTTGCCGGAATCGGTAATATCGACATGGACGGCAAGTTTGTTGCAATCAAGATGCATTTCGGAGAGCTTGGCAATCTGGCTTATTTAAGGCCCAATTATGCCAAGGCTGTTGCGGATGTTATCAAAGAAGGGGGCGGGCTGCCTTTCCTTACGGATTGCAATACTTTATATCCGGGCAGCAGGAAGCATGCACTTGAGCATTTGGACTGTGCCAATATCAACGGATTTAATACGGTAACGACAGGATGTCAGATTATCATAGCCGACGGTTTAAGAGGTACGGACGATATCTTAGTGCCGGTTCCGAACGGTGAATACTGTAAGGAGGCATACATAGGCCGTGCGGTCATGGATGCCGATATATTTATCTCTCTTAATCATTTCAAGGGTCATGAGCAGGCAGGATTCGGCGGCGCGATCAAGAACATCGGAATGGGCTGCGGAAGCCGTGCGGGTAAGATGCAGCAGCATAACAGCGGGCATCCTCATGTAATAACCGATTTGTGTAAGGGATGCAGAAGATGTGCGAAGGAATGCGGATCAGATGCGATAGTATATGAAGGCAACAAGGCTTACATCGATCCGGAGAAGTGTAAAGGCTGCGGTCGATGCATAGGCGCCTGTGCATTTGATGCAATTGAGAATGATAACTGGGATGCACCTGCAATGCTCGGAAGAAAGATGGCGGAATATACCGCAGCGGTAGTAAGCGGAAGACCGCATTTCCATATAAGTCTTATTACGGATGTATCACCCAACTGTGACTGCCACGGTGAGAACGATGCGCCTATTCTTCCTGATATAGGAATGCTGGCTTCATTCGATCCCGTTGCGCTTGATCAGGCGTGCGTGGATTTGTGTCAGAAGGCTGAGCCCATACGTAACAGCCAGCTCGGTGATAACATGGCAAGCGAACACTTCCATGACCACGGTGATGTATGGCATAACAGCAATCCGAACGTCTCATGGGCAGAGACACTTGAGCATGCCGAGAAGATCGGAATCGGTACAAGAGAGTATGAGCTTGTGACCATGAAATAAAGGTTTAAACAGCAAAACAGCCGTCTGCGTGACGGCTGTTTTGTGTTATGCCATATGATTAATCGGGCTCCACGCGGAAGATGATTGCTTCCTCGGGAGGTATCGGCTTACTGAAGTAGAATCCCTGTATTGCGTCTGCACCGAAGTCCTTTAAGCGTTCATACTGTCTCTTGTACTCGACACCTTCGACAATCATCTTCTTGCCGAGATCGTGTACCAGACGAATCACGTTGTCTATGAAGCTGTCCTTGCCTTCGACAAGGTAATTGTCAACAAGTGACTTGTCAAGCTTGATGATATCGACAGGAATATAGGTTAGGTATCCGAGTGAAGAATAGCCGGTTCCGAAATCGTCCATCAAAAGCTTTATTCCAAGTGATCTGAATCTGTCAAAGAGAGCATTGGCATGCGCGGTCTTATCAAGGAAGACGCTCTCCGTAATCTCCATCTCAATTAATGATGCCGGAACATCATAGTCCTTAAGAGTCTTCTCAAGGAAGTCTATATATCCCGAATCACTTAACTGATTGCTTGAGAAATTGACGGATACGGGATGAAGCGGAAGCCCTTCCTTCTTCCAGGCGGCAATCTGCTTAATAACAAGTTCGGTCGTGATTCTTCCGATACGCCAGATCCATCCGTTCTTCTCGGCTATAGGTATGAACCTGCCGGGACCTATATCCGGATCCTTCATACGTACAAGTGCCTCAAATCCGCTTATCTCTTCCGTGGTTGAATCAATTTGCGGCTGATATAGAATGTAGAATTCATTATTCTCAATGGAGTTTTTGATCTTCTCAACTATCTCTTTTTCTTCTCGTACCTTAGACTTAAGATCTTCGGAATAGAGGAAGATTTCATTCTTCTCACCAAGCTTGGCTTCGTTGACTGCAGCCTCAGCATTGAATATATTCTCCTCAACATCGGCTATACCGTCCGAATGAGATATACCGATACTTACATTCATCGTCAGATTATTATGCCCGATATGCATGGGCTCCGTGAATGCGTCCTGAATGGCTTTCACGATTCTGCTGTCGGGATATACGATGCGATCCGGTATTAAGAAAAGGAACACATCTCCGCCGTGACGAACTATCTGAACTCCGTGAGGCTCGACTGTGGATCTTAATCTTTCGGCGAGCAGTTTAAGGAACTTATCCGAAGTCGCATGTCCGTATGTGGCATTGATCGTCTTGAACCCGGAGATATCCGCAATAACAACGGAAAACTCGGTCGTCTCACTCATTATATCCGTTAACAGAGAGACGGCACTTTTACGGTTCCATATCTCAAGAAGATCATCGTGCGTCGCCTGATAGAGGAGTCGTTCTTTCTCATCCTCAACTTCCTTCTTAAGGTAGTATACACAGTTGTCGCGATGATTAAATCCGTTGTGTATGGCACAGGCCATATCATAACAGGTATCGTATCCGCAGGATGAGCAGTTGATCTTGCGAGACTCATCATCCTCCTTACGCATGGAACGATATATCCTGTCAAGTTCTTTGGTATTCGGAATCGTATATCGGCACTGCTCTGAACGGTCCGTATATTCTCTTAAATAATCGGACAGATTAAGATCTTCAAACTGCTTATTAAGTCGCTCAAGGCGCTCTGCGGGCGAAAGATTCTTAGACCAGGCACCGTCTTCTTCAGTCTTGACTCCTTCACGGATGTTAAGAAGATTGATAAGTGCCTTGTCACCTTCCGAGCGTTCGGTCTCAACTGCCGTACCGCAGATGCAGCCGTTCTCGCAGTTAAGCGCATCATAAAACAGGAAGGGATTCTCACCGTTTGCAATGGAATGAGAATTCTCACGCAGATATGCATAAAGGCGCTTCTCACCGCCGATTTCGCGAATAAACGCTTCATCCCCGACAAGCCACCTGACATTCTCCATCAGGCCGCCGGGAGTGGGATAGTAAGAACCCAGGCCGTACTCAACTTCATCGGTTGCAGGCTCAGCGCTTAAATTATTGTCTTTGATATAATTCATCAGATGGGCAAAAGTCACATTGTATGAGACCAGCCCGTGGTTTTTCGGATCGTCAATCTCAAGCTTCTTGGCTATACAGGGACTTATGAAGGCAAGACGGTCGGTTATGCCCATCTTGTCCTTTGCATATGTGGCTGCGCACATAAGCGGACTCTGTACGGGGAAAAGCCTGGGAATCAGTTCGGGATGATACTTCTCGATATATGAAACAACGGCCGGACACGGCTGAGATATGCCACCCTTAAAGCCGTATTGCTTAATGTAGTTGATATAGCCCCATGTAGTGATATCAGCACCGAAGGCAACATTGATCATGCGCTTAACTCCGAGAGACTTAAGCACACCGAGTACTGTTCCGTATTCTTCGGGATAATTGGCTCTGAAAGCGGGAGCGATAAGGATTGAGATATTCTCACCCTTACTGAGATCATCAAAGAAAGCTTTTGTATCGTCGGCAAATTCCCTTGCCTTATGCTCGCAGGCATCAAAACACGCGCCGCATGCTATGCAACGCTCAGGATCCACTACGATTCTTGAATTGCCTGACTCATCCGCTTCCGTGGAAACACAGGCACCGATACAACTGCAGGTGGCAATACACTTATTACAACCGACACAGTTGTCATTGGTAAAGACAAGGCCCTTTTTTTGTTTAACAGATAAAACGCGTTCTTTCTCGGTCATTTCATTCCCCTGTAAACCGATGGACTACAAATTAAACTATACCATATTGCGCTGTTATTGGCAATTTTTGCGGCTGTTAAGGCACCTGTATGAATCAACTATTTTCTTGTTATGTAGGATGGCGAATGATAAAATAAGATAACATGCATTAAGGAGGATAAAAATGAGACTTGGTACTTCATCACCGCTTAAGCATAATTCGCCTGAGGAATGGGCCGATAATCAGATCAGGCTCGGTTGCAGCGCCGTGGTTTTTCCGGTACAGAGCAACGAAGATGAACAGAAGGTTATCGCATATAAGGAGGCTGCCGACAAAGCCGGATTGACTATTGCGGAAGTTGGGATATGGAGAAATGCACTTGCATCAGATTCCGACGAAAGAAAGCAAAATATCGACTACTGCGTAAATCAGCTTCGACTTGCGGACTATCTTAAGGCAAGGTGCGCGGTAAATGTTGCCGGTGCGTTCGGACCGATATGGGACGGAGGATATAAAGAGAATTACTCCAAAGAAGCATGGGATGCGACTGTGTCCATGGTTAAAGAGATCATAGACAGAGCGGATGTTAAGAACACATATTTCACACTTGAGCCGATGCCTTGGATGATACCTTCGGGACCGCAGGAATACTTAAAACTTATTGATGCGGTGGAGCGAGACAGATTCTCGGTTCATATGGACATTATCAATATGATAAGTTCGGCACAGAGATATTTTAATCCCGAGGAGTTTGTGGATGAATGCTTTGAACTTCTGGGAGATAAAATAAGAAGCTGTCATATCAAGGATGTTCATCTGGCAGAGCAGTATACGATCAGACTCGAAGAATGTGCTCCCGGATGCGGTGAGTTTCCGCTCCGTCACAACGTGAGCAGGATGAACGATATAGATCCAAACATGCCGGTGATACTGGAACATCTGAATACGGACGAAGAATATGTTAAATACATGGGATATCTGAAGGAGGAACTAAATGGGTTATACAAGACTGTCTGATGCAAATGAGATAACTTTAAGGTACATGGATTCCATTCTCATAGAAGAGAGACTGATAGATTCATTCGCAGCCGATCTGCAGATCGATTTTCTGGGAGAAAGATTCGACATGCCCGTCATGACTCCGGCATTCTCACATCTGGGCAATTACAACGGGAGAGAGCATAACGGTCTGGAAGAATACTCCATGGCGGCTAAGGAATGTAACATACTTAACTTCTGCGGAATGATGGAAAACGACAGCTTTAAGAAGCTTGTTGATACCGGCGCTAAAACCGTCAGGATCGTTAAGCCCTATGCCGATAACGGCAAGGTGCGCGACCAGTTTGCATATGCTGAAGAAGCAGGTGCGTTCGGCATAGGAATGGATATAGACCATATCTTCGGTGAGAACGGATATGACGTGGTAGTCGGAGAAGAGATGGCTGCTCAGACCGCGGACATGCTTCACTCATACGTGGAGTCCACTAAACTTCCTTTTGTGGTAAAAGGAGTCTTAAGCGTGGCCGATGCCGTAAAGTGTGCTGACATCGGAGCCCGGGCGATCATCGTAAGCCACCATCACGGAAGGCTTCCATATGCAGTACCGCCCATGATGGTACTTCCGAGGATCAAAGAAGCGCTTGAGGGCAGAGACGTTAAGATCATCGTAGACTGCGGTATCTCAAGCGGAGCCAATGTATATAAGGCACTTGCACTCGGAGCGGACGCCGCAGCCGTGGGAAGATCCATGATGCAGCCGCTTGAAGAAGGCGGAGTACAGGGCA
>JAEEGJ010012954.1_pt1 | contig 20443 bp, 15 predicted proteins | sample 8958761 | NCBI WGS metagenome assembly JAEEGJ01 (sample SAMN16246546, study PRJNA631951) | gut metagenome | biome: gut microbiome; feature: rumen; material: RS-attached | host: Bos | place: Iran: Karaj | collected 2018-10
ATACCAATAAGGAACAGTACTGGAATAAATACCACTCCAGTCATTCGTGCTGCCCTGCAAAATGGGGGTTCCGTCAGCATATCTTGTTGTACGCAGATTTTCCTTCATCCAGCATTGGTTGCCAATCAACACCGTATTGTATACGTTGCTGTCGATATCCATAACAGTGGCAACACCAGGACAAGGCTGACCATGTTGCAATGTGGTAAAACTAACCTCATCACCATATGCTGTGCCCACACCGTTGGTGGCGTAAGCCCGTACATAGTATGTGGTGTTTTCCAGCAATCCAGATAGATTACTGTAGAAAATGCCGATACCAGTGCTGTCCATGGTGTGACTGTCGTTGAGAGTGGGATTTTGTGAAACACTCCAACATACCCCTCGGGCAGTTATGCTGTCTCCGCCATCATTAACCACCTCACCGCCACCATTGGCGGAAAAGGCTGTGATATTGGCAACAGAGAATGTGGTGACGATAGGGAGCTGTATCTGTACCGCTGTAAATTGCAATATGATAGTTTCTGAATGTTCCTGGATTTGTGATATTACCTGGCTTTCGGTTTCATTGCCGTTAATGGTGGCGTATCCCACATATTCCATCAAATCGCCGAAATGGAACGGATTGGTGCTGTTGCCGCGGATGTGGGATTTTGGTGTGGCGGAAACGATGCCCATGTATTCAATGCCATCGCTGTTTTCTCCGCCGTTATTCACCATTTTTATGGACGATGTTTTCCCGTTTTGGCGGGCAGTCATAACGTATGTGCCGGCGACTGACAAGGAAATGCGGAATTGATGTCGGGGCGAATAATCATTCGACCGTATGAAGGTTGATATATCCATTGCGGGAACGACAATACGCCCGTTCACATCCGCGATTTCCAACGTCAGTGCACCCGCATCCGCTACTGACAGCAAAACGTCGGTGGTACCGTTGAACGGGTTGGGGTTGTTTTGGGATAATTGTAACGATGCGCTATGGCACACCTCTACATCATGAATGCCCGTTCCGTTCTCCACAACCAAAGTTGTATCAGGCCAATAAATGGTCTCCTGCCATCCTTCGGTAATATTGGTAATCATTACACGGTTAAGTTGAATCCAATTGTTGTTGGCATCCCTTCCTTGAAAAGAAATGGGGATTGGTTGTGCAAACAGACAGAATTCCAATATTACAAATACTGTTACAAGGAATAGTTTCTTCATAATTGATTATCTTCTTGATTGAGAGAGGACTTCTGTTTTCTCTGTGTGTGCTATACTTTCCGCCTCTGCGAAGTCCCTTGAACAGAAACAGAAAACACAACGCGGCAAAAGTACATATTATATTCTGATTTCCAAGGGTTTACTATAAATTTTTTGTCAAAAATAGGGGGTAATATACTAATAATCAATATGTTATAGGTGTAGAATCATGCTTAATTACTTGATTTGCTCACATCTCATTATGATGTAGACCAGACACATGAGGATTATTTTGGCGGCATTTCGGAGAAAACCGCCCGTCCGACTGCACATTCCGTACATTGGAGTCAAACCATGAAAGAAAGGACTGTGCCTTTGTGAAAATGGATAAAAGGCATAATATCAAAAAAAGAAGAAACGTTTTGCCTATCTCCTTTCCTACCCCCTAATTACTAACTACTAACTACTAATTACTATCCCCTAACCCCTATACCCTATTTACTATCCCCTAAAATTCCCGCCAGTTTTTCCAAACCAACCCGGTCGGTTTCGTCGAACGTGGCGAGATGCTCGCTGTCGATGTCTAAAACAGCGACCACACGGTCGTCGCGGAACAATGGCACCACGATTTCACTGCGGGAGGCGCTGCTGCAGGCAATGTGCCCCGGGAATTGCTCCACATCGGGCACGATGATGGTTTGCCGCATCTTCCACGCCGTGCCGCACACCCCGCGGCCGAACGGAATACGGGTACATGCAACCGGTCCCTGGAACGGCCCCAATACCAGCTCCTCGCCCACCACACGGTAAAACCCCGTCCACCAGAAATGGAAGGCATCGTGCAGCAACGCAGCCGCATTGGCCATCAACGCCACCTCATCGCTTTCGCCTTCCGCCAAAGCCAGCAGCTGCTTGTACAACAGCTCGTATTGTTTCTGTTTATCGGTCATTTATGCAAGCACTCTTAACTCTTAGTTCTTGGTTCTTAACTCTTAGTTCTTAGTTGAAGTCGTCCAGCACGACCAAGTAATTTCCCTTGTAGATGATGCCGTTGCGGCCGTCGATGGCGACAGGGTCGAACACCTTGAAGGGAACGCCGTTGATGGTGCAGCTCTTTTCCTTCTCGTGGACGTGCAGGGCCTCGCAGTTCACTACGCAGGTTTTTCCGAGTGCCGCCGCCGTCACGGCTGCGTGGGAAGTGGCGCCGCCACGGGCCGTCAGCAAGCCGTCGCACTCGATGATCAGCTCGATATCGTCCGGCACGGTGTCGGGACGCACCAGCACAATCTGCTGCGTCGGGTCGTCGCCGTTGCGCACCTTGCGGATGTCGTCCATGTCGAACACGATGATGCCGTTCAGCACGCCGTTGCCGATGCCGATACCCGTTCCAACCTTGTCCATGTTTTCCGGTTTTTCGCCGAAGGTTTCCACTGATGTCTGGTTGGAAACCACCATGTTGCGGGTTTGCAGGATGTACAGATCCTCGCCCTTCGCCGTTTCAAAGGTGAACTCGATTTCCTGATGGCTGAAACCATCCTTCTCGATCATGTTCTTCGCCACCTCCAACAGTTTGTTGTAAATCTCGGGGTATTGTGATTGCAACGAGAAGGGACAATTCTGATAGCCCGTCTCCCGCTGTGCCTCGCTGATAGGCAGCGTGTTGACCAAGCCGCCCACGATATCCTCGCCCTGGCTGAGGAACGAGAAGTCGCCGGTGAGGCGGATGTTGGCGCGGTTCTCTTTCACATCGCGAGTGAACACCACGCCGGAACCGGACTCGCGGTGGATGTTGCCCAGCACCATCTTCTGGATGGTGGCTGCCGTGCCCCACTCTTCCGCAATGTGCATCTGGCTGCGATAGACCTTGGCACGCGGCGAGTTCCACGACTCAAACACGCACAGGATGGCCTTCTTCAACTGCTTGAACGGGTCACTCTCGAAGGCGATACCGTTGTCGGTGAGGAACTGCTTGTAGGCGAACGCAATCTCCCGCATGTTCTCAGGCGTGAACCCGATTTTCTGCGTTACGTTGTATTTCTTCTTGTAATTCAAGATGATCTGGTCAAAGTCGTTACGGTCGAGGCCATGCGCCATGCCCCACGTCTGCAGCAGACGGCGGTAGCAATCCCACGAGGTCCATGCGTAGTTGTCCTGCTTGCTGAGCTGTTCCGTGATTTCGTCGTTCATGCCGACATTGAGGAACGTGTTCATGGCACCCGGCATGGAAATGGCAGAGCCGGAACGGACACTCAGCAACAGCGGGTTCTTCGGATTGCCGAACTCTTGTCCCGTAATCTTCTCGATGGCAGTCAGTTGCCGCTTAATCATCCGATCCAACTCGCGGTTGATGGGCGCCACCTTCAGGATGGCGTTCATACGGCGGAACACCTCGGTGGTCACCACGAAGCCCGGCGGGACGGGGTAGCCGCCCAGCACCAGCCGTTTCAGGTAGTACGCCTTCGCGCCGAGGAACACTTTGTTATCGACCGCCGGCGTTTCCTGGTACAACGGACTGATAGCCAGCTCTTGGTCGTAGGTCATCAGGTTCTGCGCCTCCTCCGGCGACAGCAGGTTGGCCTGCGTGCGGAGGTTGTTCAGAATTTCACCGATGAAGTTGTCCACCTGCTGGATAAGGAACGAGGAGGAGAGCAGTTCGCGGTAGAACACCTCCGACTTTTGGGCCAGAATCTTCTTCAACTCCACCTTGTCCGTTATGTTCTCTTCCATCAATTGCGGGATGATGATCTTCAGCAGCGGCTCGTACGGACGAATGAAATAGTTGCTGATGATTTCGTTCAAGCTGCTTCCCATAAACTGGAACAGATTGATATACTGCTCGGTAGTGAAACAGCCGGAGTTCAAACTATATTGGAGCATCTTGAGGTTCGACTCGAACCCCTGGTCGCTGACACCGTCAAGTTTCAGCCCTTCGTACAGCAGCTGGATGGTGCTGCAGATCTCCTTGATGGCCTTGAGGGTGAAGATGCTGGTGTTGATGTTCTCGATGAGGTCGTGAACAAGCACGGTGACAATTCGCTCCAGACGGAAAATCAGTCCCAAAGCGTCGAACTTGTTCTCGCGGTAGTAGCCGTACATCGACGGGATGCCGAAGGCAATGTGCCGTTTATAGACCACATTTTCCCACCCCGTGCTCGGCTTCGGATCAAAAATGATTTCGTTCAACTTTCTCATTATGGAGAAGATATGCTCCAACGTGGCCACCGTATCCTTCCCTTTCAGCAACTCTTCCAACGTGTTCACATCTTCGGTTTCCACAAAGCTGTTGCGCCGCATGATGTTGATGATATTGGTGGAGTCGAAGATGTATTTCTCTTTCAAAAGCTGGTAAAGCTCGATGATGAGGCACACACGCTGCACGTCGATCTCGTCGGGATGGTTGATTTTGCGGCCGATTTGCTCCACCTTATCTTTCTTCATTTCAATGAGTTCCTCCAACGGAACATTGGCAAACTCACAGAACTTGTGCAGGCAGTCGTGGACACCGTCCACCCAAATGCCGTGGTCTTCCACCAGTTCGTACACATTGGGCGGAAGAATCTCGTGCAGACGCTCCTTCTTGCGGTCGTACCAGAAACTGATGACATCCAACGTAATCTGTATGTGGGAGTTATTGCCTTCCGTGTGGATTTGCTTACGGAGGAAATGAATCAGTTTGTCGTTGCGGTGCGAAAGCTCGTCAACCTTGGTGGAGACATCGCGGAGCTGCCCTTCCGCACCGATTTCGTTGAAATAGACGGGGAAAATACGGGCCAACTGCTTGGTCTGTTTGTAAACAGGCGAGATTTCGGAGTTGAGCAGTTTGGTGATGTCCTTCTGGAAGAAGTCGGTGTCGAAAACGAAGATGCCGCCGATCCGCAGGTTGATGATGAGGGCGGAAAGAAGACGCTGCATCGTTTCGGGCGCCAGCTCCACCAGTTCGAGCCACACCCGCACATTCTTGATGTGGCACGGGTTCACCTTCAGTTCCCAGTCGTTGGTGACGTACTTCACGCCGGGCGTAACAAAGCCGAAATCAATGATTTTCTTCTCCAAATGACGGATCAGACGGTGATTGTCGGTATGGATGATTTCCTTTCCCAATTCAAAAATGGAATCAAGGATGAGGTTCAGATGGCTGTCGCGGAAGTCGGCAAACTGCTCAAACAGGTTGTCGATGGAGGCAATGCAAAGGTCCTCATCTTTCTCATTGCTAACGTGTTTGATCACCTTGTTCAGTTCTACCAAGAGCTGCGGATGGTTATCGACCGTGCCGGGAAGATGCAGCAGGTAGAAGATGTAGCTGAACTGTTCGGAGGTGTGTGCAAAGACATAAATCTTGCTTTGGAACGCCTTGATGATGTCGCCGAACGTGAAAGCGTTGTCACAGAGTTCCTGCCAACTTTTTGCATTGTCAGCCAATCCCACAAACTCATCAAACATTTTATCCCCCAATGTTTCAAGTTCTTGTGAATAATCACGGGACATTTTGGCCTTATGGCTTTCGTACCACTGCATAATCTGGGTGGTTTCGCGCCAATATTGGATATGGCTCTTCACCAAACGTTGCATCATCTTGAAGGTGATGTCCGCCGTGTCGGGGTTGTTGGCGGCCTTTGCCAGTTTTACCTTGAATTGACCGATATGGCAATAATAGCTGAATGCATTGTCATCCAAGTATTTGTCCAAAATCTGGATGCACCGTTTCACCCCGTCGCCGCAGGCGTTGAGCACGCCGTCGTTGCTGTCGATGAAGCGGAGGAAGTAAGTGACGAGGTCCTTGGCTTTGGTGTGGGGCAGCTTCTCGCTCAACAGCTTGTCGTAGATGGCGAGGACGATGTCCACGATGCGTTTCTGGTCTTCGAGAGGAAGTTCCTTGTAGAGCCAGAAGTCGCTGATGGTGACGTTGGGCAGCGCCTTCACCACTTCGGTGCGGTTCGACATCGGGTGGTCGTACTCGGTGAAGAATTCCACCACGCGTTTGTGCAAGCCCCACTGGTTTTCCGACTGTTTGATGAACCACTGGTGTTCGTCGGGAATGACGTATTCTACATTCGTGTTTTTGAGGTTGACCTCTAAGGCTTTGGAGTTTATTTCGTTGGTCATAAGGTTTCTACGTATTTAATAAGGTCGATGATTCTGGATGAATAGCCGCACTCGTTGTCGTACCAGCCGAGGATTTGGATGAAGTTGCCGCCGATTACTTTGGTGGCGATGGCGTCGAAGATGGCGGAGTGCGGGTTGTTGGTGATGTCGCTGCTGACGATGGGGTCGTCGGTGAATTCGAGGAAGCCTTTGAGCGGCCCTTCGGCGTAGCGGCGGAAGGTTTCGCGGATGTCGTGCGCGGTGGTTTCGTGATGCAGCTCCGCGGTGAGTTCCACGAAGGAGCAGTCGGCGACGGGCACGCGGGTGGCGAAACCGTCGAAAATGTTCTTCATTTCCGGGATGACCAGCTGCGTGGCGCGGATGGCGGACGAGGTGGTGGGGATGATGTTGGCGAGGGCGGAGCGTGCGCGGCGGTAGTCGCTGTGGAAGCCGTCCTGCAGGTTCTGGTTGTTGGTCATCGGGTGGACGGTGTTCATGAAGCCGCGGCGGATGCCGAACTCGTCGTTCACCACCTTGAGCATCACGGCAATACAGTTGGTGGTGCAGGAGGCGTTGGAGATGATGTCGTCTTCAGGTCTGAGTGTGAGGTGGTTGACCCCCATCACCACGGTACGCTCGATGGAGGCGTCGTCGGGAGGGCAGCTGAGGATGACGCGCTTCACTCCGCCGCGCAGGTGGCCTTGCAAGGCCGGCCGGGTCTTGAACCTCCCGCACGAGTCGATGACGTACGTGACACCGGTCGTGTCCCACGGAATCTGCTCCGGTGACGGGTAGTTGGTAACGAGAATGGACCGTCCGTTGACGATGATGTGCGATTCGTCAAAGCCGATTTCCGCACCGAACCGCCCGTGAATGCTGTCGTATTTCAACAGATGTGCCATCAGGCGCGTGTCCATCTTGTCGTTGATATGGGTGACGACAAAATCCTCGCGGCCTTCCAACAACCGGAAAACCATCTTTCCGATTCTTCCAAAGCCGTTGATTCCGATTTTTACAGATGTCATACTTCTTTGCTTTTTTATCTTATTGAGAATAAAATAGTTATAATATTTCCAATGTTTCTGGAAAAGAGTTGCAAATTTACACGATTTCCACATATTTTTGAGGAAAAATCAAGAAAAACCTATCTGTTTACATTTGAAAAAAGTGTACTTTTGCCGCGTGAATCAATTTTATTAACCTTAAAAAATTTAATCATGAAAAAAGCATTAGTTATCATCGCTTGCATCGCTTTCGTCGGCGCTCTCACTTCCTGCAGCAAAGAGTGTACTTGCAAAACCTACAAGGATGGCAAAGTCACAGCTACCAACACCTACAAAATTGACAAAGATTCCGATAAGAAATGTTCAGACTATGCCGTTACTGCAATTTACGATAATGGCAACGGTAAAAATGGCATCGAGTGCAAGTAATTGAAACCAAGCATTGAAAGAAAAGCGGAACACCCACCTGTTCCGCTTTTTTTTTAAAAACGTAAAAAAAACACCCAGACCGACTACCAGATCATCTCAAACTTTCAGTTTTCAATTTTCAGTTTTCAATTTATTCGTACTTTTGCCGCCGTGAAAAAAACAGCCCGTATTTTCCTATTCTTGCCCCTGCTTTTCCTGGCCGCCTGCTCGTCCAAGCCAGTCGTGAAGCCCCCCGCCGACCTCATCGGAAAAGATACAATAGTGCAGATAGTTGCCGACCAACTGATTGTAGAGTCACTTGTTTTCAATGCGCCGCCGCAGTACAACAAAGACACCCTGACACGGGCGCTCTATGCACAACTTCTTGAAAAATACAATATTACTATACCCCGTTATCAGTCCTCATTAACCTATTATTTTTCAGACAAAAAACGGATGGAGGATATCATGAAACGGGCGAAGTCTCAGATTGATGAGAAAAAATCACAGCTTCCTACGCAGTAACCACCTTAAAACCAAGTTTTTCTCCCTCCTCAAGCATTTTCTGGTACGCCTCCTCGTAATTGTTGCCGATGAGTCCGTCCAGAATGGCGTTGCAGACCGCATCCTTGATGATGCCGACTTCGCGTGATGGCCGCAGGTTGAAGGTTTTCATAATCAACTCTCCGTCAATCGGAGGCCTCCAGTTGCGGATCTTGTCCTTCTCCTCGATTTCAACGAACTTCTGCCGCACGATGGCGAAGTTGTCGAGGTACTTTTTCACCTTTGCCATATTTTTCGAGGTGATGTCGGCCTCGCAAAGCAACATCAGGTCGTCCACATCGTCGCCCGCCTCGAAAAGCAGACGCCGCACCGCCGAATCAGTAATACTTTCATCCACAAGGGCTTGCGGACGAAGATGCAACCCCACCAACTTTTGGACATACTTCATCTTCTCGTTGCAGGGCAATTTCATGGCCTTAAAAATTTCCGGCACCATCTTTGAACCGATGAACTCGTGCCCGTGGAAGGTCCAGCCCACCTTCGGGTCGTACCGTTTGGTGCGGGGCTTGGCGATGTCGTGCAAGAGCGCCGCCCACAGCAGCCACAGGTTGTTGCTCACCATCGCCACCTTGTCCACCACTTCGAGGGTGTGCAGGAAATTGTCCTTGTGCCCGTGTTCTCCCCGCTTTTCAATACCTTTCAAATCAACAAGTTCCGGGAGAAAGAGCTTCAACAGCCCCGACTCCTCCAGCAGCTTGATGCCGATGGAGGGTTGCGGCGAGAGCAGAATCTTGTTCATCTCGTCGGCGATGCGTTCCTTGGAGATGATTTCCAAGCGGTAGGCGTTGCGGACGATGGCCTCGTAGGTTTCCGGCACGATTTGAAACCTCAACTGCGAAGCAAACCGGATGGCACGCAGCATTCGGAGCGGGTCGTCAGAAAAAGTGATGTCGGGGTCTAATGGTGTGCGTATCAGCTTGTTGTCAAGGTCCTCCAACCCATTGAAACGGTCGATGATCTGTCCTTTTTCGGGACCGTTGAGGGCGACGGCAAGGGCATTGACGGTGAAGTCGCGGCGGCTGAGATCATCCTCCAACGTGCCGTCCTCCACATGCGGCTTGCGGGAGTTGCGGTCGTACGACTCACGGCGGGCGCCCACAAACTCCACAAGTTCCTCTTTCCAAGTAAACTGCGCCGTTCCAAAGTTTTTGTAAACGTTCACTTTCAGTTTTGGGGAGAGTTTGCGGGCCACCGCCTTGGCCAACTCGATGCCGCTGCCGACGACCACGATGTCGATATCCTTTGACTCCCGGTGCAGGAGCATGTCGCGCACCACACCGCCGACCGCGTAGGCGGAAACGCCGGTTTGTTCGGCCACTTCGCCCACAAATTCGTAGATAGGATTGCGGAGTTCTTTCAGATAGTCTTTCATATTTCACAAAAAGCGTGCAAAAGTACGTTTTTTTTATTATTTTTGCCGCTCACTTTAAAAACCAGTAACTATGGAAGAGAACGTACAAAACCCCGAGGTTCCCGTCCGCTATTCTGACGAAGAGTTGGAGGAATTCCGCCAAATTATACTGGCAAAGATTGCCGAAGCCAAAAAAAGTCTGGAATTTTATGTCGAAGCGACCGGAAATTCCAATGAAGAGCTCGACACGTCGCCGTCGTTCAAGTACCTGGAGGAGGGAAGCAACGTGTTGGCCAAGGAAGAGAACGCCCAGCAGGCCGCCCGTCTGGAGAAATTCATCAACAACCTGGAAGCCGCTTTGGGACGTATTGAGAACAAGACGTACGGCATCTGCCGCGTCACCGGCAAGCTGATTCCCAAGGAACGCCTTCGCTGCGTGCCTCACGCCACCCTCAGCGTGGAAGCCAAAAACCAACGTAAATAGAACTTCTGCAAGGTGGAAAAGAGCAAGAAATTAACCCTCACGGCCATCATCGTTATGGTTGTGTTGGTTGTCATTGACCAGATTATCAAGATTTTGGTCAGAACGAACATGACCCCCGGAGAAACCATTCCCGTCATCGGGCACTGGTTCCTTCTTCATTTTGTCGAAAACGAAGGGATTGCCTTCGGCGTGAGTTTTGGTCAGAATATCGGCAAACTGCTGCTGTCGCTCTTCCGCATCGGCGTGGTCGGGTTCCTGACCTACTATGTGTTCAAACTGATTAAATTGGGGAAGTTGCGCACGGGCACGGTTATCCTTTCGTCGATGGTGCTGGCCGGCGCGATCGGCAATATCGTTGACTCCCTGTTTTACGGCGTGATTTTCGGCTACGCGCCGTTTTTGTACGGAAGCGTGGTCGATATGTTCTACTTCCCGCTGTTCCTGCTGCCCGACTGGTTCCCGGTCTTCGGCGGCGAGTATTTCTTCCCTGCCATTTTCAACTTCGCCGACAGCTGTGTCACCGTGGGACTCATCGGCCTGCTGTTCTTCTTAAAGGATTTTTCGGATAAGAAGGAAGAGGCGGGGAGTTAGAAGTTAAGAGTTAAGAGTTAAGAGTTAAGAGTTAAGAGTTAAGAGTCAAGAGTCAAGAGTCAAGAGTCAAGAGTCAAGAGTCAAGAGTTAAGAGGAAAATGTATGTAGAGACGCACGGTTGTGCGTCTAATCGTCGGTATTGTAAGGTGGTACAATAGGTCACAACATTGTTCTTTAATGCTTTTTCTTTGAAAAAAGCAGAACAGCCTTGTTTTATAATAAGACGATACGAACTGTCGGGAAACATAGTGTAGTTAGCAATATTTGAAAGATCTGCTAGTACCTCATTTCTTGTATTAGCCTCCGTTCCTTCTGCAAATCCGATATGAAAGACATCCTCTACCTTGTCAAAATATATTTTATTTCCTTGTCTGTCATAGATGCTTTCTTTGTCCTGTGTTTGTCCGAAACAAGGGTGGAAAACGAACAAAAAGATAAAACCACAGACTATAAACAATATTTTTATTGCTGCTTTCATATTTTTCAATTTATTCGTTACTAACAAAAACTTCCACATCATCATTCCCATATACTGTGAATTTATAAAGTTTAAATTCATTGCAAGTTAATTTGTCCAAGTGTCGTATGCAATAATCATAAGGTGATAGTTGTCCATAGTAATCAATATGTTCAGGTGGCATCTCCCCATTTATATCTCCGATGCAAATACATCCTCCAAGATCTTCGGGGTAATACCGATATTTGTACCACCCATTAAAATACCAAGTGGAACTTGTATATGCTGCTAAGGAGGTCGGCTCTGAATAAAAAGTTGAATCATAGAATGTAACACGATAACCCACAGGATATTCCATTGTTGGCAAACAAATACTACTCGCAATAATCACGTTGAAATTTCTGTCAGAAAGAGTGAAGTTATCACAACTGTCAGTTTCAGTATAATGAATATTTAGGGATCCAATATTTGACATCCACTCACTAGTCACTTCCCCATCCAACTCCAAATCGTAATTTATACTCCATTGCCAAGTTCTCACTTCCCCTGTATATGTAATGTACGCGGTGATTAGCATCTTGTCCGTCATATTGAATAATCCCTCGCCCCCTTTGCTTGCTTTTTCAATCCTTTCCATTGTTTGGAAAGAGGTGGATGTCAGACGGATGTCGAAATCAGAGCCTTCACCCTCCGTACAGAGCACCTTGCACACTTCGCTGCCCTGCGGGCTTTCGGCCTGCACAAAGTAGAACCCGTTTTGGGGCAGCGTCAGCGATAACAGGTGCTCGCCAGACGAAAGTTGCAGCGTTTTCCGGCAACAAAGCCGTCCTTGCAAATCCATCACACTCACAGAAACTATTCCTGAATTCCGTAAGGTCAGCTTCACTTGGCTCGTTCCAGCACAGGGGTTTGGAAAGACTTGTGACAACTCTGTCTCCTGTGCCGAGACGTACTCCTCTATGCCTGTTGTACAATTGGTCAGCAACGTGTCGGGCCAATAGAGCATAAAAGTGTGGTAATGGTAGGGCCTCTCACAAGGGGGCTCACAAACCTTGATTTTCACGCTGTCCCACGGGATAAGCCGCCCATTCATATAGGTGTGGATCACGTTCACGGCACAACTGTCTGTTTGCGCCACCGCGATGTTCCCTCCCGCCACCAGCAGCGTCAGAAGGAGAAATGCTCGGAAAAAGGTTCGGGGTGTTTTCATAACTATTTGGGGGGTAAAGTGAAAAGTCTAAAGTTTAGAGTTAAGGAGTTAAGAAACTAAGAAGTGAAGGGGGGTACGGTTCTAATTTGGTAGAGCCGTCATAGTATGGCGGCTAATCGGCAGGTTCGTAAAAGGTGATAGGTGACAGGTAGGAGGTTTTCAATTTTCAGTTCTTTACGAACCGTGCTGTCTGCGCCCCCTCTTCCGTCACGGCGCGGAGCAGGGAGATGCCACGCGGCAAAGATACAACATTTACGGTTGCGGGCGACGGACAATTTCCAACTGTCATCATTGTTTTTCCCGTCAGGTCGTAGATGGTGATTTCGCGGACGGGGCTGTCGGATTCCACCGTGAGGGTGGTGTGCGCGGGGTTGGGGTGGAGGGTGAGATTGCCATTTCCCGTTGTCGTCGTTGTGGCGGCGCGGTGCACCACGCCGCCACGGGTGTTGCGTTCCCCGATTGCGGCACCACGAACATTTGCCGTCATATCCAGATCATCTGGTGCACAGTCCTCAATTTTGGCCAAAAAATCTGAACCGTTGGCTGCATAAAAACCATTTGTCAATACAATCTCCCCACCTGCTTGAAGGCGTATGGTCGCCCCATTGTCAATAATGAAATTATAATCATGGGAAATGCTCGAAGAGACATGATATTCTGTGAATTCGCCTGAATGATAATGCTGGTTATTATGAAAACAAAGGCTATTTAAACATCCTTTTCCTCCCACAATCAATGACGGATCTCCTAACAGATTATAAGCCTTCAAGTATCGTATCGTCCTCACAATATTGACAGAAGCCCAAAAATACTCTCTATACTGCCTCATTCCATTGTTTATAATGGAGGATATGGATTTATTTTCAGAAAAGCCAGAACCAAATATTTTTTTTTCAATGACATTATCAGAATGACAGCGTGTACTAACTGATGAACCGAAGTAAATTACAGCCCCCCTGTTTTCAGACAGCATCCATGAATTTGCAATACTGCCTGTATATGTGAAATTTCCAGTTAGGCAGGCAAAAGCGAAAGCAAAAGGATAAACAGTATTGTGTGACTGATTTATAAAATTTGCGTTGAATCCATCCCATGTGGTTTCACTCCCGTGACCCGAATAGATATAATAAAGAGGGTTGCCCGATAAATTCCCTTGTAACTGCCAAAAATCGGGCTGATAAAGCTTCGTGCATTGGAATCCCTTGGGCTGGAAAGAATGAGGAATCACATAGTCGTGTCCTTGTTCAAAGAAACTCTCCATAATGCCATTTTCTCCCGATCCCGCTATGAAGGTGGCTTTTTTGCTCAATCCGTGCAAGTTGGTTTCCATAAAAATGGATTTGTTGATGACAGCCTGCAACTGTTGGGAATTTGTTACAGGCATCCGTCCCAAAAACACATCCGCCCTATAGTCATCCCCGTCAAGCAATGAATAGTACAAATCGGTTACAGGGTTGTTGATGGTGCTGCTTGTCCCCGCTGAAACAGGTATATATGATGGCGAACCCACAAGAAGGACATACTCCGGACGGGTGGTAATGTTATTGTACTTGTTCTGGAGATATGATTTGATGCTACTGGCTGTCGTTCCCGTAGTATTTGTATTGACAACGGTGACGGTATAACCCATTTTCCTTTTGAAATCGGCAAAATAGGAAACCGTATTCTCAAACTGTGGGGCTGTGATAATTAAATAATTCTCGCTTGTTCCCTCTGCCTGTCTTGTATCATAGTTACAAAAAATATTCCCAAGATACTCTTCAACTACTTTGGCATTTCTATGGAGCATAGTGTCTCTTGGCATCAAAGTGGGATCTAATGTGAAAGACACATGGATCATGGCTGATGTAAGTACCCGAACAAGTCCGCTGTTCGGGCAATATTCAAACGGAATGATAGAAACTGCAAGTCCCTTTTCACCGAAGACCTTATATTCTTCAAATATGGATGCTCCAATATGCACAAAGCAATCATTTGAGCCATAGTGCAATGTGTCCATGTTGAAGATATACACTGCAGAATCCTTTCGGATGTCATCCAGTGCAGGCAGCAAGGGGTAGGAGACGTAAAAAGAATCTATTTTGGGAAGAATAATAGAAACAGTGTATTGAGTTGAATTTATTGGCACCTGCATATCGAAAGTAAAACGGGGTAGAAGCGGATAGCCAATACTGTCAACCACACCATAGTTTTCATTCTCCATTATGATTGTGCTGAATGTTTGCGAAACGCCATAAATATTGGGAAGCACCGAGTCTATAATATCATAATTGGACAGTTGGAAAGGTATGTCTATCCCATAGTCCGACAGCGTATTGGTTGAACGTGGCAGTGTTTGTGAAAAGACGTGGAGGGAAGAAATTAAAATGAAAATTGTAAGGATATTTTTTTTCATATCTATATTCATTTTACAAGGGTCCATACACATTTATGCTTTGCATCATAAAATTCCACAACACCTTCATAACGTACAACAATGGCCTCATGGTCGTCATATGAGAGGCGAATGGTATCGCCTATTTGGGATATAAACTGCGCAGAAAATGGATCACCTGGAAATTCTTTATAATAAAAAGTACTGCCAGCCACCAATTGCAGAAAGGGTGTGTATGTTATATTCATATATCCAGAAATAGACATACTGTCATTGTTGGCCTCAAACTCCAATGCAATATTCCAACCACATTTGGAACAAAATGATTCTGAATGCCTTTCTGAAATATATACACTAGTAATTGTCAGAGCTGTCGTATCCTCTCTCTCATTAGCGAAAACAAGTTGCTGGTTTTCGGTGTACGGAAAATAGGTCACTAATGCTGGTGGAAAAGCTTTATAACGCCGACAAGAGGAAATGGTCACCAGTAGAATTACAGATAAAAACAATAGTCTTTTCATTTCACCCCTCCTTTCCCGTTTTCCAACTGCTGGATACGTTCCTCCAACTGGAAAATGTAGAGTGTCATCTCCTCAATCTTTTGTAGCAACAGTTCGGTGGTTGCGCCCAATTCCACGCCGTTTTCCTCCACCTCGGCAGCACTTGGCACGCCCGGCAGGTGGCGGTTCTGCTGCACATAACTCCTCAAATCGCTGATCTTCATCAGGTCGTAATCCTGCGCGAACACGTAGTCGGGCCAGCAGGGAGAACCGCTCAATGACACCCGCACCTCCTTGGCGCAGATGTTCCCGTCCACGCTCAGCTTCGCCAACGGATTGTTCGTGCCTATGCCGATATTCCCGTTGTCGGCCAAAAACAGCCTGTTGTTGCCGGGATTTGTATTACAATTTGACCACGGTATGAAGAAGTTCAGTCCGTAGCCCTCGTCCTGACTGTCCACATATTCAATACCCCATGCCCCGTGCGTGCAGTCGGGAGATGCCTCATCCCCGAATAGAATGGCCCCGTTCTGCACTCCTGGCGCCCGAACCGACGAATGCGAAATGAGAATGTTGTTGTCCACCACATGGATTTTCTGCTTGGGCTTGTTCGTGTTGAAGCCCACATAACCATTGGTGTCCAAAGTGAAGCCCTGCCCGTTGTTCTGGAAATATAGGTTCGCCTTTTCCAACTGAGTTAGGTAAACGGTTGCGCCGCTTTGACGAATCCTGAAGCCATCATTGTATGAGCTACCCGTCGTTACATTGGTCATTTGAAAGACCGTCCGATAATTTAAAACATCTCTATATGTCGAATGAATATGTAAATTCCCATTAGGTGTACTTGTACCTATGCCGAGATAAGCCTGTGAAGCCGACAACGTCATCCTCGTCTCATTGTTAGTCTTGAAATACAATGCCTGCGAATTGGTGGTGCCGAGAAAGTTACTGCTACTTGCACTGTTGCCTGAAAGAGACCAGTAGCTCTGGCCTTGCAGCAAGGTACACGTTACGAAAAATGCGGTGAATAAAATTGTTTTTTTCATAACTATTTGGTTTTTACAAGTTTAAAGTGAAAAGTCTAAAGTTTAGAGTTAAGGTGTGAAGATGTGAAGGTGTGAAGATGTGAAGGTAGAAGGTTTGGGTTGAAGAGGGGCTTGTGGGCGGGCAACCTCCTACTTTTTACTTTCTACTTTTTACTTTCTATGTTTTTTCGCGCGGCAAAGATACAATTTTCAGTTTTCCGTTTTCAATCTTCCGTTCTCAGTTCTCAATTTTCCGTTCACCTCACGACCGTCACATTGCCGGTGAGTATCTTGCCTCCCTCGCCCGAAGCTTTGTATTCCATTCGCCACACATACACTCCAACGGGACATTCGTCACATTTCCAACCTTGATGCGGGTTGTCGGTGCTGAACATCAACCGTCCCCACCGGTCAAAAACGTGCAGGCGATAGCTTTCCAACCGTTCAGGATGGTTGAATACAGGTAAGAATAGGTCGTTTTGGCCATCACCATTCGGGGTGAAGGCATTCGGCACATGCACGGCTTCTCCGCAATCCTCCACCTCCACGGTTACACTCGCATCCGCCTCGCCGCACGCATTGTACACATGTACACTATATGTACCGGTAGTTGTTACCTCGTGCGTGGGGGCGGTGGTGCCGTCATGCCATAAATAGCGACTATAGGGCGTGGTGGCATCCAATGTATATGGATGATTAGAGCAGATGGTTGTATCGTTGCCCAGATACACCTGAAAATCATACAGATAGTCAATGTTGATGGTGTCGCTGGCACCGGTGCAATTGTCCGTGACGACCACCCAATACTGCCCGTCGTCAATGACCAAATAGGTGGTGTTGGTGCTCTGGTCCTGCCAAAGGTAGCTGGCAGGATGCTGCTGAGTGGCATCCAGTAACACGGATACCGACTGGCACAGAAGGGTATCGTTCCCGAAGTCCACGGCCAACGGATCATTATAAAAGCGGACGTTGATGGTCGCACTGTCGGATCCGCAGTCATTGTTGATGTGTACGACATATTCACCCTCTTCCTGCGGGAAAAAAGTTGCACTCTCGGTGCTGTCGCTCCACTGCCAAACCCCAGATACGTCACTCTGTGCGGTAATGGATGCACCATGACAGATGACTGTGTCGGCGCAAAGGGTGATATGGGGTGGTGCAAGGGCGCAGACAACATGGTAGGTAGTGTCTGGTTGGCAGAATTTTTCTTCAATCATCAGTATCGTCAGTGTGTCGGCGTTTTCCACGGGTAGGAACAGCTCATCTTGGCGGTATTCTACTCCGTCCACCAGCCATACCAGCGGGGCATGTCCACAATACAAGTGTGTCGTCAAATGTAGTGTGTCTCCCACACATGCATTAAGCGTGTCACCAACATTGATATTATCTGGATAGGTGCTGCCAGAACCACATAATGTCCATTGGCTTACTACGCGCGATGTCGAATCAAAGGAAATCTCCTGCAAGATAGCTGAAAATCCCACAGGATTTGTGATGTGGAGTAATCTTGGTATATCATTGTTGTAAAAGGTAAAACAGGCAACATAATACCTGTCACTGATTTCAGGCAAAGTGCGGAAAAAACTTGAAGGAATCTGTTCTCCATTCAAATAAGTAGAAGCAATTCCTTCCGGAGGAACACAAACAGAGAGAAAGAACTTCATTCTGTTGGAAAAGGGATCTGTCCTTGTCGGCAATAGTACCTCTTTTACGCAACGATCGGCTGCTGGGTAAGGTGCAATCAATCCGGCTGCACGGATATTTTGATATCCTACTTCAATCCACTGATAAAAAATAGGCATAGCGTGTTCAAGACAAAAATACCCTAAAGAGTCCTCATTTCCTCCAAAATCAAAAAAAACACCCTCCGGCCAAAATGGCCAATTGTTAACCCAACTATGGAGTATTTCTCTATTGCATTCGGGATGCATATTAATCAAGTGGGTGGGCACAGGTGATTCTATTTCCGCCCAAACAAAATCTTTACCACTTCCTTTTGGATTGTACAAATTAAAGAAAGAGGCTACAGGATTCCTCATAAAGTGCATATAATCAGGATTATCCGTATAACCACAGTAAACAACAACAGGATGGCAGTTAGTCTGTATAGGAAGGTAGGAATATTGATGTTGGGCCATAGAATCCGGTATAATTCCCCAAATGGGAAGCACATCTCCCTCATTCAGGAAAAAAGTTTGAGCCTCCACATAAAGACAGTCTTCCAATGAAGGTGTGACAGGTGAGTAATCGTGATATTCCCAGTGAGGAGGAATGGTGATCTGCGTATCGTCTTCCGTTGCTACGATGAAATAGGAGAGATGTTGCCATCCCCCAAAAGTAACCAAAGTATTGGCAAGGTAATATTCGTCCTGATACGTTTGAACTGGAGCCAATTGTATCTTCGAAATCCTTCTTTCCAGATTCTGAAGATTATGCATAACAGGCTCTGGTTCGCTGGGATTGCGTGTTTTATTCTTATTCGATAAAAGATAAGCCCATACTTCACATTCCGTGTGGATGTGACAGCCTTTGCGCTGTATTTCCGTACTCTCATAACACATAATCTGTGCTTCGGGAACCATAATCTCAGTAATACTGCCCGGAACCACATGGAAATCGATACGCCATCCTGTTGTAGGATTCGTCACATATCCAAAACATTCTTCCACGCCCACAATCTGCAGGGTCGCTGAATCTCTGTCGTTGGACCAACCCGTTTGTGTCAACTGGGAGGCAATAGCTACATACAAACTATCCGTATCATAAAAACCTTGATAGTCTTCTTCCTCACTTGGGAAATACTGAGCAACATGCATAGATGTCACCCAGAAATCAGTTCCCGCATTGGTCTGTTCATGCAGTTGCTGGGCGTAAAGTACAGTTACAATGCATAATAAAAAAATAACAAGAAAAAATTTTTTTCTCATTTCACAAATTTATCTGTACTGATTATTTTTTCGTTGTTCATAACACGAAGAATGTATAATCCTTTGCTAAGAGGAGTAATGTTGATATCACCGATGGCCTGACCTTTCATCACCTGTTTGCCCATGATGTTGTAAATCTCGAAAGTGTTCTCTTCATTTGTAATTTCAAAAAAAATTTTGTTTCCCTGCACATGGAAAAAAAACTCATTTGAGACATTTTTATCGTAACTTTTTTCTTCCGTCAAATCATTTTTGTTGCATAAAGTGATCTTTCCTGCAGAAGGCATGTTGAGGACAAAATTGACACTATCATATGGTAAGGAATTAACATCTGTCACACCACTAGAGAGGGCAAGAACATTATGCGATGCAAGTGTAGTTGGTGATGACAAGGTTATTGGTGTTTCACAATTTGTATAATTATACCAAAATTATTTGGACTATTCTAAAAATAAAATTTCTCATCTTTCGGCTTTTATAAATTTTCAATGCAATGTAATTCATCCACAAGGATAGGTAAATTATGGTATTTGTAAAATCCTTTTAAAGAACAATATACAGGGATTGGACAATTTCTATCCTCTCGGTATTTGCAAGGGATATTTCCATAAATATAATAAACCAATTCTTGATGACAAATTGTAGACTCTTGGCGAAGTAAAACCTGTGTTAAAGAATCAATTTCTAAGTTGTTTTGATTTGGAATAAAAAATGCCTTAATCTTGTAATCCTTTTCTTTATATTTTAACTGATAAGGATTTTCAAGATAAATAAAATAGCCATTAATACCATATTCGCAATTTTTTTGCTTCACACAATTGGTGAAAATCCCTCCCGCCACTATCAGCAGCGTCAGGAGGATAAGGGTTCGGAAAAAGGTTCGGGGTGTTTTCATAACTATTTGGGGGGTAAAGTTAAAAGTCTAAAGTTTAGAGTTAAGAAGTTAAGAAACTAAGAAGTGAAGGAGTGAAGGTTTCATTTGGTAGAGCCGTCATAGTATGGCGGCTAATCGGCAGTTTCGTAAAAAGTAATAGGTGACAGGTAATAGGTAGGAGGTTTTCAATTTTCAGTTCTTTACGAACCGTGCTGTCTGCGCCCCCTCTTCCGTCACGGCGCGGAGCAGGTAGATGCCACGCGGCAAAGATACAACATTTACGGTTGCGGGCGACGGACAATTTCCAACTGTCATCATCGTTTTTCCCGTCAGGTCGTAGATGGTGATTTCGCGGACGGGGCTGTCGGATTCCACCGTGAGGGTGGTGTGCGCGGGGTTGGGGT
>JAEEGJ010012957.1_pt1 | contig 20440 bp, 16 predicted proteins | sample 8958761 | NCBI WGS metagenome assembly JAEEGJ01 (sample SAMN16246546, study PRJNA631951) | gut metagenome | biome: gut microbiome; feature: rumen; material: RS-attached | host: Bos | place: Iran: Karaj | collected 2018-10
CACCGCATTTCGGCATAAACCAGGGGGAGGTGTCCAGAAATATTGCGTAGAATAGCGTTTTTCTGGACACCTCCCCCTTAGAATAGCCGAAGTTATTGAAAAATATACATAACTTTGCGCTGAACCCCAAGGGGATCCCGGAGCGGATGCGGCCCGTGCTGGAGGCCGCGCGCACGAATTCCCTGCCGGATCAAGAACGAATCAAATACTTCAGAGCCATGATTTCAGACATCGAAAAAGAGAGCATCGCAACCGCCAACTACAGGGACGGTTTCGATGATGGCATGGAGAAAGGCATGGAGAAAGGCATGGAGAAAAAAGCGCTCGCCATCGCCCGGCGGATGCTGGAAGACAACGAGCCTATTGAAAAGATTGTCAAGTATTCTGGCTTGACGGAGGAACAGGTCCGGGATCTATAAGGAAAGGCGCTCAACGAGCGCCTTTCCTATCTCAGAAGAGCTTCTTCCGGCTGACGGTGGCGACGAAGTCCTTGAGGTAGAAGGGCTCGAAATACGCTACGTCGCGCCAGTGTTGTGCTTCGAATTCCCGCATCGCGGGGGCGAGCAGGGCGCTGGCGCGCGGGCTGGTTTGTACGAAGTGCGCATGCTCCCCGGAGAGGGCTTCCCGGCATTTCTCGGCGCCGTCGCCGATGAAGAGCACCGGCCCCTCGGCGCGCTGGGCGCGGAAACTCTCCGCGTCGATGATCTGCGGCGCCACTTCGGTCAGGCGCTCACCCTCGGGGGTGAATACGGCCGCATAGACTTCCATCCGGCGCGCATCGATCATCGGAATCACGTATTTGCAGCCTGCGGGCAGCTGGCCTTCGGCGCGCGCCTGGTGGACCAGCAGCTCGAGTGTGCCCACGGAGAGCAGCGGCACGCCAGCGGCGAAGCAGATGCCCTTGGCGGTGGACACACCGACGCGCAGACCGGTGTAAGATCCCGGACCCGCGCTGACGCACACGGCGTCAAGGTCGGCAGCGCGCAAGCCCCGTTCCTGCAGGACTTCCTGCACGTAGGGGGCGGTCATGGCGGCATGGGCGCGGGGCTCCGCGCTTTCGCGGAAGGCGGTCACGCGGCCGTCCTCCGCCAGGGCCACCGAGCAGAGCGCGGTGGACGTTTCGATGAGCAGCAGCTTAGGCATGGGCGGTGGCGGCGGGATCGGCCCCGCCGGTAACGAAGGTTTTCAGAATCGGGAATATGCTGTTGGCGGCGTCACGCAGGGCGTGGTACACCACGGCGTTGGCCAGATTCTCTTCCGGCACGAGGTGGAGCGAACTGTTGAGGCTCTCGAACAGCAGGATGAGCAGGCCCAGCACCAGCGCCACTTTGAGGATGGCGAAGATGAGCCCGAGGATGCGGTTCAGGAAGCCCAGTGACAGGGCGCTTAAAGCCTTGGTGATGAGCGCGCTGACCAGATTGAGCAGCAGGGCCACGACAATGGCGATCAGCACGAAGCTGATGACCCTCAAGACGGTAGGGTCGAGCGTGAAACGCGCTCCCAGCCAGCCGGCGAGCGGAGAAGAAAAGTGGAATGCGGCCCAGGCGGCGAGCAGGATGGCCACCAGGTCGGCTACCTGCTTGACAAAGCCCTTGGAAATGCCTCCGACAATGGCCGGAATGAAGCAGAGCAAAAGAATAATGTCCAGAATAGCCATATTTTTGCCAAATGCGTAAAATTCGTTAAATTTGCAGACTAAAATCAGACGCAAAATTAGGCAAAAAATATGACATTCAAAGAGTATAACGGCCTGGACTTGGTCTCCGTGGGGAAAGAGGTGCTCGAGCGCTGGCAGAAGCGCCACGCTTTTGAGCGTTCGCTCGTCCTGCGCGAAGGTGCTCCGGAGTTCATCTTCTTCGAAGGTCCGCCTTCCGCCAACGGCATGCCGGGCATCCACCACGTGATGGCCCGCTCCATCAAGGACGCCGTCTGCCGCTATAAGACGCAGGCCGGTTTCAAGGTGCGCCGCCGTGCCGGCTGGGACACCCACGGCCTCCCGGTCGAGCTGGGTGTGGAGAAGAAGCTGGGCATCACCAAGGAGGACATCGGCACCAAGATTTCCGTCGAGGATTACAATCGCACCTGCCGCGAGGAGGTGATGAAATATACCGCCGAGTGGCGCAACCTCACCGAGCGCATCGGCTACTGGGTCGATATGGACGATCCGTACATCACCTACGACAACCGTTATATCGAGACGCTCTGGTATCTGCTGAAAGATATCTACGGCAAGGGTCTGCTCTACAAAGGAAAGAGCATCCAGCCGTACAGCCCTGCCGCCGGCACGGGCTTGAGCACGCACGAGCTGAACCAGCCGGGCTGCTACCGCGATGTCAAGGATACGACCTGCACGGTGCAGTTCAAGGCGGTGGGGGAGGATGACCTTTATTTCCTCGCCTGGACCACCACCCCCTGGACCCTCGCTTCCAACACGGCGCTCTGCGTCGGCCCCAATATTGACTATGTCAAAGTCCGCTCCGAGAACCCTTACACCGGCACGCCCGCGACCTACATCGTCGCCGAGGCGCTGGTCGGCACGCTCTTTAACGGCAAGATTCCTTTCGAGGTCCTGCCCGGCAGCGTCAAGGGCCGCGACCTCGTGGGTATGCGCTACGAGCAGCTGATCCCCTGGTTCAAGCCGGACGGCGACGCCTTCCGCGTGATCTCCGGCGACTACGTGAGCACGGAGGAAGGTACGGGCATCGTCCACATCGCACCGACCTTCGGTGCGGACGACGCCAAGGTGGCCCGCGCCGCGGGCATCGCCGCCCTGCAGGTCATCGACCGCAACGGCGATCCGCAGGCCCAGGTAGACCTGCAGGGCCGCTTCTTCCGTCTGGAGGACCTCGACCCGCAGTACGTCGCCTCGCACGTGAGCCCGGACTACGCCGAGTGGGCCGGTCGCTTCGTCAAGAACGCTTACGACAGTTCCCTCGCCCCCGACGCCCCGACCCTCGATGTCGACCTCTGCGTCATGCTCAAGGCCGCCGGCAAGGCGTTCAAGATCGAGAAGCACGTCCACTCCTACCCGCACTGCTGGCGCACCGACAAGCCGGTGCTCTATTATCCGCTCGACAGCTGGTTCATCCGGACCACGGCCGTGCGCGAGCAGATGATGGCCCTGAACGAGCAGATCACCTGGAAGCCGGAGTCCACCGGCACGGGCCGCTTCGGCAAATGGCTGGAGAACATTCAGGACTGGAACCTCAGCCGCAGCCGCTACTGGGGCACCCCGCTGCCTATCTGGCGCAGCGAGGACGGCAAGGAAGAGATCTGCATTGGCTCTGTCAAAGAGCTCTACGCTGAAATCGACAAGGCGGTCGCCGCCGGCTTCATGGCTGCGAATCCGCTTCGTGAGCGGGGCTTCGACCCTGCCGATATGTCCAAGGAGAATTACGACAAGATCGATCTGCACCGTCCCTACGTGGACCAGATCTTCCTTGTCAGCCCCTCGGGCAAGAAGATGACCCGCGAGACCGACCTCATCGACGTGTGGTTCGACTCTGGCGCCATGCCGTACGCCCAGACGGGCCTGCGCGGCATCGACAGCCCGGACTTCGGCTGCACGGCCGACTTCATCGCCGAAGGCGTGGACCAAACCCGCGGTTGGTTCTACACCCTGCACGCCATCCACACGATGGTCAGCGGCACGCCTGCCTTCAAGCGCGTGATCTCCAACGGCCTCGTCCTCGACAAGAAGGGCGAGAAGATGAGCAAGCGCTTGGGCAACGCCGTGGATCCCTTCCAGGCGATGGACAAGTATGGCGCCGACGCGCTCCGCTGGTACATGATGACCAACGCCCAGCCCTGGGACAACCTCAAGTTCGACGAGGCGGGTGTGGAGGAAGTGCGCCGCAAATTCTTCGGCACGCTCTATAACTCCTATTCCGTCTTCGCGCTCTACGCGAACATTGACGGATTTGACCCGGCGGCCCAGGCCGTGCCCTACGAGCACCGGTCGATGTTCGACCGCTGGATCATCAGCCGGCTGAACACCCTCGTGAAGGGCGTTGTGGCCGCTTACGAAGATTTCGACATCACCACGGCGGGCCGCCTGGTGCAGGATTTCGTCTGCGACGACCTGTCCAACTGGTACATCCGCCTGAATAAGAAGCGCCTCTGGGGCAAGGGCATGGGCGAGGACAAGCTCGCCGCCTACCAGACCCTCTACGAGGTGCTCAAGGGTGTTGCCCTGCTGGGCGCCCCGATCGCCCCGTTCTTCATGGAGCGTCTCTGGCTCGACCTCGTGCCGGACGCCGACTCGGTGCACTACTGCCCGATGCCGGTCTTCCACCCCGAGCGCGTGGACGAGGGCCTGGAGGAGAGCATGGGCTTTGCCCAGAAGGCTTCCTCGATGGTGCTGGCGCTGCGCAAGAAGGTGGGCATCAACGTCCGCAAGCCGCTGGCCAAGGTGCTGGTCCCGGTGCTCGACGACACGGTCAAGGAGCACATCCAGCGCGTCAGCGACATCTTCCTGACGGAAGTCAATGTCAAGGAAATAGAGTTCCTGCACGATACCGTGGGCCTGATCACCAAGAAGATCAAGCCGAACTTCAAGACCCTCGGCAAGATCTACGGCAAGCAGATGAAGGAGATCGCCGCTGCGTTCGGGCAGCTCTCCCAGGAGGAGATCGCCGCCATCGAGCGTGCTGAAGCGGAGTACGTCCTGCACCTGCCGTCCGGCGACGTGACCCTGAACAAGGGCGACTACGAGATCAGCTCCGAGGATATGCCCGGCTGGCTCGTGGCCACGGAGGGCTCCCTCACGCTCGCCCTGGACATCGTTCAGACGCCGGAGCTGGTCCGCGAGGGCCACGCCCGCGAGCTCATCCATCCGATCCAGACCCTCCGCAAGGACAGCGGATTCGAGATCACGGACCGGATCGACACCGTCATCTACGCCGACGGCGCCGCTGCGGAGGAAATCCGCGCCGCCCTCGCCGAACATGCAGAATATGTCGCCGTCCAGACCCTGTCGCGCTCCCTGGAGCTGAAGCCGCTCGCCGAAGCCCCGCAGGAGGCCGCCGAAGTGGAATGGGGCGATGGTAGAATCCACATAACAGTAAAAAGATAAACACGTTAACCGGTTCATAGTATGGAAAATACAGATCAAGCTGCCAAGACCCGTTACTCGGATGCTGAACTTGCTGAGTTCAAAGTCATCATCGAAGAGAAACTCGCCAAAGCCAAGGCGGAGTACAACACCCTCCGTCAGGTGGTGATGCATAACGGTACCAACGACATCGAAGACACGACGCCGTCCTTCCGGACCGTCGAGGACGACGGTGCGTTCCAGCTCTCCAAGGAGGAGGCCAGCCAGATGGCTCAGCGCCAGTACAAGTTCATCCAGAACCTGGAAGCCGCGCTCGTGCGCATCGAGAACAAGACCTACGGCGTATGCCGTGTGACCGGCCAGCTCATCCCCAAGGAGCGTCTGCGCCTCGTTCCGCACGCTACCCTGACCGTCGAGGCTAAGGAGATGCTTGCCAAGCAGGGCAAGAACTAATCGGTGATGAAATTATCCCAAGGGAAACGACTCCTGTTGCTGGGAGTCCTGCTCGTCGTCGTTGACCAGGTGATCAAGTATCTGGTCAAGACGAATATGGAGCTGGGCGAACAGATTTACGTGATTGGGCAGTGGTTCCGGCTTTGCTTCGTGGAGAACGTGGGCATGGCCTTCGGGATGTCCTTCGGCGGGCAGATCGGCAAGTTCCTGCTGTCGCTCTTTCGTATCGTGCTGAGCGTTGCGCTGATTGGGTGGATTCGCTCGCTGATCAAGAAGAACGCTGCTCCGAAAGGGGTGCTGGTGGGCCTGACGCTGATCACGGCCGGCGCCATCGGCAACATCATCGACAGCCTGTTCTATGGTATGATCTGGGGCTATGCCCCCTTCATGTTCGGCAAGGTGGTCGATATGTTCTTCTTCCCGATTATCCGGGAAGGCGAGCGGGTGATCTTCTTCAGCCCGGTGTTCAATTTCGCGGATTCCTGCGTCACGGTAGGCGCTTTCTACCTGCTGCTCTTCCATTGGAAGTTCTTCATGAAAGACGAAAAGAAATAGACCTCTTTAGAAATATAAAAGAGCCGACGCAACTGCGCCGGCTCTTTTCGTTCGTAGCGGAGGATAAATTATGGACGAGGCTTTCCGTCAACGCTAGAAATTTTCACGGTGGCTGATTCGGCGTCTTTGCCCTGGTGGATCTGGACATTCTCGTAGATCCAGGAGCTGAGGACAGAGCCGGTGTTACCGTCAACGAAGTCCCAGGTTAAGGTGTAGGGGCCTTCCCACAGGCCAACCTGCGCTTCTTGTTCCTTGCCGTAGGACGTGGAGAGGACGGCGATGGGATCTTCCGACTCATGGCCCGCCGGGTAAACAGACACGTGCGCCATCTCATAGTCCGAGGCGTTGCGCAGACTGACGAAGCCCCACGGTGTACGATCAGGCTTGTCCAGGGTCCAGGTCTGCACGGGGAGGTCCACCCAGTGATTCTTCATATTGTCATCGTACTCAATGGAGGCGCGCCAGTGGTACCAGGTGCGGTAGTCGATGCTGATCGTCGTGCTGATCTGGAACTGCTGGGTGTCGCCGTCTTTCACCACGCTCGCCGGCACATGCCAGACCCATGAGGAGTGGGCGGCGAACTCGGTCCGGACCGGTGCCGGGAAGTTCTGGTTGATCTTGCTCCAGTCGTCCCAGTCGTCCGTCAGCTTGACATTCTCGGACCAGTAGTGGTATTTCACATCAGGCGTGCTGGAATCCAGCGAGTAGTTGATGGTGTCCAGCGTGTAGTTGGTCGAGGAGGAATAGGTGGCACCCCAGGACACGCTCTCGACCAGATACGGCTCGCCGCCGGAGACACCGCCCGAAATGGACCCGGAATACGAATAAGAAGTACCTTCGCTATAGGTCTTGGAGGAGTTCGGGTTCTCCGGGATGGGGCGGGAGTAATACTCCAGGCCCGGGATGGCGTTCCCGTCAGCGTCCAGCAGCGATGTCTTCACGTTCATCTCGCCGAACCAGAAGCCGTAGATGCGGTTGCGGCATGCGCCGTGCTCACCGACATACGGTCCCCACATGGCCTCGTTATGGGGCGTGACACACGACACGACGCTGTAGTAGTCGCCGGCCTTGTCGCCGGTGGACGACAGCATATAGGAGGGGAGGATCCAGAAGTCGATCGAGACGGAGCTGCTCTTGTTGAGGTAGTCCGGATCGCTCCAGGTTGCCTGGTCGATATACGCGTTGATAGAAATAGGGACGTCGACCGTCAGGCGCTGGCCGGACTGCTCGATGTTCATCTCCAGCTGGTCGTAGCTCGAATGGAGCGGGACATTTGCGAAATTGGATCTGCGGATGTGCTCCGCATCAAGCCAGGAGATAAACGAGTTGATACGGGTGTGGTAGTAGTTCTCGTTGTGGGCCGGATCATTGTCAAAGTCCGTTACGGACTTGCCGCCGTCGGTGCCCAGCAACTGGTTCTGGCGCGCCAGCTCCTGCCACTGCTCATCGCTCATACTCGACTCGCCCGGTTCCGGTATCGCCGGTACAGGCTCGTCATACAGCATATAGAAATGGCCCGCACCCCAGCCGCTGTAGCAGACGAACAGCGGGCCCGTGCCGCCTGTGGCGGTCGGTGCCATCTTCGGGTTCGCGCCCAGCAGGGAGAGTTGCGTGACGGTGGGTGTGACGACAAATGCACCCGTGTTAGCCGCTTCGGTGAGCTTGTCGGCATGCGCGCTCAACTCGCTCGGGCCTGCGAAGATGATGCCTGCGGTCTCCATGCTGACCTGCTTGGAGAAGCGCTGCTTGATAACAGACTGCAGCTCCTGCGGATACGCGGAGATATCTCCGATGTAGGCCGGTGTGTTGCTGGGCGGCCAGTGTGTATTCGGGTTGACGTAGATGTTGGTGCCTGATCCCCCCTCGTTGATGGGAATATTCAGCGAGTTCAGGTCGCAGGAAACAACGCCGAAAACCAGGGCAGAGATGCCCATAATACTTACAATTCCTTTCATTTTCTTGGTCGTTAGTTAGTGTATATGCGGCAAATATAGAAAAATTTATTCTAACTTTGCACACCCAAACATAAGGAGGTGTGGCCGAGTGGTCGATGGCGGCAGTCTTGAAAACTGTTGAACGGCAACGTTCCGGGGGTTCGAATCCCTCCGCCTCCGCTCAAAAAGCAACGCATTGGCGTTGCTTTTTTTCGCTACGGCGTCGGGATTCCATTCCTTTAACCCCCGCCGCTTCGCGGCTGCCCCCAGGGGCATGCCGGCTCCACTCCGTTTCGCCGGGAGCCTCCCGGTCGTCGCATCGCTCCTCCCTCCCGGCACGCGCCTGATGGCGCATCGGCCCTCCGGGCCTCAGAACTGTCTTGCAAATCCCTCCGCCTCCTTCCATTACATTCTTTCGCTTCGGCGGAGGGATGTAAAAATATTTTTCTACATTTGCAGTAACTAACTACACTGAAAACCGTTACTAACACTAACTGTATTATGATTAACCCCACCAAGTTCTCCGTGCTCCTGCTGGTAGCAGGACTCGTTGCTTTCGCTTCTTGCGAAAAGACTACTCCTGACCCCGATCCCGTGCCGACTGTCTTCGCGGACCCCGCGAACTGTTTCATGGTTTCCGAACCGGGTTTCTATGCCTTCAAAGCCAATAAGGGTAAAACCACCGAGGCCGTGGCTTCCATCGCCTCCGTCGAAGTCCTTTGGGAATCCTTTGGTACCCACGAGGCTCCGTCCAAAGGTAACATTATTCCTCAGGCCTATTATCAAGATGGTATGGTCTACTTCAGGACTCCGGAAACCCTGAAGGACGGCAACGCCTTGATTGCTGCCCAAGATGCCAACCACAATATCGTTTGGTCTTGGCACATTTGGGTGTGCGCGGGCTGGGATGCCACCGCGACGGCCCAAAAGTATTATAACAAGAGCAATGGGATTGCCTCCTGGGGCGCCGTGATGGACCGCAACCTAGGTGCTACCTCGGCCGCCATCAACGACATCAAGTCACATGGTCTGCTGTATCAGTGGGGCCGTAAGGATCCGTTCCTGGGCTGGGACGGTTACAACGCCGCCGGCCATACCCCTGCCGCTTCTACCCTGAAATGGCCGGACCCTGTGAAGACCGACGCTGAAACCGGTACCATTGAATATGCCATTGCGCATCCTACGACCTATCTTTATCCCGGAAAGCCGTCTTCCAACGTAGACTGGTATTATACCAAAGAATTTAACTTCACTGACAATACCCGCTGGACGGACAAATTAACCCTTTATGATCCCTGCCCTGCCGGATGGACGCTCCCCGAAGCACACGCCAATAACAACCAGGGTCTCTGGTACAATGCGTTGGGGAATAACTGGAACGTCATTTACGAGTATTGGGATCCTACACTTCTGGGCGTGAACATGGGCACGATTCTGGGCGATTATAACACGATCTGGTACCCGGAAGCCAGCTTATTATATTATGAGGATGGTAAGTTGTATCGTACCCGTCAGGTGTATATCTGGTCCCTGGGTGTTCCTAACGGCGATGACGGCCTGCCTTTCAAAATCGGTGACGGCGGCAGCGGCGGATTTGACCCCAGTCCATATTCAATGGACGTAACGGGATACACCATGTACTGCGGAGAGAACGCCCAAAAGCATACGGAAGCCTGGGCAGCGACACACTCCTTCCGCGCCCTTGCCCTTCCTACCCGCTGCGTAAAAGTGAAATAGCACAAAGTCTTTCACTTACTGTCAAAGAGCCGTCAGCTAATTGCTGGCGGCTTTTTGATTATACCAGCGACTTGCTGGTCCACTTGCGGGATTTCCAGCGGCGGATGAAGATCAGGCCGCGGATGTTCTCGTCGAGGATCAGGGCGCACCACAGGGCGATCAGGCCGCCGTGGAGGCCGATGCCCAGCAGCCAGCTGCCACCCACGGCGACGGTCCAGCACACGATGATGCCGACGGTCACGGGGTAATAGATGTCCCCGGCGGAGCGCAGCGAGTTCACGCCGAACAGATTGATGGCACGGCCCACTTCCACCAGGATATCCACCCATAGCACGAGGGACCCCATGCGGATGATGTGCTCGTTGTCGCTGAGCATAGAGAAGATGGTGTGCCCGAAGCAGGCGGTGATGAACGACAGCACGAAAGTAACGGCGACCGACACGCGCAGCACCCGCCGCCCCAGCGCGAACGCGGCATCGTACTTCTTCATCCCGGCCAGATGCCCGATCACGATGGCGCCGCCCTGCGCCGCAGCGAGCGAGAACAGGTACACGAACGTGGTGATGGTGTGGGCGTACGTGCGCGTGGCCAGCTCGTCATTCCCCAGGAAATTGATGAAATAGGTCACGACGACCATCGACAGGCTGTAGGACATCTGCTCGCCGGCCGACGGGATGCCCACCTTGAAAAGCTTGCCAGCTTCCTGCCAGGGGAACGGGCGGAACAGCCCCTTGGGCAGGCGCACAACATATTTGCGGAAAAGCAAACACAGCAACAGCACCGAAGACAGCGCGCGGCAGGCCACCGTCGAGATGGCTGCGCCCTGCACGCCTAGCGCCGGCAAGCCGAACTTACCGAAGATGAGTGCGTAGTTGCCCACGATGTTGATGACGTTGACCAGTCCGGACACGAACATGGGATAATGTGCCATATCGACGCTCCGCAGCGCGGCCGCGGCCGACAGCGACATGGCCTGGAAGAAGGCGAATGCGCCCACGATGCGCATGTAGGAGAAGCTCTGCGAGAACAATTCCTCCCGCACGCCCATCGTCCCCAGCAGATCTGCGGCCTTGCCGTACAGGACGGCGCTGAACGCCATGCCAATCAGGAAATTGAACAGCACCGAGATGCCCATCACCTGCAGCACACGGTCGCGCTGCCCCGCCCCCACATACTGGGAGCAGAGGATGGACGTGGCCATCGAGATGACCTGGAAGATGATGAAAACGATGTTGACCAGCTGATTGACGAGCCCCACGGCCGCCACGCTCTCGTCCGAATAGCGGCTGAGCATGAACGTGTCGGCCGCACCCAAAGTCATGACAAGCAGCGTGTCGATGAAAATGGGCAATGCCAGGGAGACAAGGAGTTTGGTCAGCGATCCGTATCTCATAAGTCTGTCAAAAAGCCGGTGCAAAGGTACATTATTTTCCGTATTCTCCATGAATGCAACATTCCGCAGAGAAGGATCATCTATTACTATACACAATACAATATTATCATAAACACGTATGAAAAAGTTTACTGTGATTCTCAGTGCAGCACTTCTGCTGCTCGCCGGCACGCAGGCCAACGCTCAGATGAGCATCGGCGCCGGCTATGTCAATTCCGCCGAATCCATCAAGCTCAGCAAAAACGCAGATCCCAGCACCAACGCCCTCAACGGCTTTTATGCCGGCTTCGGCTACACCCTCCCTGTAGTGGGTGGCCTGTACTTCACGCCGGGCGTTTACTATGAGTTCCTCACCAAAGGTGACGCCTCCAACATCGGCGGCGTGGCCGATGTCAGTGGCAAGATCACCGAGCATTATATCAATGTTCCCCTGACCCTGAGCTTCGGTGCCGAACTCGCCGACGGCTTCCGCCTCTTCGCCTATGCCGGCCCGACCGCAGCCATCGGTCTCGCCTCCACGACGCAGTACAACGGCTCCTTCCTGGGGCTCAGCGCCGGTTCCACCGTTGACAACTACAACAACGATGGTTATGGCCGCTTCGACATCCTGCTTGGCGCCGGTCTCGGCTTTGAGCTTGCGGACATGATCCGCCTCAATGTTGGTTACGACTGGGGCCTGCTCAACCGCTACACCGGCGGCGCCGAGGGCGTCTCCCGCCGGAACACCCGCCTCACCGCAGGTGTTGCCTTCCTCTTCTAGACCCATGGTTTGTGTGATAAGGACAGAGGCGTCCGGGACTGCTCCCGGGCGCCTCTATTTTAGTTTTCAGATTATTTCTCTATCTTTACCAACCCTTTTCTGAACAAACCATCGATATGAAAAAGATACAGATGACCACGCCGCTCGTGGAGATGGACGGCGACGAGATGACCAGGATCCTCTGGAAGATGATCAAGGATGAGCTCCTCCTGCCTTTCGTGGACCTCAAGGTGGAATACTACGACCTCGGACTCCCCAAGCGCGACGAGACCGGCGACCAGATCACGATCGACGCCGCGCAGGCCTGCAAGAAGTACGGCGTGGGCGTCAAGTGCGCCACGATCACGCCCAACGCGCAGCGCATGACGGAGTACAAGCTCCACCAGATGTGGAAGAGCCCCAACGGCACCATCCGCTCCATCCTGGACGGCACAGTCTTCCGCGCCCCCATCACCATCCCGACGATCCACCCCGTGGTGAAGAACTGGGAGAAGCCCATCACCATTGCCCGCCACGCCTACGGCGACGTTTACAAGAGTGTTGAGCTGAGGGCGGAAGAACCGGGAACGGCAAAGCTCGTCTTCGACGGTGCGGACGGCAGCCACCAGGAGACGGTCATCCAGACCTTCAAGGGCCCGGGCGTCATCCAGGGCATGCACAACACCGACGCGTCCATCCGCTCCTTCGCGCACGCGTGCTTCAAGTACGCCACCGACACCAAGCAGGACCTCTGGTTCTCCACCAAGGACACCATCTCCAAGACCTACGATGCCCGTTTCCGCGAGATCTTCGACGAGGTCTTCCAGGAATACAAGGCCCGCTTCGAGGAGCTCGGCATCACCTATTTCTACACGCTGATCGACGACGCGGTCGCGCGCGTGATCCGCAGCAAGGGCGGGTTCATCTGGGCCTGCAAGAACTACGACGGCGACGTGATGAGCGACATGGTCTCGACGGCTTTCGGTTCGCTCGCGATGATGACCAGCGTGCTGGTCAGCCCCGACGGGAACTATGAGTACGAGGCCGCGCACGGCACGGTGACGCGCCACTACTACCGCTATCTGCAGGGCGAGGAGACCTCCACCAATCCGATGGCGACCATCTTCGCCTGGAGCGGCGCGTTGCGCCAGCGGGGCCTGAAGGACGGCCTGTCCGCGCTCACGCAGTTCGCCGATGCGCTGGAGGCCGCGTGCTTCGATACCCTCGGCGACGGCATCGCCACCAAGGACCTCGTGAACCTGATGGAAGGCGTCACGCCGAAGTCCGTCAACTCCGCACAGTTCATCGCCGCCATCCGGGAGCGCCTGGAGAAGAGCTTGTAATAAGCTATGAAAAGAAGCCTTGCCTTATTATTCGCGCTTGCGCTGCTCGTATCCTGCAGCCACCAGCATTATTATACCTACCTCCGGGCGGCGGAAGAGCGGGAGACCGTGACGGCCGCGCAGCGGGAGGAGTATGCCGCCGCCGGCTGGCGCCTCGAGCGCCGCGACCGGGAGAAGCTGCCGGACAATTTCCGGACCTGCCGGGATACGTTCCGGAGACGGGACGCCGTGCCGGGCTATGACCCGGACTTCGTGCCGACCCGCAAGGGCCTGGACGAGCTGAAGGTGAGCGCCAGCTCGGACTTCAGCGCCGGGGAGCTGGATGCCGTGATCGCGGAGATCCGCAAGGTGCACGACGGCCCGATCACGGTCGTGGATCTGCGCAAGGAGACGCACGGTCTGCTGAACGGCAACCACGTGTCCCGTTACGGCAAGCAGAACTGGGACAACATCGGTCGGGGCCGCGAGGAGATCATCTCGGAAGAAGCGGCGATGCTCCACGGGACCGTTGGCACGCAGGTGGATTTTGGGGGCCGCCCGGGCGGCCGTTCCAACACGCTGGACATCACTTCCGCCCAGACGGAGGCTGAGCTCTGCGCCAGCCGCGGCATCGGCTATTTCCGCCTGACGGTGCTCGACCACTGCTTCTCCGATCCGGAGAGCATCGACGAGTTCATCGCTTTCGTCCGGAACCTTCCGGCGGACACCTGGCTCCACGTCCACTGCCAGGGCGGTGTGGGCCGGACCAACATGTATCTGGTATTCTATGATTTCCTGCGTAATCCGGACGTGCCGGAGAAGGACGTGATCTACCGCCATTTCAACCAGGGCGGCAACTTCATGTACTACAAGGGAGACAAGCCGGGCGAGGCGGCCTACAAGGTGCCCCTTGCCCAGGAAAAGGCGGAAATGATCCCGCTGGTCTACAAATATATCCAGGAGCAGCAGCCCAAGGGCTTCAAGCGTACCTGGACGCAGTGGAAGGCTAAACAGAAACAGAGATAAAGATGGAACTGAACGAACTTAGACTCGACATCGCTCGGAACCAGAAGAGCGGTCTGCATTTCATCCTGGCCGCCATTTTCATCTGGACCCTGATCCTGGTCTCCCAGCTTCTCGATCTGTCCCTGCTGCAGCAGAACATGTTCATTTTCTGCGGCTCGGCGGTGCTGATTCCCTTCGCGCTGCTCGCTTCGAAGATCCTGCACGTCGATTTCCAGGGCAAGGGCAATCCGCTCTCCAAGCTGGGACTGCTGTTCAGTCTCAACCAGCTGGTTTATATCCTGATCGCGATGTGGGCCTTCGCGGAGTCTCCGGAGCACATGCTGATGATCTATGTGATCATCTTCGGTGCGCATTTCATGCCGTATTCCTGGCTCTACCGTTCTCCGGCCTATCTCGTCATGTCGATCGCGGTCCCGGTCGCGGCGCTGGTCATCGGCCTGACGCTGCCCCGGTACTTCCTCGCCCTCCTCGCGCTCGTCGCGCTGGTCGCCCTGGCCTTCGCCCTCCACCGCGAGTGCAAGAAACGCTAGGCTCCGGGATCACCCTTGCCGCACGGGTTGCCTTCAGGCAGAGGGTGGTTGGCGTTGCGCCAGTTTTCCCAGCTGGTGCGGCGATGAAAGAACGTGGACTCTTGAAGGTGTGAACATCCTGAGAATTTTGTATTTTTGAAGAGCGGACACTTGAAGTCGCAGAATGCGACATCAAGATAGAAAGGCCCGAGTATTGAACTGACTATGAGAGAAGAGTTAAAAGTTTTGAATTCTGGGGTGGTCATCAGCGACCATCCTGTCGAGAAAAAGATATTTACCATTCGTGGCGTCCAGGTTATTCTTGACCAGGATCTCGCGATACTATATGGCGTAGAAACCAGGCGACTCAATGAACAGGTCAAGCGCAATATCAGCCGCTTTCCGGAAGACTTCATGTTCCAACTTACTTCAGAGGAGTTCAAAAACTTGAAATCGCAAAATGCGACATCAAGTTGGGGCGGTCGCAGAAAGCTTCCCAATGCGTTCACGGAACTCGGTGTCTCCATGCTCAGTAGTGTGTTGACTTCTGAAATTGCCATTCAGGCCAATATTCAGATTATGCGGGCTTTTGCCGCCATGCGTCGCTTCTTGGTTTCCAACGCGCAAGTTTTCCAGCGTTTGGAGAACGTGGAATACAAACTTATCGCTACCGATCAGAAAGTTGAAAGGCTTTACGACATGCTTGAAGAAGGAAAATTGGAGCCCAAACAGGGCATTTTCTTCGAGGGCCAGATCTTCGATGCGTATAGTTTTGTTTGCGGCTTGATTAAGCGGGCAACGCGGGAAGTCATCCTTTTCGACAACTTCGTTGACGAAACCGTATTGACCCTTCTTGACAAACGTGGGGCCGGTGTCTCGGCCACCATCTATTCCAGGCAAATCTCTCAGCAATTGCGACTGGATTTGGCCCGGCACAACGCTCAGTATGCGACCATCTCTATTAAACCGCTCAATAAGGCGCACGACCGGTTCCTTATCATCGACGATAAAGTCTACCATATCGGGGCCTCGCTTAAAGACCTGGGCAAAAAGTGGTTTGCTTTCTCCCTGATGAACGACATTACCCCGCAAGTTCTGATATCAAAGATATAAGTTAACCAACGGGTAAAGAATCTTATACACCCATCGTTCACCCAGGACACCAAGGGAGAGATGTTGTAAATGGAATTCGACACCATCTTATATTCAATTGCACATCCATCTGGGAGTCCTTTTTGTAAGCAAATCCAATTTAAGTAATAATCCATTTTTTGAGAGATACATAAAGGGGGCTACAACCGCTCTTCTAAACTCTTTCCTTTGAGATTGGTATTTTTGTGCTTGTACGGGCGCTAAAAAATGATAGTCAGGGCATTATGATGCTTGACCAGTCGCGAGTTCTCCGTAGGTCACATTGAGAATCGTTAAGCTGAAACGATGAAGTAGTGTCATTCAATATAGTGCACTTGATTGCCGGTTATTTCGGAGAAAAACGTTAAATTTGTCATTAATACACAGCGCAAAACACAATGGCCCAATCCGTAGAACCCCAGATCGCCGATCTTGTAAACGGCTGGTTAAAGCATTATAAACTCAAATATTTCATTGAGCAGGATGCTCCTAATTCCGAGATCAAGAATGCCTTAAATGAGTATGAATCAAAACAAGGCGGGAGTGGTGGAAACAGACCTGATTGCAATTTGCTTTTGCAGGATAGTCGAGGTGAATGGTGGCCAATCCTAATTGAGTGCAAAGGATATAAAGACAAATTGGTCAAGTTGGATGCGGACGGACAAGTTGCCAACCGTAATACAAAGGGACAGCCCGAGTATAAGAACATCAGCCAATTTGCTGTTAACGGTGCCGTGCATTATGCCAATGCCATATTACATTACACTTCCTATGAGCATATTATCGCTATAGGTATTACTGGTTTCCGAGATGGCGCTACTAAGGAATTACACCATGAATTGGGCGTATACTATGTCGGGAAGAGCAATTATGGCGTAGGGCAAAGAATCGATGATTTTACAGACCTATCATTCCTTGCTCCCAAACACTTTAACTCTTTTGTTGAGAAAGTGCGTGACCTTAGCCTTCCCCCGGAAGAGCTTGAGAAACTGAAACAGCGTAGAGAGCAGGAGATTAACATTAGTCTTGTAAAACTGAATAACGAAATCTTCAAAGAAGAAAAAGGCCTGCTGGAGAAGGACCGTATCTATTTGGTTGCTGCGACCATTATTGCGACTCTTGGTATTCCGGATAAAGTTAAGCCCCTAGATAAGAGCGAACTGAAATCTTCGCAAGAGTTAGGATCGCGTGACGGTGATATCATTGTTCATAAAATTCGGAATTTTCTTGCAGATAAGGACAAACACATCCCGGAGGACAAACAATCATTGATCGTACGCACTTTGGAGAATACGTTGACAACGGATAATATTAATCGACCCGAGAATGGAGAGAGTCAACTTAAGCGCGTATTCGTGAAGATATTTGATGATCTGGGCATGTATTACAAGATTGGCCTCTCAACAGACTTTACCGGACGCCTTTTCAATGAAATGTACCAGTGGCTTGGATATACTCAAGACAAACTTAATGATGTTGTGTTGACACCTTCTTATGTGGCGAAGCTTTTAGTTAAACTTGCCCATGTAGACAGGAATAGCTATGTCTGGGATTTCGCAACAGGTAGTGCCGGTTTGCTTGTGGCGGCCATGAATGAAATGATGGATGACGCTAAATTGAACATCCATTCGCCAGAAGGTTTTGCTCGAAAAGAGGCAGAAATTAAAGGAAAGCAATTGCTTGGGCTGGAGATTCTGCCAGATATCTATATGCTGGCCATAATCAATATGATTTTAATGGGCGATGGTCGTTCGAATATTTTGAATCAGGATTCCCTAAACGGTTATAACGGGGATTACTTGTATTCAGACCCGGGAAAAAGTTTTCCTGCCACAGCTTTCGTCTTGAACCCTCCGTATTCAGCTGCGGGCAATGGTATGGTATTCGTCAAGCAGGCATTGTCTATGATGAATCAGGGTTATGCTGCAATTATTATCCAGAATTCGGCGGGAAGTGGCAAGGCCGTAGAATACAATCGTAGCATCCTCCAACACTCCACACTTTTGGCAAGCATCAAGATGCCAATAGATTTGTTTATCGGCAAGAGCTCGGTACAAACAAATATTTACGTATTTCGCGTAGGAGAAGCGCACCATAAGGATGATGTAGTTCGCTTCATTGATTTCAGAAACGATGGCTATACACGCACAAACCGCAAAAAAGCATCAGTAAATCTGCGTGATACAGACCATGCTCGTGAGCGCTATCAGGAGGTTGTTAATCTTGTGCGTAATGGTAGTTCGGCATTACATTATCTGAGGCCAGAGGATTATTACGAGGGTTATATTGATCCGTCGAACGGCGCAGACTGGAATCAATCGGCACCTGTTGACACTCGTCCCACGGTTGAGGACCTAAAGCGGACAGTGGCAGACTACCTTGCTTGGGAAGTATCCACCCTCCTTAAGAAACAAGCGAGTGGGGAGGACGGCCTGGGAAAATGCTAGCCCCACTTGAGGATAAGTTAAATGGCGTCAAGTGGGGCGAATACAAGGTCCCGGATATTTTTGAGGTCCGCAATACCCATAATATTTTATCGACAGAAGTTTTAGCCGATAGCGGTGAAACTCCATATTTATGTGCAAGCAGCGATAATAATGCTGTCTCCTCTTTTATTGATTACAAAAAGGATTTGATTGAAGAGGGGAACTGCATTTTTATCGGAGGTAAGACTTTTGTGGTAACATATCAAGAAAGGGATTTCTTTTCTAATGACAGTCACAATCTTGCACTTTATCTAAAAGATAGTAATAACCGTACGAAGTCGAGCCAGTTATTTATTTCGGCATGTATTTATAAAAGCCTTTCACACAAGTATTCTTGGGGGAATAGCATTAGTTTCAAGAAAATACAAGAAGATGTAATAAGCCTGCCTCAAACAGAAACGGGCGAGATTAATTTTGCGTTTATGGCGCTTTGTATGCGCGAACTCGAGGAGTCGCGCTTGCGCGAACTCAAAACTTATCTAATCGCTTCTGGGCTAAATGATTATCATTTAACAACAATCGATCAAGCGTCTTTAGACACCTTTGCTAAAACCAGATGGCGTTCGTTCAATATACAAGAGCTTTTTGGGAAATCTACCCGCGGTAAGCGGCTTAAAGGTGAGGACAGAACACCCGGTTCGCTTCCTTTTGTTACCGCCGGAGAGGCCAATACTGGCATATCTGCATTCATTGGAAACCAAGTCGAAGTGTTCATGAGTAATACGACGACCATCGATATGTTTGGCTCTGCTAAATATCGAAACTACGACTATGGCGCTGATGACCATGTGGCGGTAGTACATACTGAGTCGCTTCCAAAGAATGCAGCCATCTTTGTGGCCGCTTCCTGTCACAAAGCGGCTCATACTGGGAAATTCGACTATGGGCATAATTTCTATGCGAAAGATGCCGATGAATTGAATATTATGCTTCCTGTTTGCGCTGACGGCCACCCGGATTTTGACGAGATGGAGCATTTGATTGCAGCCATCCATAAAATGGTTATTACTGATGTGGCTGAGTTTACCTCAAGAGAACTTTCCACAACTCGACAGGTAGTAGAAGATAATCGACCTGAAACAGTTATCAAAAAGAGATGCATTCACAGGAGTTATAAATTAGGTCGTATCCCCCTGTATTCCCTCCGTGCCGCATGTGGCCGATTTGAGGGAAATGAAATACCTGAAGTTAACGGATGGGTTGATGCTTCTGGACTCGGTTTCTCCCCAAACAAGGATAAGCATTTTGTTGTCTACGCTAAGGGAGACTCAATGATGCCCCAAATACATGATGGCGATCTTTGTGTATTTGAATGGTACAAAGGCGGTTCGCGTGAGGGGGAAATTGTACTCACTCAAAGCAGCGATTATGACTCAGACTATGACGGGAAATACACTATCAAACGTTACCATAGCGAGAAACAGGCTTCAGAGGATAGTTGGCAGCACACTAAGATTCAGTTATTCCCGCTTAATCCAGAATACGATCCCATTGTATTAACCACTGAGGATGAGGACGAGTATCGGACGGTCGGGGTGTTGAAGAGAATAATAACTGCGTGAGAAGACGCAAGATAATCGTTATGTGGAGTTGATGATTTTCTTCCGAATATCGGACGATGACAATACGAATAGACGTTTTGTTAGAGAGAAGCATTGTCAAAGCTGTCCTGTAATCGTAAGAGGGAGAATCGCTTGAATTTGAGGAGGTGGATATAGCCGTCCTCGATAGAATAGCTTGCGAAAGAACAGCCTTTCTCTTCACTTCCTGCGAGGCAGTTCTGAGGCGCGAAGCGCCGAAAAAGGTAATCCCTCACGTTCGGGATTTGGTCGCACTGCGTGCGCCCACATCCCTCGGTCACCGCGAGCAAAGCAAAAAGGGACGAGACTTCGTCTCTTTTTGCATATTGGAGCACCCTTTCAAGAGCGAGCTCTTGACGGTCGCTCCAATACACAAAAACGCCGCACATTGTGCGGCGTCCTTTTTTGCTTTGCATAGCGCGGTGAGTGAGGGATTCGAACCCCCGGTACGTTGCCGTACACCTGTTTTCGAGGCAGGCTCCTTCAACCACTCGGACAACTCACCAGGTCGGGATTGCAAGG
>JAEEGJ010012959.1_pt1 | contig 20440 bp, 17 predicted proteins | sample 8958761 | NCBI WGS metagenome assembly JAEEGJ01 (sample SAMN16246546, study PRJNA631951) | gut metagenome | biome: gut microbiome; feature: rumen; material: RS-attached | host: Bos | place: Iran: Karaj | collected 2018-10
GGTTGACCGTTCAGCAGCTTACGCAGCAAGATACGTTGCAAAGAACATCGTTGCCGCAGGTCTTGCAGACAAGGCTGAGATCCAGCTTTCATATGCTATCGGTGTAGCACAGCCTACATCAATTCTTGTAGACACATTCGGAACAGGTAAGGTTTCTGATGAGAAGCTTACAGAGGCAGTTCGTAAGGTATTCGACCTTCGTCCCGCAGGTATCATCAAGATGCTCGACCTTCGTCGTCCTATCTACAAGGGAACAGCAGCTTACGGCCACTTCGGACGTAACGACCTTAACCTTCCTTGGGAGCAGACCAACAAGGTTGACGAGCTCAAGGCAGCTGTACAGTAATAAAGAGCATATCATCAATACACGTCGCTAAGTGTATTACAGTAAGTAAAAAAGGCATTGAGAGAAATGAAATCTCTCAATGCCTTAATTTTCTGTATTCTTTCGGTGAGCAGTTCATGCTCTTTGAAAAAGCTTTATTAAAGCTTGATATACTCTGAAATCCCGATAAGAAGGCCACGTCCGTTATCGATATGCTGTCGGAAGCAAGTAATTTAACGGCGTGTTCAAGTCTGTGTCTAGTTAGAAATGCGTTAAAGCTTTCCGCAGTATATTCTTTAAAAATCCTGGAAAAATAATACGTCGAGAAATTCACGTAATCCGCTACTTCTTGCTGAGTTAAGTCTGACGTGCAATTCTCCATAATATACGAGCATGCTTTCTGGATTTTGTAATAAGTGTCGCTTGAACCACTGCTATGCGATGCATCGGAATCATCGTTTGTCATAACGTGAATCGCGATCGTGCGAAGCATATCCAGTATCTTGGATTTTATCTGAGTTTCTATAAACATATCTCCCGAATTGTAAATATCATAGCAGGAGCGAATTTCTTCATAGAGCTTTCTGTGGAGAGTATTGTCGCTTCTTCTGATCACGTGGATATTTCTAAGTCTGTTGGATATAAGATCTATATCTTTTAACCCGGTTAGAATCTCTGAGGAAAATTGCAAAATAAGCGATGCGTTCGGAGGCGTATTTATAACGGCGTGAACCTCTGCGGGCCAGACAAGAAGTATGTCTCCTTCGTTTAGTAAATACCTTAGGTTGTTGACTTCGTAAGAACAATTGTCTTTGCTCACAAGAACAAATTCCGCCGACAAGTGCCAGTGCGGCGGGAATGTGCAGGGCGAGCTTTTATAAGACATTCCGACATCTTTGAAATCCCGGTATTGAATAATTTCTCTGGTCTGATTGGACTGTGGCATGGGTTTTCGGTCCTTTCCGGATAATCTGTAACAAGTTGTACAATTACTAGTCAAATATTGTCATCATTTTTGCTCAATCTATCACATAATTACCAAAAAATCAATCCTCATAATTAGATATTTGTGCCAATCAAACAAAAACAGGACAAAAAGTTATATGTCCACAGCAAAAAAGTATGAGAATATTTTGCCTCTTAGAACTAGGATATGGGTATAGAAGATGTTTCATCTTAAATCGATTTAGAGGAACTTGTTATTCAGAGGTATTTTTTCTATGGGAGGTAAAAAAATGAGAAGACACATTAAGAGTGCATTGTCTGTTTTCACAGCCGGACTTATGGCAGCTTCTTTACTTGTCGGATGCGGAAGCGAAAGCGCACCGACAGATCAGAGCGCAGCTCCTGCGGCAGCCGGCGAGCAGGTATCAACCGTTTCTGTTGAGACGACTGAGAGCAATACTTCAAAAAAGACAGTTTCTATGGGCGACAGACAGATCGAGGTGGAAGTAACCGATATCGGTCTTAAGGGAAGCTTTTCATATTGGTCAGCATTTACAGGTGATTCCGCCACATGGGATCAGGAACGTGTAGATGCGTTTAACGAAGCGTACAAAGATCTTGGTATCACATGCGAAGTACAGTATGTACCGGACGGCGCAGGTATCAACAACGGTAAGCTCCTCTCATCCATCGCAGGTGGAACCGCACCGGATCTTTTGGTCACAGATAATCCGACAAGTGCATATCAGTATGTTGCTGAGGGTTCATTCATGCCTCTCGACAGCATCTTAAAACAGATCGACCTTGACGTTGATTCTTTCTATGCAGGATGTAAAGACGTTATGTACTACAAGGATCAGTGCTATCTGATTCCTCAGGATACAAACGTTATCATGTTATATTTCAGACCCGACATTGCAAAAGAGTGCGGACTTGATGTAGACAACCCGCCTACAACTCTTGAAGAGCTTGATGCTTGGGCAGATGCAATGACAGTTGCCGACGGAAGCAACTATTCAAGAATGGGACTTATCCCTTGGCTTGATTCAGGAAACGATGCATTCGTTCTACCTTTTTTCTTCGGAGCAGATCCTTATAACCAGGCAGAGAACAAGATCAATCTTACAGGCGACAACATGGTTAAGTATATGGAGTGGATCCAGAGCTATGCCAAGAAGTATGATCCCGAGAAGATAAACGCATTCTCATCAGGACTTGGCGGAATGTTCTCACCCGATCATCCTTTCATGACAGGTAAGGTTGGAATGACCATCACAGGTAACTGGTTCACAGGCGCTCTTAAGGCATATGCACCCGATGTTCCTTACACAGCAGTTCCCGTGCCCGTTCCCGAATACGGAAGAGCAAAGAGCTCAACATTCGGATGTAACGTATTTGCAATTCCCAGCGGAACAGATCCCGAGAAGGCAGCTCTTGCAGCACTTTTCGTAAAGTTCTGTGAGCAGGGTACAGTTAACGATGACAACTTCTGTCAGTGGAGATCGATCCCCGTAATCGATGCGGCATTTGATGATGTAACACTTACAAAAGAAGGCGATGCAATGTACGCTATGGAGCGTGAGATCGCAGCATCACCCGAGAACGGTATTCCCGCACTTTGCTCAGTATCCGCAGAGCTTTCAACACAGTTCCAGACACTTCGTGAGAATCTTATCTACGATACCTCACTCGATCCCGCAACTGAGTTAAAAACTCTTGAAGATCAGATGCAGGCTGCACTTGAAGCAAAGTAATAAGTTAAAAGAAATATGATAACTCGGAAAGGAGAAGAAAAATGGGGAAGGGACTTCGAGGGTATAAAATCGGTATCATGATACAGAAAGGCATAATATATCTCTTTTTGCTCATATTTGCAATGGGATTCCTGCTACCGTTTTTTTTCCTCCTTACGGGTTCGTTTAAAACCTCCAGTGAATTGTTCTCGGTACCTTTCAGATGGTTCCCCAAGAGGATAACACTGGAAAACTATCAGCAGGTTTTTACAAAGATTCCGTTTTTCAGATATCTCAAAAATACAGTTATAATCGTTGTTTTGAACATAATCGGAGCGCTCGCTTCCAATTCGCTGATCGCGTACGGCTTCTCGAGACTTCGCTGGCCGGGCAGGGATAAGATCTTTATCATCGTCATCGCGACAATGATATTGCCTTATCAGGTTACACTTATTCCGCTTTATCTCATGTACACGAAGATCGGTTGGATAGGAACATTCCTTCCGCTGACACTTCCGGGATTTTTCGGAAATGCGTTTTTTATCTTTTTGATGAGACAGTTCCTTGTAGGAATTCCAAAAGAGCTTACGGAATCAGCAAGGATCGACGGCGCCGGAGAGTTCACGATATTCCTGAAACTTATGATGCCGATCTCAAAACCGGTACTTGCGACTGTTGCGATCATGTCATTCATGAACTCATGGAAAGACTTCCTCGGACCGTTGGTATTCCTTGGAAGCGACAGATTGTACACACTCTCGCTCGCGGCATCTATGCTGAGGTCAAACCTAAATCCCAACTGGGAGCTTTTGCTTGCACTTGGAGTTGTAATGGTTCTTCCCGTACTTATCTTGTTCTTCGTACTTCAGAAGTACTTCATTCAGGGAATTACCATGAGTGGAATTAAGGGATAAGGGGGCCGAGTATATGTTTGTAAAAAGAATGATAAGTAAAATGTTTGCGGATTACAGCGGTTCCAAGATGCGTAAAAAAGAAGCGATCCACGGGCTTTTGTTTGTACTTCCGTGGATAATAGGATTTTTGGTATTTACCTTATATCCCATCGCTTGCTCGCTGTACTATTCGCTTTGCAATTACAACGTTATAGGAAAACCTACTTTTGTGGGACTTGCGAATTATACGAACCTATTTAAGGACAAGACTTTTGTAAAAGCATGCATGAATACGCTGTACATGATAGCAATAGGTGTTCCCGTTACAACGTTTACGGCGGTTCTTGTTTCGCTTCTTTTGAATAATAAAAAGCTTAGAGGAACAGGTTGGATGAGAGTTGTGTTCTTCATCCCGACGCTCGTTCCCACAGTCGTTGCGTGCCTTTTGTGGATATGGGTGATGCAGCCCGATTCGGGTATAGTAAATACGATCCTCGGATACTTCCATATTCCGGGACCGGGATGGCTCAGCTCTCCGACATGGGCAAAACCTGCATTCATCCTGATGATGATATGGACCTGCGGAAATGCGATAATTATTTACCTTGCGGGATTGCAGGATGTTCCGGAAAGTCTTTATGATGCGGCGGCGATAGACGGTGCCAATTTCTGGAAGCAGTCCTGGCATATCTCCGTTCCGCTTATAAGACCCACTATTCTTTATAATGTAACGACACTGATCATCGGCGTGTTCCAGTGGTTTGCCGAGCCCTATATCATGACTGAAGGTGGCCCGAGCAACGCTACAATGTTCTATTCTTTGTACCTGTATCAGAATGCATTCTCTTTCTTTAAGATGGGATATGCTTCGGCACAGGCTTGGATCATGCTGCTTGTAGCATTGGTAATTATTCTTATCTTGTTTAAGGTATTTAAATTCAACGAGACGGAGATTTGATCATAACAATCAGGAGGAAAGAAGATGGCAATCGGAACAAAGAGCATTGTTCATATTGCATTTGTGGTAAAAGATATTGAGGCAGTTGTTGATAAATGGAGCCGCCTTTTGGGACTAGAGGAAAAGCCGGATATCTGGAATATCCCGGGGCCCGACGTTGCTCCCACACTGACAAACGGAAAGCCCGAATTATATCATAATTGCAGGATCAGTGTGATAAAGCTTGATAATCTAGCGCTTGAGATCGTGCAGCCCGGAGAAGAGGCCAGTCCGTGGAAGACATTTCTTGAAAAACACGGCGAAGGTTTTCAGCACATGGCGTTTCTCGTGCCCGACGAAAAAGAGGCGCGTAAAACTATCAAAGAAATTTCGGGAGCAGAGTCTGAGTATCACATCGGATACTATCCCGGGCAAGCGTACATGTTCTTTGATACCTTCGATGCATTAAAGACTGAACTTAACATCAAGGTTGACGGAGACTACAAGGAGACGATCGCAAAGCTGCAAAAAGAAATAAGCGGCAAGTGATATACTAAATTTACTAACACAGAAGACAAGGAGAAAGAGTATGAGTTTAAAAGCAATCTTGGATACGGCAAAATTTGCTCAGGTGGGATTTGTCGTACATGATATTGAGGCGACTAAAAAGCAGTACGCTCTTTTATTTGATGTAAAAGAGCCTGATACTCAGCCGGGCGGTGATTATGAGATCACACAGACTATTGTTTTCGGTCAGCCTGCTCCGGAAGCGGGATGTAAGCTTGCGTTTATCGATCTTACACCCGGTGTTCAGCTTGAGCTTATTGAGCCCAATAAAGCACCTTCCGTATGGAGAGATCACCTTGATAAGTACGGCGAGGGAATTCACCACATTGCTTTCTATGTAGATAAAGCAGATCCCGTTATCGAGAAGTTAAAAGAGGAATTCGGAGCTGTTGTTGAGCAGGTTGGTAATTACGGCGACGGCAGCGGAAGATATATCTATCTTTCAGTTCAGGATAAATTAAAATGCAGAATAGAGCTTCTTGAGAGCTTTAATTAAGAGCAAAAAGGGCCTCGCCCGGTGACTATTCATCGATGGCGAGAGCCCTATATTTTTGCGTATTTTTAGTTTTTATAGATCAGATCAGACAAGCTGCACATTGTCTTTTCCGAAGGCATTTTCGAGCTTAGAAAGCAGGCTTTCGTCGGCATTGATATTATAGTTTCTTCCAAGCTTTTTGATCTTCTTGGTGTCTTTAAGATAAATCGCGATCTCATCTTTTCCTTCGTTTCCCGCGATCATCTCATCGATCTGTTTCTGGCCTGTTTCATAGGCAGCCATGTTATCAAATCTGAGCCACAAAGTCCTTGGCATTTCATCAAAAAGAGTGATCTTTGATGCGATAAGCTTGGCGTCGCGGTCATCTTCAACTGATATGCGGCCCTCGATAAACACCTTTGCATCGGCGTTAAGCCTTGCTGCGTTGGCTTCGTAAGTCTTTGGGAAGACGATTACTTCAACTGTTCCGACAAGATCTTCAAGAGTGATGAATGCCATAACCTGATCGTTCTTGGTGTACTTGATCTTTTTATCACTGATGATTCCACCTATTGTGGAGGTCTCGTTATCTCTTACTTTAGGCTCTCCCGTTTCGTCATCAAGATAGAAGTCGGTGGTCTGATTGGTTGTTTTCTTTTTCCAAAGTCCGACATATTCCTCAAGAGGATGTCCCGAGATGTAGATTCCGAGCACCTCTTTCTCAAATTCAAGAAGGAGCTCGCGAGGGAATTCTCCGACATTTGGAAGAGGTATCTCGTACTGTTTTTTATCGGATTCTCCGACTATATCAAAAAGAGATATCTGGCCGGCCATAGAGGCTTTGCCGCTTGAATGGATGTTGTCCATGATCTGCGAGTATACGGTGATGAGCTGTTTTCTTGTTCCTTCGAAGCAGTCGAAAGCACCGGCTTTGATAAAGCTTTCGATGGCTCTTTTATTAACTTCACTGTCCTTACCCTGCATTCTTGTAAGGAAGTCGTTGATGTTCTTAAATGGTCCGCGCTGCTCTCTTTCTCTTACGATAGAAGCAATAACGGGGCGGCCGATACCTTTGATCGCGGTAAGAGCGTAGCGGATAGCCTTTTTCTTGCCGGGAGCGGTTGTGGCAACTGCGCCGGAAGCTGAAGAATCATCGCCTTCCGCATTAATCTCCGCAACGGAGAATCCGTCGAATCCTTCGTTGATATCAGGCGGCAGCAGAGTGATGTTCATGTTCCTGCAACTTAAAATATAACCCGAAACTTTGCCGGGATTGTCTATAACGGAAGTCATGAGCGCTGCCATGAACTCAACGGGATAGTAGCACTTAAGCCAAGCGGTCTGAAGCGCGACAACGGCGTAGCAAGCGGCATGTGATTTATTAAACGCATACTTGGCAAAGTCCATCATGGAATCGTAGATCGCGTTTGCAACATCTGCGGAGATGCCTTTTGAAGCGCATCCCGGAACATTCTCTTCGGAGTTTCCGTTTACGAAGTTGGCTCTTTCGACTTCCATGACGTGCTGTTTCTTTTTACTCATCGCACGACGAACAAGGTCGGCACGACCAAGCGTGTAGCCGCCGAGCTGCTGAACTATCTGCATAACCTGCTCCTGATAGACGATACAGCCGTAGGTCGGGTTAAGTATCGGCTCAAGCTCGGGAGTGAGGTATGTGATGGAACCTGCGTCATTTTTACCCTTGATATACTTCGGGATGAAATCCATCGGACCCGGACGATAAAGAGAAATTCCCGCGATGATGTCTTCAAGAGACTGCGGTTTAAGCTCCTTCATGAAGGCCTGCATACCGCCCGACTCAAGCTGGAATATACCGTCGCACTTGCCGCTTCCGATAAGGGCAAGAGTTTTGGGATCGTTGTAATCGATCTTGTCTATGTCGATAAAATTGGGATCGCCCGGCTTAGCGCCGAGAGATTCGTTTGCAAATCTCGTTGCGTCTTTTATAACAGTAAGGGTACGAAGACCCAGGAAATCCATCTTAAGAAGTCCCAGCTCCTCGATGGTGGTCATCGTGAACTGAGTTGTGATATTACCTTCTGCGGAGCGAGAGAGGGGAACAAGGTCCTCCGCAGGCGCGCTGCAGATAACGACTCCGGCCGCGTGAATTGAAGTATGGCGCGGAAGTCCTTCGAGCTTTTTGCACATATCGATAAGCTTGTGAACAGTCGGATCGCTCTCGTACTGACCGCGAAGCTCGGGATTAAGCTCCAGAGCACGCTCAAGCGTGATGTTGAGCTCGTTCGGAACCATCTTGGAAATCTGGTCGCCGTAGCTGTAAGGAAGATCCATAACCCTTGCGACGTCGCGGATAACACCTTTTGCGGCAAGCGTACCGAAAGTTATGATCTGAACGACCTTATCGGCGCCGTATTTTTCGGTAACGTAATCAATAACGTCCTGTCTTCTCTCGTACTCGAAATCCACGTCTATATCGGGCATGGACACACGCTCGGGATTAAGGAAACGCTCAAAGAGAAGATCGTATTTAATAGGATCGATATTGGTGATATGCATACAATATGAGACAATACTGCCCGCAGCCGAGCCTCTTCCGGGGCCGACAGCGATGCCGTTTTCGCGGCAGTAATTTATATAGTCCCATACTATAAGGAAGTAATCTACATAGCCCATGCGCTTGATAACGCCAAGCTCGTAGTCGAGTTTCTTTTTCAAAGTACCGTCGTCATCGGGATATCTTTCATTAAGACCGTCTTCGCAGAGTTTGCACAGATATGTCCATGAATCATAGCCTTCGGGCACGTCAAAGTGCGGCAACTTGGTGACGCCGAATTCAATCTCGACGTTACATCTGTCCGCGATCTTTTGCGTATTATCAATAGCTTCCTGAGCATAAGGAAAAAGAGCTCTCATCTCATCTTCGCTCTTGACGTAGTACTGACCGCCTTCGTAGCGCATACGGTCTTCGTCATCCACTTTTTTACCAGTCTGAATACAAAGAAGGAGATCGTGAGCCTCCGCATCGTCTTCGTAGGTGTAGTGGCAGTCGTTGGTCGCTACAAGCGGAATATCAAGCTCCTGAGAAAGAGCCATGAGCGAACTGTTTACGGTACGCTGCGCTGGGATTCCGTGATCTTGAAGCTCCAAAAAGAAATTGCCGTGACCGAAGATAGAATCAAGGCGCATAGCAGCTTCTTTTGCCGCACCGCCGTCACCTCTAAGGATATTTCTTGGAATCTCGCCCGCAAGACAGGCACTGAGTGCTATGATTCCCTCGTGGTACTCTTCCAAAAGCTCCATATCGACACGGGGCTTATAGTAATAACCCTCAGTAAATCCGCGGCTTACGATGTGGGATAGATTGGCGTATCCCTCGTTATTTTCTGCCAAAAGAACGAGGTGATAGTACCTGTCGTCCGTTCCCTTGGCTTCTTTATCAAATCTTGAACCCGGAGCAACATAAACCTCGCACCCAAGGATAGGGTTGATGCCTGCTTCCTTGCATGCTTTATAAAAGTCAATGACACCGTACATAACGCCGTGATCCGTGATGGCTCCGGCGGTCATGCCAAGCTCTTTTAACCTTTTCACATATTCTTTTATCTTGTTGGAACCGTCTAAAAGGCTGTATTCCGTGTGGACATGAAGGTGTGTAAATGACATAAAATGCTCCGTTTAAAGGATGATTATTTCTTGCAGAAAGTTCTTTTGCCAAGGAATTGTGTTGCCAAGAAAAATTATAACATAAAACTTTTTATGAAATCGTTTTCGTTATGATTGCAATTTAATAAAAATTGCTCTAATATAGGAAAGGAGTATGTCTGAAAATTATCAATCAAGAGGTTTGATGATTTTAGGTTAAGTTAATTAGAATCGAGGAAATCAGTTATGGCAAAGGAAATCAAAACAATCGGTGTATTGACCAGCGGTGGCGATGCTCCCGGAATGAATGCTGCGATCAGAGCAGTTGTTCGTAAGTGTCTCGCTAACGGACTTAAGGTCAAGGGTATCAAGAAGGGATATCAGGGTCTTCTTAACGAGGAGATCGAGGATATGGACAGAAGAAGCGTTGCTGATATCATTCAGCGAGGCGGAACAATCCTTGGAACAGCTCGTTGCATGGAATTCACTACTCCCGAGGGTCAGGCCAAGGGTGCTGAGATTTGCCGTAAGCATGGAATTGACGGTGTTATCGTAATCGGTGGTGACGGATCATACCGTGGAGCTCAGAAGCTTTCACAGCAGGGTATCAACACAGTAGGTATCCCTGGAACAATCGATCTTGATATCGCATGTACAGACTACACAATCGGATTTGATACTTCAATCAACACAGCAATGGAGGCTATCGACAAGATTCGTGATACTTCTTCTTCACACGAGAGAGTTAGTATCGTAGAGGTTATGGGCCGTCATGCTGGATATATCGCTCTCTGGTGCGCAATCGCTAACGGCGCTGATGACATTCTTCTTCCTGAGAAGTATGACTACAACGAGCAGAGAATTATCGATAACATCATCGATAACCGTAAGAAGGGTAAGACACACCACATCATCGTAAACGCTGAGGGTATCGGACATTCAACATCAATGGCTCGTCGAATCGAGGCTGCTACAGGTCTTGAGACAAGAGCTTCTATCCTTGGTTACATGCAGCGTGGTGGTAGCCCAACATGTAAGGATCGTGTATATGCTTCTATGATGGGATGCTACGCAGCTGATATTCTTGCAGCAGGCAAGACTAACAGAGTAGTAAGCTATCGCAACGGCCAGTTTGTTGATTACGACATCGACGAGGCTCTTGCAATGAAGAAGAACATCAACGAGTACATGTATGAGATCGCTCGTATCCTTTAATTCAGAGACGAATTAACGGCAGGAAATTTCTTCCTGCCGTTTTTTTGTGCTATACTATAGTATATTTTCTTGAGTTAGATTTATTTGATAGAGGTTTTTATGATTACAAGTGTTAATAACGATAGAGTTAAGCAGGTCGTTAACTATATAGAAAAGAGCAAGGCTCGCCGTGAGGATGATGTCTTTGTAATAGAAGGCATGAAAATGCTGCGCGAGGCCCCTGTTCTGCAGGTTAGAGAAGTGTATGTGACAACACGCTTTCTTGATAAAGCCAGCGAGGAAGATAAAGAGATTCTCTGGAGATATGGCGCAGAAGAGGTATCTGACGAAGTTATGAAGAAGATGGCTGCAACACAGACCCCACAGGGCGTCATTGCGGTTATCAGCCAGTACCACTACACAATGGAAGAGGTTCTCGAGGGGTACAATCAGGATGATGAGGGCGCCAAGCCACTTATTCTCGTTCTTGAGAACATTCAGGATCCAGGTAATGTGGGAACTATGCTCAGATCTGGCGAGGGCGCAGGCGTTACAGGTATCATCCTTAGCAAGGGCTCAGCAGACATCTACAATCCTAAGGTTATCAGATCAACCATGGGATCTATCTTCAGAATGCCATTTATATATGTAGAGAGCGTGCCAGAAGTTCTGAAGACACTCAAGGATAATGGCATTCACACTTATGCTGCTCATCTCAAGGGTGAAAAGAACTATGACGAATTTGATTATACTCAGCCAACTGCCTTCCTTATCGGCAACGAAGGAAACGGACTTACCAAAGAGACAGCTGATGCGGCTGATACATATATTTTGATTCCAATGAAGGGAGAGGTGGAGTCAATGAACGCTGCCACTTCTTCTGCAATTCTTACATTCGAGGCATCAAGACAGCGCCGAGGCAAGTAATTCTTTACTACATAAAGGAGGAGAAGTGAAATGACAATCGGTTTTATCGGACTTGGAAATATGGCGAAGGCCATGATAGGCGGAATTCTCGCCAAGGGACTTATGGGACCTAACGAGATCATCGGTACAGCAGCGACAGAAGAGACGCGACTTAAGGTGTCCAACAAGTACGGCATTCAGGTTCGCAGCTCAAACGCAGCTGTAGCGCAGGAAGCAGACATTATCTTTTTGGCAGTTAAGCCTCAGTACCTCAGGGTTGTAATCGCAGACATCATGGACAGCGTTGATGAGAACAAGGTCATCGTCAGCATCGCAGCTGGCAAGACTATCAACTGGCTGGCAAAAGAGTTCGAGAAACCAGTTAAGCTCATAAGAGTAATGCCCAACACTCCTGCTCTCGTACTGGAAGGCTGCTCTGCTGTTTGCAGAAATGACCTGGTTAGCGACAATGATTATCATTTCGTAAAAGAGCTGCTGGAGAGCTTTGGTAAAGCTTATACAGTTCCTGAATCAATGATGGATGTAGTTGTTGGTGTCAGCGGATCTTCACCTGCTTATGTATTTCTTTTCATAGAGGCTATGGCAGATGCAGCTGTGGCCGGTGGAATGCCTAGAAAGCAGGCCTATGAGTTCGCTGCTCAGTCAGTTCTTGGAAGTGCCAAGATGGTTCTCGAGACAGGCAAGCACCCAGGCGAGCTCAAGGACATGGTTTGCTCACCAGCAGGTACTACAATCGAGGCTGTAAGGGTTCTTGAGGAAAAAGGCTTCCGTGCAGCGGTGATAGATGCAGTAACTGCCTGCATTGACAAGAGTAAAAGCCTGTAATTATGTTTCATTATTTTATCCAAAAATGTATTCAAATTTGACAAAGAAAACATTTTTTGCTAATATCTTAATGTTTTCGTGATAGTAATATATTGCAACAATTATGTAATAATTGCGTGCAAGACATATTACTAAATATAGAAATATTCAGAGGATAGCAAAGATATGAATAAAGTGGCGACGTTATCCCTAAGGGTAATGAGACTATTCATTATTTGTGGTCTCGTCTTTGTTCTTACAATTTCCCAGGGATTAACCGTAAATGCCAGAAGTAACAAAACAATAAGTGAAGTTGCTGCAGGTATTTCAAACATCATTAGTCCTGTTTCACCACTTGGTATTGATGCTGACGCTTATGAAGTTCAAGTTGCTAATAGCGTAGAGAAATCATCAGATTCCAGTAGTGCAGCGAGTACTGCGGAGGAGACAGAGACCAAAATAGTTATGGCCAACGTTTCAAGGGCCATGAATGTCAGGGAAGAGCCCAGTGAGGATTCAGCCAAGGTCGGCGTGTTGTACAAAGACTGTGGTGGCAAGATTCTCGAGAGAAAAGATGGCTGGACCAAGTTACAGTCCGGAGACCTTATCGGATGGGCCAAGGATGATTATCTTCTCTTTGACGAGGATGCACTTAATCTCGCATCTGACGTAGGTAAACAGATTGTTACCAGTCAGAGCAGTGCGCTTAATATTAGAAAAGAAGCCGATGAGAACGCAGAGGTTCTTGGAGTTCTCACAGAAAAAGTTTTCGTTGATATGATCGAGGATCTCGGCAATGGCTGGATCAGCGTAGATTATAACGATGAAACAGGTTATGTTCAGTCAGAATATGTAACATCAGAATTCAAGATTGACCAGGGCGAGACAATCGCAGCGATCAAGATTCGTGAGGAAGCCGAGAAGAAGGCAGCACTTACAAGAAATCGCGGAGCTGTTAGTGCCGATGCTGATGAGCTCAAGCTCCTTGCAGCACTTATCCAGTGCGAAGCAGGTAACCAGCCTTATGAAGGTCGAGTTGCTGTCGGAGCAGTTGTTCTTAACCGAGTTAAGAGTGGTGCCTATCCTAACAGTATTTACAGCGTTATTTATGCTTCAGGTCAGTTCACTCCTGCTCTCAACGGAACAGTAGCAAGAGTATACAACAGTGGCAAGATTTACGATATGAACTATCAGGCAGCTCAGGCTGCTCTCAACGGTGAGACAACTGTTGGTGGTGCACTCCATTTCAGAAGAGTAAATGGACGTGAGGGTATCATTATCGGAGCTCATGTATTCTGGTAAAAGAGTTTTTGACAGGCCAGTGGCGCAATGCCATTGGCTTGTTTTTTCGTCTGTAAAAGATATTGGTGCATAAATATACATAATTAATGAATAAAAGGTAGCGTAATGCATAATTATGTGATATTATCAATGTAATTACACACGATTGAAATGCATGAGAACAAGGAGGACTAGTATGAATCTGTATGGACGTGACTTTTTAAAATTGCTTGATTATACACCAGAGGAGATCAAGTATTTAGTTGATCTGGCAGCAGAGCTGAAAGAGAAAAAGAAAAATGGTGTTCTTCACGATGAGCTGAAGGGCAAGAATATTGCGCTGATTTTTGAGAAGACAAGTACAAGAACAAGATGTTCTTTTGAAGTTGCTGCAAGTGATCTTGGAATGGGCTCAACATACTTAAATCCAACTGATTCTCAGATTGGAAAAAAAGAGAGCATTGCAGATACAGCAAGGGTTCTGGCTAGCATGTACGATGGAATCGAGTACAGGGGCTTTGAGCAGGAGATTGTTGAGACACTCGCCAAGTACAGTAAAGTACCTGTATGGAACGGACTTACCAACGAGTTCCATCCTACGCAGATGTTGGCAGATCTTTTGACAATTAAGGAGCACTTCGGTAAGCTCAACGGAATCCACCTGGTATACATGGGTGATGCGCGCTACAACACTGGTAACTCCCTGATGGTAGTATGCGCCAAGATGGGAATGCACTTTACAGCTGTTTCCAACAAGAAGTATTTCCCGGGAAAAGAGCTGGTTGAGACCTGCAAGGAGATTGCTGAGAAGACTGGTGCTATCATCGACTTCTGCGAGGATCCTATCGAGGGAACTAAGGGCGCAGACGTTATCTACACAGATATCTGGGTATCAATGGGCGAGCCTGACAGCGTTTGGGAAGAGCGTATCAAGGACCTTGAGCCATACAGGGTTACAATGGATATCATGAAGAATGCTGGGGATAAGTGCGTATTTATGCATTGTCTGCCTTCTTTCCATGATCTCAATACAGGAATTGGCAAAGAGATCAAGGAAAAATACGGCCTCAATGAGATGGAAGTTACTGATGAAGTTTTCGAGTCAGAACGCTCAATTGTCTTCCAGGAAGCGGAGAATCGTATGCACACAATCAAGGCTGTAATGCTTGCTACTCTTAAGAAGGACAATTAATATCATAATTATGCAATAAATTGTGTGAAAATCAGGCATAAATGTGTAATAATAATCAATAGAACTAAGACATTAATAAGCAGTAATACAATCGACGGAATATTAAGGCATAAAGGAAGAAAAATATATTATGAACAAGGGGAGTATCGCAGAACAACTACATACCACATGGGCAGGACACAATCTCATATATAAAGAAGAGACCGGGTCGACTAACGATGATGCTAGAGAGCTGGGGGAGCAGGGTGCTCCTCATGGAACTCTAGTTGTTGCTGACCGCCAAATTAAGGGCAGGGGCTCAAGAGGCAGGAGTTGGGAAACTCCACAGGATGGCAATATAGCGATGAGTCTTTTGATAAGACCGTCAGCACCACCTGACAGAATATCGATGCTGACGCTGATCACAGGAATGTCTGTGGCAGAAGGCATCGAGGATGCGCTCATTGAGGCAAGAGACATTGATCTCAGCAAGTCGACAGAGGTTAAGATTCAGGGCGAGATCATCGCGGAATACAAGAGTTTTCCGCAGATTAAGTGGCCTAACGACATTGTCATTGCCGGTAAAAAAATATGTGGTATACTGACAGAGCTCCATATGAATAGTGACAACACCATCAGGGATGTTGTTATCGGCGTTGGAATAAATGTGAACATGATGGATTTCCCTGACGAGATCAAGGAAATCGCAGGTTCAATTCGCAGTACTACAGGCGTAGAGCTGTCCAGAGAGAGCGTCATCGCATGTACAATGAGACGATTCGAGGAGAACTACGCTAAGTACTGTGTTTCGTATGATCTTTCTCTTTTACAGGAGCAGTACGAAGCAAGGCTCATCAACAGGCACAAGCTGGTCAAGGTGCTGGATCCAAAGGGCGAGTACGAGGCTATAGCCCACGGAATAACAGAGCTTGGAGCACTTGTTGTTTCTGATGAGGACGGCGACGAATACGAGATAAATGCAGGCGAAGTCTCAGTGCGAGGCCTGTATGGGTATACATGATAGAGGATTTTGGATATGATTCTGGTAATTGATGTAGGCAATACGAATATTACATTTGGTGTATTCAAAGGGGATAAGCTTGACAGTTCTTTTAGAATGACAACTGGTACTACGAGAACTTCCGACGAATTCGGAATCGAGCTTCTGGCCCTTATGAATATCAATGGCGTGGGAAAAGACAAAATCGAAGGCGTCATGATCGCCAGCGTTGTGCCTCAGGTTATGCATGCTCTGGTCAATGCCATTGTTAAGTACATCGGCAAGAAGCCTTATCTTGTAGGCCCTGGCATCAAGACAGGAATCAAGATTGCTCTTGATAACCCTAGGGAAGTAGGCCCGGATCTTATCGTTGACGCAGTTGCGGGATACGAGATTTACGGCGGTCCTGTTATAGTGGTTGACTTTGGAACCGCAACTACCTATATTATGATAAATGAAAAAGGTGAGTTTTTTACCGGAGTGGTTTGTCCAGGAATCAGAATCTCAGCCAAGGCGCTGTGGCAGGATACAGCCAAGCTTCCTGAGATCGAGATCAAGAACCCAGGCAGCATCTTGGCCAAAGAGACAATCTCCAGCATGCAGGCGGGACTCATCTACGGACAGATTGGCCAGACCAAGTACATCGTCAAGAAGATGAAGAAAGAGTCCGGACTTGAGAATGCCAAGGTTATTGCAACCGGCGGTCTTGGAAGACTCATCGCAGACGAGACCAAGGAGATCGACGTATACGATCCGATTCTCACACTTCGCGGTCTACAGATTCTCTATGAAAAGAACCGCAGAACCAAACCACAGCTCAAGGAGTTCGACAATCAGAACGCGCCTGAGTGATAGATTACTGCCGAACTGTGAGAAGTAAGATAGTTGATAAATTATAGTAGTAAGGGCAATAGGAAATGAGTGCTAAGGATTTTGAAGAACAGTACAATAAAGAATTCCGTGACAAGGACATGACAACGGAAGAGGAAAAAGATTTCAAGATAGATGAGATGCAGAAGACCAACAAGGGAAGAGTCTTCGAGCAGGCAGCAGGTGGCAGAGTTGTTCTGTGTGGTGCCAATGCCTACGAGCAGAAATACTACTTTAACCCAGTGTTTAAGCAGATTCCTGAGAGCATCAAAAAAGAGCTGAACATCATCAGCGTTCTCTTTACACAGGAGGCAGGTGGAATCTTCACAATCGTATTCGAAGAGGACGGTGCTATCAGTATCGAGACTAATGCAGATGAAGAGGATATCACCTACGACGAGATCACAGCCGGACTTCTTGTCAGCGAAGTTAGACGTAAGAGACAGGATCTCTTTGAGGCGCTTGGACTTTATTACAGGATTTATGTTCTACACGAGAATCCAGCAGATATTTTAGGCGATGAAGATTGAGAATAATCGCAGATTTTCGTGATATTTAGAAAGAGGTTTTATGTCAGGCTACGGCAAGTTACAGATAGGGAACGTAACCCTGGACAATAATATTATACTTGGACCAATGGCAGGTGTATCAGACCTGCCTTTTCGTCTGTTATGCAGAGAAATGGGCGCGGGACTTGTGTGCATGGAAATGGTCAGCGCCAAAGCCATCACCTACAAGAACAAGAATACCAACATGCTCATGGAGATTCATGAGCATGAGCACCCGGTTTCGCTGCAGCTCTTTGGTTCAGAACCAGAGATAATGCAGCAGGCAGTAGAGATGATTAAGGACAGGCCCTACGACATCCTCGATGTGAACATGGGTTGCCCTGTTCCTAAGGTTGTTGGAAACGGTGAAGGCTCAGCTCTTATGAAGAATCCTGAGCTTATAGAGAAGATTGTGAAGGCTCTAGTAGAGGTTTCAGATAGGCCTGTCACAGTCAAGATCAGAAGAGGCTTTACAGAGCAGAGCGTGAACGCAGTAGAGTGTGCACTTGCGGCCCAGGAAGGCGGAGCGGCAGCAGTCGCTGTTCATGGTAGGACAAGAGAGCAGTACTATTCAGGACAGGCCGACTGGACAATCATCAGACAGGTAAAAGAGGCACTGAAGATTCCAGTTATCGGAAATGGCGACGTAGTGGATGGACCAAGCGCAAAGCGCATGTTTGAAGAAACAGGGTGCGACGGCGTAATGGTTGCCAGAGCTGCCCAGGGTAATCCATTTCTTTTCCGTGAGATAAAGAGCTACTTCGAGACAGGAGAGACCTGCGAGAGGCCAACTCCTCAGGAGATTTACGATACAGTCATCAGGCATGCAGATCTGCAGCTTCAGTACAAGGGTGAGTACATCGGTATTCGCGAAATGCGTAAACACGTTTCATGGTACACCTTTGGAATGCCCGGAAGCGCAAGATTCAGAAATGAGATAAATCAGATGACCGACATGGATTCACTTAAGGAAGCATGTAAGAGGGTTATGTTAAGCTAAAATAAAACACTATGAACGAGGGCCGAAAGCCACGCTCATAGTGTTTTTTATAATGTTAATTGACCAAATACTATTATCGAGTTATGGGATTGGTTTATTATCTTGTGACTTTGAACTCGTATTCTGTATTATAAGTTGCTACATAGAGTGTATCATCCACCAGCTCGAACTGATAAGGAGCTGACTTTACAGGAATCTTCTCTTTTACCGAACCATCGTATCTGTCTAGGAGATAGATGAAATCAGGCTCGGAAGTGAATCCATAGCCGCAGATGATGGTGTCGTCCACAACGAGGAAATTAAAACCGTTGGCAACGAGTGGCTGAGACCTGAAGATTACTTCGCCGGTGTTCATGTCGATGGCAACGATATAGGCGTTGTCAGGGCCTTCTGAAGCATAGGCCCAGTGGCTGATCTCAAGGTAGAGAATGTCATCAACAATCTTGGCGTAGCGAAGGTACTCGGTCTGATCTGAGTTTCTGCCTTCCTTCTGGTCGGGGCCGTTGCAGAGCTCTGTGAGGTCATAGTCACCAACAATGACATTGTCACTAACTGTTGAGATGCATAGAGAGTTATACATGTAGCTATATTCAACAGGATTGTATGGAGAATAAGTGTAGTTCTCATCTGAGTATTCAGGCTGAGCTACACTTACGCCGTGGTCTGAAGCCCATACTTCTGTATCGAGCCAGTCAGTAGTAAGTTCTTTTGTCTGAGAAAGAGATAAGTAGTGGCGCTCAGTGTCCTTCTTGTAAGAGCCATTGAAGTAGTAATCCCAGGATGGATTATCTATGAGTTTTACATCATACTCATCAGAATAATCCTCAAAAGGAATGTCCTTGGCTTCTACGTCAATAGTGCCAGCATCGACAAGGTTTATGCGGCTCTCCATATCGGCAGGAGCATCCATTTTGTAAGCATCCTGAACAAGGTCGGGGTAATCATCATAAGAGAAATCAACACCGATAAAGCCCGTAGCGTAGCTTGCAACCTCGTATGGGGAAAAGAGAATGTGAAGACCTGCATCGTCTACAGAATAGCTGTAGGTTTCATTATTGAGCTTGGCCTCAAATACATCGCTGTCTTCAAAATTAAAGCTGTCGATTTCTTCGAGGGTCTCAGGGTAGGTCTTTTCAAGCCATTCTCTGATGGTAGCCGGGAATTCATCAGGGTTTCTCAGGACATTCTTGAGATAGATGGTCTCACCTGTAACTGGATCAATGTTATAAAAGGTTGTTGAATGGTTAGGATGAGCGCCGCCAGCGTAGCTAGATTCTGCTACAAGAACGGTAAACATCCTGTCATCAAATCTTATGATATCAACGCCCTGATCGTTGTTGTAAGGAGTATCCGTATCCATCGATTCGTCGTACCAGATAGCGAACTCGCCTACACCCTGGCTGATATAGGTCTCCCATGCATCAGTCAACTCGTTAATTTTGTCCACAAGCTTAGGGTATTTCTGCTTGATCTCGTCTGAAAAAGTAATGTCTGTGTACTGGCCGGTAGCTCTTTCTACACCGTCAACCTTGGATGAGAAATGGAAGGTTGTCAGCGTAATGTCTTTTGCCGAAGCTTCTGTGTTATCGGCGCTTGCGCTGACTTCTGCAGTTGATTCTGTGGTCAATGAAGTGTCTGGTGTCTGGCTCTCGTCAGAATCGGCTGATCTGAAGCTGCAACCAGTAGCTGTCAGGATAAAAAGAGCAGATGCAAGTGCCATAGCTCTTTTGCCGGCAGATAGAAATTTTTTCCTCATAATAATCTCCCCGAATCCACTTGTATCATCGAAAGTGTGGATTCTTTTTCTTATTAATAAATATTTAATACTCGCTATTAATTGTGTTACGAAATTGTCAAAATGTAAAGAAATAGCGGCATATCACAAGCGCATGAACGAATAAATGTATCGGAAATAGCTCAAAAGGGGCGTTTTTAGTGATTGACAGATGTTTTTATAGACTATATAATAGCAAAGTTAAAATAGCTTTCTAAGTATTATTTTATTATAGATGTACTCAAATCTCATTATGAAGGGTAGGAAACAAGATGGAAGAAAAGAAGAACATTTTAACTTACGAAGGACTTAAGAAATACGAGGATGAGCTTCACGAGCTTAAAGTAGTTAAGCGTAAAGAAGTTGCAGAGA
>JAEEGJ010012965.1_pt1 | contig 20430 bp, 17 predicted proteins | sample 8958761 | NCBI WGS metagenome assembly JAEEGJ01 (sample SAMN16246546, study PRJNA631951) | gut metagenome | biome: gut microbiome; feature: rumen; material: RS-attached | host: Bos | place: Iran: Karaj | collected 2018-10
GCAAGCTTGGCTTTGCGTTCGGTTTGCACGATAATTCACAATTGACAATTAATTTGCGAAGATGAAAGTTTCCGTGAAGGAATGGACAGCCATCCTGCTACTCACCGCGGGAGTAGCGATGGCGTTCATCGCCCTGCTCTTGCCACCACCAGGCGAGATACATGACAGCGTGCTCTATGTGTTTGCACAGATACTGATTTATTCAGGTACGGTCTTCGGACTGGACAGTTATTTCACTATAAAAATATCTAACCATTATGACAAACGAGAAGAAAAGTAAGTGGTCTGTGATCGTGAATATCATCCTCACCACACTCACAGCGATTGCTACAGCGTTTGGTTTGACCAGCTGTATGTGAAAAAGAAGAAATGAAGCTGCTATTAAAGTGGCTTCATTTTTCTTTTCGGAAGCGTTTTCCGCAAAAATCGTAATATTTTCGGAATACGTTCCAAAAAAATCGTGATATTTTTGGAATACGTTTCGCAAAACGAAAAATTTTCTAATTTTGCGAAATAGAAACCAACGTGAAGTTTGGAGAATGAAATAGGGGATGCTTTTCGCATCCCCTTAACTTTTTCAGAACACTGCTGCACAAGCCTTAAGAATGACGTTCAGTCGTTGCAATAACGTAGGCTTTTTGCGAGTTAGTTCCTTAAGTTACGGCACCTTCAGTAATATGGAGCGGATGTAGCCCTCTTGTGGGAGGCAGTTGGCTAAGGCACTGTTTTTCACATAATCCATCAGGGCTTGCTTGGCTGTTTCCTGGTCGGGACGGGCTTCCCTGATTTCACTGAAGGTGGAGCGTGGGGCTTCTGAGAAGGTTCTCACCACGTCCCAATTTTCTGGGGTGGGGATGCCCATCATGCAGCCGCTATTGATCTTCTTGTAGGGCCAGAAGGTGTATCCGATGTTGTTGGCTTCCATCGTCTTGCAGAAGGCTTCTTGCCACTCATCGGTGCCATGGCCTATCTCTCCCATGTACATGGGCAGGTTCACACTGTCGCGGAACTGAATGAAGTGGCTGATGGCTTCTGCAGTGGGGGCGCCTCCATAGCGGTGACAGGTGTACATGAGCTTGTCGTCATAGTAGCTGTCCTTGAACACGCTGAAGATGGAGTTCCACTGCGGGCCGCCCAGCAGGATGATGTGGTTCTGGTCCACCTCGCGGATGGCTTTCACGGCTCTCTTGTGCAGGGGTTCCAATTTGGGGTTGAGGGCATCGATGTCGAAGTAGGGGGCTATGGACTCGTTGATAAGTTCGTAGCCCAGGATCACGGGCTCGTTCTTGTATCTGTCGGCTATCAGTTTCCAGATGTCGCAGAACTGCTGCTGGCAGGCTTCGTCTTCCAGAAGCCAAGGGTAGCCGTAGCTGTCGTCGATGTTGTCGCCCGTCTGTCCGCCAGGGGCATCGTGCATGTCGAGGATGAGGTAGAGGTCGTTATCCCTGCACCAGTTCACCACGCTATCTACGCGCGCGAAGCCGTCTTGCTGGGCAGTGAGTCCCATGAAATCTTCATCAGTGAATAGCTTGTAGTTGAATGGCAGACGGATGGTATTGGCGCCTGTCTTGGCGATGTATTCCACATCGGCACGGGTGATGTAGGTGTCCTTGAAGGCTTTCCAGAACTGAGCTGCAAAGTCGGGCCCTGCAAGTTCCTTGATCATCAGGTCGATCATCCAGGTGCTGTTGGTGCGACCAAAGCCGAACATGTAGCCTTCGGGATTGAGCCAGTTGCCCAGGTTGGTTCCACGAATGAAAAGCTTGCTGCCATCGGGCTTGATGAGATTAGGCCCTTCTACTCGGACGAAGGCTTCTGGACTTAGTGGGGTTTCCTTTGGTGCGTTGGATGTGCAGGCGGCCATCAATGCGCCACCAATCAGTGCTAATAGTAACTTTTTCATGCTATGAGATTAAGGGGGTTGATATCTGGCTTCAAAAATAATAAAAAAATCACAAATTCAACGTTTTTTACGCTTCACTTTATTAATAGTGTGTATGGCTTGAGCGTTTCTGGTGGTCTCTACTTGCATAAAAAATGCATTTTTCTTCGGAAAATGACTAAAGGTATGATTATTTTGTCTATCTTTGCAGTTATCACTGACCTTGAGAGGGTCGGAAAATAGGAATTGAATTTATTTATAAACCTTAATTTATATACTAAACTTATGAACGACAAAAGAGTTTATACCTTTGGTAATGGACAGGCAGAGGGTCGCGCTGACATGCGTAATCTGCTGGGTGGAAAGGGTGCCAACTGCGCCGAAATGAACCTGATTGGTGTGCCTGTGCCTCCGGGCTTTACCATTACCACGGATGTTTGTAACGAGTACTTCCAGAAGGGAAGAGATGAAGTGGTGGCATTGCTTAACGACGATGTCATGAAGGCTGTGGCTCACATCGAGAGCCTGATGAACAGCAAGTTCGGTGATCCAAAGAATCCGCTGCTGGTGTCTGTTCGCTCGGGTGCGCGTGCTTCTATGCCTGGTATGATGGATACCATCCTGAACCTGGGTCTGAACGACAAGGTGGCTGAGGGTATGGTGAAGAAGACGGGCAATGAGCGCTTCGTGTACGACAGTTACCGTCGTTTCGTACAGATGTATGGCGACGTGGTGCTGGGCTTGAAGCCTGTGGACAAGACTGAGATCGACCCCTTCGAGGCTATCATAGAGAAGGTGAAGGCTGAGCGTGGCATCAAGCTCGACAACGAGATGAACGTGGACGAGCTGAAGAAGCTGGTGAAGCTCTTCAAGGAGGCCATCAAGAAACGTACGGGCAAGAATTTCCCTGACGATCCTATCGAGCAGCTGTGGGGCGCTATCTGCGCTGTGTTCGACAGCTGGATGAACGAGCGTGCCATCTTGTATCGTAAGATGGAGGGCATACCTTCTGAGTGGGGTACTGCCGTGAGCGTGATGGCGATGGTATTCGGTAACATGGGCAACACGTCTGCTACGGGTGTTTGCTTCAGCCGCGACGCTGCTACAGGTGAGAACATCTTCAACGGTGAGTATCTGGTAAATGCTCAGGGTGAGGATGTGGTAGCTGGTATCCGTACTCCTCAGCAGATCACGCTGGAAGGCTCTCGCCGCTGGGCGAAGCTGCAGGGCATCAGCGAGGAGGAGCGTGCTTCGAAGTATCCTTCTATGGAGGAGTCTATGCCTGAGATCTACAAGCAGCTGTATGATATCCAGGAGCGTCTGGAGAATCACTATAAGGACATGCAGGACATGGAGTTCACCGTTCAGGAGGGCAAGCTGTGGTTCCTGCAGACTCGTAACGGTAAGCGTACGGGTACGGCCATGGTGAAGATTGCTATGGATCTGTGGCGTGAGGATATGATCGACGAGAAGACGGCCATCATGCGTTGCGAGCCTAACAAGCTGGACGAGCTGTTGCACCCTGTATTCGACAAGCGTGCGCTGAAGCGTGCTCACGTATTGACTCACGGTCTGCCTGCTTCTCCAGGTGCTGCCTGCGGTCACATCACATTCTTCGCTGATGATGCTGCTCGCGTGCATGGTCTGGGTAAGCGTGTGATCCTGGTACGCCAGGAGACTTCGCCTGAGGACTTGGCTGGTATGGCTGTGGCTCAGGGTATCGTGACTTGTCGTGGTGGTATGACCAGCCACGCTGCTGTGGTGGCTCGTGGTATGGGTAAGTGCTGCGTGACGGGTGCTGGTGCCATGATCGTGGACTATAAGAGCAAGACGCTGACCATCGGTGACACAGTGCTGCATGAGGGTGACTATCTGTCACTGAATGGTAGCACAGGTGAGGTGTACGAAGGTCGTATCGATACGAAGGCTGCTGAGCTCAGTGGTGACTTCGCTGAATTGATGAACCTCTGCGACAAGTACAGCAAGCTGCACGTACGTACCAACGCTGATACGCCTCGTGATGCTGCCGTGGCTCACAGCTTTGGTGCTGAGGGTATCGGTCTGTGCCGTACGGAGCACATGTTCTTCGAGGCTAAGAAGATACGCGCTATGCGTGAGATGATCCTTGCAGAGGATAAGGAAGGTCGTGAGAAGGCTTTGGAGAAGATCCTGCCTTACCAGATGATCGACTTCTACGAGATCCTGAAGACAATGGACGACTGCCCAGTGAACATCCGTCTGCTCGATCCTCCATTGCATGAGTTCGTGCCTCACGATCTGGCTGGCCAGCAGGCTATGGCAGAGGATATGGGCGTGACTGTGCAGGAAATCCAGCAGCGTGTGGCTGCTCTGAACGAGAGTAACCCAATGCTGGGTCATCGTGGTTGCCGTCTGGGTAACACTTATCCTGAAATCACTGCCATGCAGACGCGTGCCATCCTGGGTGCTGCCATCAAGCTGCGCAAGGAGGGCTACGACCCACGTCCTGAGATCATGGTGCCTCTGATCGGTCTGGTGAACGAGTTCGATCTGCAGGAGAAGGTGATCCGTGAGACTGCTGAGAAGATGTTCAAGGAAGAGGGTATCCGCGTGCGCTTCCGCATTGGTACGATGATCGAGATTCCTCGTGCTGCCCTGACTGCTGACAAGATTGCTCAGCATGCAGAGTACTTCAGCTTTGGTACGAACGACTTGACGCAGATGACCTTCGGCTATAGCCGTGATGACATCGCCAGCTTCTTGCCTGTATATCTGGAGAAGAAGATCCTGAACGTGGATCCATTCCAGGTGCTGGATCAGGAGGGTGTTGGTCAGCTCATCGACATGGCTGTGCGCAAGGGTCGTGCTACCCGTCCTGAACTGATCTGCGGTATCTGTGGTGAGCATGGTGGTGAGCCTAGCTCAGTGAAGTTCTGCCATCGTGTTGGTCTGAACTACGTGAGCTGTTCTCCATTCCGCGTGCCTATCGCCCGTTTGGCTGCCGCTCAGGCTGCTGTGGAGGACGTGCTGGCTGAGGAGGCTGAGAAGAAGGCCCGCAAGCAGCATGCTACTGAGGATGCTAAATAAGAGACGTCTTTATTAGTATAATAAGGTGGTGACTTCCAAGGAGGTCACCATCTTTTTTTATTTTCTCTCTTATACAGGAGTTGCTCTCCTCCCCAATAAAAAACCCCTCTACCAATAAATAGCAGAGGGGCAACCCATAGGTTGTGGGTGGAGGGAGTATGAAAAATGTAAAAACTATAGACTATAGATTCTGACGGAAAACATAATCCAGAATGATATCGACTGCATCGTCGATCTTCAGGTTTTCCATAGAGATCACGAGATCGTAGTTGCGTGTATCGTAACGGGTAGTATTGGCGAAGCGTTTCACGTAGTTCTCACGCATCTCATCGACCTGCTGGATGGTCTTGATGGCTTGGTTACGATTGACCTCATGTTCCTTCATGACACGCTGGATGCGCTGCTCCATAGGTGCTTGTATGAAAATGCTCAGGTGGTTGGGATGATCACGCAGCACGAAGAAGGCACTACGACCAGTAATGACACATGACTCCTGTTCAGCGATTCCCTTCAGGATTTCTACTTCGGTCTGATAGACATCTTCTGTGGTAATGATTTCTGGTTCCTCAGGAACACCAGGCTCCTGGAAAGGTACAACCTTGCGTGTGAACTCTGCCCACCAGCCATCTTTCTGACCTTTCAGCTTTTCTATCTCCTCAGCAGTGAGGTGGAACTTCTCTTTCAAAGACTGGAGAATGACTTTGTCATAATATTTCACATCCAGTCTTTCTGCCAGTCGACGGCCTACACTGCCACCGCCAGAACCCAGCTCTCGATTAATCGTAATGAGAAATTTTTCGCTCTTATTCATGATATTTAAGGTTAAATTATTATCTAGCGTTAAGGGGGTTTGTATACTTTGGGGTAAAGATACAAACAAATTCTTAAATTTTTCTAATTCTGAAAGAAAAATATTATCTTCGCACTCGAAAAATTACGAAAATGGATAGAAAAAAGAGAGTTGTTTTTACTGGAATCGTGGCAGTGGGATTGCTGGTGTATGCTGCGTTTGGCATTGCCAACTATTTCAAGGGGTCGCACGACCGCTATATGCAGGGGTTGGGTAACGAATTGATTGAGGAGATCAAGGCCTATCAGCACAAGGAGAAGCACCTGCCCATGAACCTCAAGGAGATGGGGTATGAGGATGGCGAGGAAGGCAGCTCGATGTACAAGGGGGAACCGTTCTTCTATACGCAGTGGAACGACACGGTCTTCAGTCTGGAGTATCCGCTTGACATGGAACGTAATATGGCACGTCTTTCGAACGAGAAGGATTGGAATGTGTCGTATGTGGTGTTTGTAAGGAAGTGAGGTTTTGGTTAGAGTTTAGAGTGGGTTGTGATATATAATAAGAAAAGGGCTGCAAGTTTTGCAGCCCTTCTTGTTTGCTTTCCTTGGTTGGCTTAGAAGGTGTAAGGGAGTGCTTGCATCTTCGGATCGTCAGAGGAGTTGCCAACAAACAGGGTGTATTCTCCCTTCAGCGGACGGACGGTGTTGGATTGGGTGTCCCACCACTGGAAGGTTTCATCCGTCAATGGAATGCTTACGGTGATGCTGGCTCCTGCAGGGATGCTCACGCGCTGGAAACCACGCAGGGTCTTGATAGGACCATCTGCATCGCCAGGGCGCTTGATGTAGAGCTGTACCACTTCCTCGCCATCGCGCTTACCTGTGTTCTTCACATCTACAACCAGGGCACCGTTCTTCACCTCGGCCTTGCCATACTCGAAGGTGGTGTAGCTCAGTCCGTAACCAAAGGCGAAAGCTGGCTTAGCCTCCATGTAGCGATAGGTGCGTCCCTTCATGCTGTACTCCTGGAAATCAGGAATCTGCAGGGTGTCTGTGTAGAAGGTTACAGGCAGACGGCCTGAAGGATTGTAATCGCCCAGCAGCACATCGACGATGGCTGTGCCACCTTCCTGACCAGGATACCAGGCTTGCAGGATAGCGTCGCAACTCTGCTTCTCGGGTACCAAGCCAACGGCACTACCAGAGAAGTTGACGAACACCACGCGCTTGCCAGCAGCCTTCAGCTTCTTCAGGAACTCACGCTGTACCTTTGGCAATTGGATATCGGTACGGTCGCCACCCTTGAAGCCTTCCACAGTCACAGGCATTTCCTCGCCTTCCAGACGGGGAGAGATGCCACCTGCATAGATCACCACATCAGCGCTTCTGACTTGTGAAATCAGGGCGTTGGTATCGTAGTTGTACTTACGCACGATGTCGAAAGAGAGGTCGGCTGTCGTCGAAATGAAGTTGTAGCGCAGTTCGATGTCGTAGTCCTTTCCAGCCACAGCATCCATCTCATACACAGGGTCGTCGCCTCTGAGGCGTGCATCTTGTGAAGAAACGGTATCGCCATTGATGATGAGGTCGTAGTGGCCAGTCATCTTAATCTGGAAGCCTACCTTACCAGCCTGCTTGTTGTGCAGCGTGGTCTTATAGCTCACAGAGAAATCGGTGAGAGGCACTCCCTGTGCGAAGGTGGTAGCACCTTGGGTATGCAAATCCAGCGGAGTGGTGTAGCGGGTAGTAGCGATAGGGTCGCCCTGATACTCCTTGTTGCCATAGTAGGTAGCATCCAGTCCGTTACCGTTGGCAGTAGAGCACTGGTCGAACAGGCTGGCATAATAGTAGTCGAGCACCAGACTTCCACCATCCACCACGATGAGGTTCTGGGCAGGGATGCGCTTCTTCAGCGCAGATACCAAGGTCTCAGTGTGCTTAGGGAAACCGTTGTAGTTGCCCCACTGCATGGTACTGTCGTTGGCATTGGCACCAATCACAGCAATCTTCATGTCGCTCTTCAGAGGCAGCAGGTCGTTCTTGTTCTGCAGGAGCACCATGCTCTCATGGGCCATCTGCAGGGCCAGTGCGCTGTGCTCGTCGCTGCTGATGACGCTGTAAGGAATCTCGTCCCATTCGTTAGGAACATCCTGATCCATCTCACCCAGACGGAAGCGTGCTGTGAGCAGGCGGAGTACGTGCTCGTCGATGTCGCTCTCCTTGATGAGTCCGTTACGCACAGCATCAGGCAGGGCTGCAAAAGCCTGTCCACACTCCAGGTCTGTACCACTCAGGATGGCAGAGGCAGCAGCAGAGGCACGATCGGGATGCGTTTCGTGACGACCCTTAACGAAGAAGTCATCAATGGCCCAGCAGTCGCTCACGATGATGCCCTTATAGCCCCAGTCGTTGCGCAGGATCTGTGTGAGTAGACGGTCGCTGTCGCAGCAAGGATCGCCCTCGAAGCGGTTGTAGGCACACATCACCTGCTGCACGTTACCTTCGATCACCAAGTCCTTGAAAGCAGGCAGATAAGTCTCGAATAGGTCGCGTGGATCGATGTCCTCAGCATTGAACTGGTGACGGTTCCATTCTGGTCCGCTGTGAACGGCAAAGTGCTTGGCGCAGGCTTCTGCCTTCAGTGTTTCTGCATCAGCAGGTCCTTGAATACCTTTCACTACAGCCACACCCATGCGAGAGGTGAGGTAGGGGTCTTCACCATAAGTCTCCTGTCCGCGTCCCCAACGAGGATCTCGGAAGATGTTAATGTTGGGCGTCCAGAACGTCAGTCCCTGATAGATCTTATAGCTGCCTTCTTCACGAGCCATGCGGTTCTTGGCGCGAGCCTCGTCACTCACAGCAGTGAAGATGCGATTCAGCAAATCGCTGTCGAAAGACGCAGCCATACCAATGGTCTGTGGATAGACGGTAGCTGTACCGTTTCGTCCCACACCATGCAGGGCCTCGTTCCACCAGTTGTACTCCTTGATGCCAAGACGCTCAATGGCAGGAGAGGTGTGTTGCATCAGAGAGGCTTTCTCTTCCAAAGTCAGTCTCCCCAGCAAGTCCTGAGCGCGTTCCTCAGGAGACAGACTACGGTCTTGGTAAGGCAGTGTCTGGTTGCAGCTGCATACCAAAACCATTGTCAGTGCTAGAATAATGTTTCTCATAATAATAGTATTTAGTTTTCAATTCAATAATGGTACACATTGACTTTCAGCACGCCCACGTGGTCTTGTCCAATGAAGACATTGCGCTCATCACCATTGAGCAGTCGGCCAGGGATGAACTTGCCATTCTCAAAGCGACCTTCGTAGATGCTGTCGTAGCCTGTGTAGCGTGTCTTGATTCCATCACGCACAGTGAAATCGGCATTGAAACCATAGCCCACGAGGTAGAATTCATCCTTGGCTGTCTGGATGATGATGGCGCCACCCTGGTAGGCTGGTTGCTGTTGTTGCTGGCGGGCAGGAGCCCCATTGAGTGTATTGCCAGCGCCTGCAGCAGGAGCCATCAAAGCGCCAATATCGAAGCCACGACGTGGGGTGATGCTGATCTTATAGTCGCCCATCACCACAGAGGCTGTATCCTTACCGTTGTAGATCAGGAAACCACGCATCTCATCCGTACCTAGTTTGCTCTGAATCAGTTCTTCCATGTTCTTGATGGCACCATAGCTCTCTACCAGCAGTTCGCAATTCTTCTTAGCTGTAGGGTCTGGATTGGTGTCAGCACTGTCGATACCAAAAGGAGAGAAGGCAATGGCATCCCATTCGCCAATGGTATAGAGGGCACGTGCGCCAAAGACGGAGCTCTCTGGAATCAGGATAGGATTGCCCTTCCAACTGTACTCCTGACAGATCTGGTCGAGCTGTGTCATGTAGCTGTTGGGGGTCAGGATATCCAGATTGGGCGCACCAGCACGGTAGATGTCGAAGAACTCGTCGATGGAGCAACCATTGCCCAAGCTGCGACCACGTGACTTGATGCCAAAGACGGAGGCATTGACGAAGGTGGGCAGGGCATAGACTTTCTTACCTTCAGCAGCAAGGTATTCCAGATGCTGGGCGAAACTATAGGCAGTGAACAGATGCTCTGTGAGGTTGAGGATAGGGTTGGTGCCATCGTCCTGTGTCAGACTCTTTCCAAAAACTTCCTCCCAAGAACCTTTCGTTTTACTGCCATTGCTTTCCCAAGCCTGCTTGAGGTCGGGCTTCAGTGTGGCCTTGTTTTTCTTCAGGTACTCAATGAGTTGTTTAGGCACATCAGCCTTCCAGGCTTTCTCTGCCAGTTCACTGTAATCGCGTTTCGTGCCACGGATGCCTGGCTCATTCTCTATCTGCATCATCACCACTGTGCGCTGCTTATCTACATCCCTCAGGTGCTTAAGCAGTGCTACGTAAGCCTTGGCATCAGCCTTGGTGATGTTGTCGCTGAAGAGGCTGAGCATCTCCATCTCGTTGCCTTGCTCATCCACGGCACGAGGGAAGCGCTTAGGATCGTGCTTCACCCATGTTGGTGCGTAGGTCATCATCGGGTTCTTCCAAGTGCCAAACCAGATAAGCATCAGCTTGAGGTTGTTCTTGCGGGCATCTTGCAGCAGTCCGTCAACGAGGGTGTAGTCGTATTTCCCCTCCACGGGTTCAAACTGCTCCCAAGATATGGTGGCAATCACGGAGTTAAGGTTCATGGCAGCCATGCGTTCCATCACACGGTTCTCGCGCATATACTCCAGAGAGGAGGCAGTGGAGTTATGAAGTTCACCACTGCGCATGACCAGGGGCTTGCCATTAACGACAAGGCAGGTGCTGTTGCCTACTTTTTTGAGTGTAGGAATGTTTTGGGCTGCTGTGCTGAGTGTTACTGCAGACAGCAGCATGATTGCTGTTAATAGTTTCTTTTTCATATTCTTATGGTTTTTGTTTTAAAATTACCTGTTCTTTTTTCTTTTGCACGAGCAAAAGAAAAAGAACCAAAAAGAAAACTCGCCGACTGCACTTGCGCAGCTAAAATTTTATCCTTTTTTCTAAAGCGCGAAAACTCGCAAGCTCCGCTTGCTCAAACAGCCCGCGCTTCTTAACGAAAAAAGCACAAAATTTCTTCACGCTGCTCCAGTGAGGTCGGAACTGTATGCTTTCCTGCTTTCTTCAGGGTCTGCACTTTGCCATTCATCACTACCTTTACTATGCATCCTGCTGGGATGGTCACTGAGGAGGTGCCGTTCTTCTGGAAATTGACTTCAATGAAGCCTTCTTTCACAGGGATGCGACCTTCAACATGTGTCATCTGCCAGAGGGTGAGCTGCAAGGCGTATTCATTGGGCTTCTGGTCGTTCTGACTAAAACCAAAGATGCCATTCAGGACGGCCACTACACCTGGGACACCATTGGCTCCGTGGCAGAGGCTCAGTCCGAAAGGACGACCATAGAATTCTAGTTGCTTCTTCAGTGGCTGCTGTGGCATGAAGTTCTCAGGGAAGCGGGTGCCACCTTGACGGAGCCAGTCACCCCAAACCTCATCCAGCAGACTGAACATCTCATCGAAGCGACCTGCCTTGATATAGGCCAGCATCTCGTAGCCTTTCTCGTAGCTCACGTTCTCTTTATAATAAGGTATGGATGGAATGACGGTCTCGTAGAGGTAATCCAGCAGGCGCTCTGGATAAAGGCCTGTGATCACGCTCCAGTACTGGGCATGGTGCGAGATGCGCTCATCACGACTGCCATCGGAGCGATAGCCATTGATAAAGGCTTTCTGCGTATTGTCCCAGAAATGGTCAAAAATGTTCTTCTGCAAGAATTCGGCCTTCTGGTCGTAGTAGGCAGCTCGCTTAGGCTCTTTCCACAGGCGATAGAAATAGGCAGCGATGCGGAAATTCTCATAGAGCATGATTTGCGGATAGCAAGGTGTGCCATAGGAATCTGGTCCCATGTCGCGGCTCCATCCAGGGATGAATCCACTCTGTGGGCGCTCGGAGGAGATGAAACCACGCTCATCCTGCACGCTCTCGTAGAGGGCCAACTGCTGCTCGATGCGATCGCGGAACATCAGTGAAGTGTTGATGTCGCCATAGCGCAGATAGTCGTGCTTCAAGCCGATAAGCGCATGCAACGGATAGTCTACGATACCCCAATCTGCCTTTGAAGGGTGGGGTGGCATCAAGGCGATGGAGAGTCCGTTGCGAGCCACTTGACGGTCGCCAAACAGATAATCTCCGCCCAATGAGCTCACGATGGCATCCATAGACCATGGCAGAAAGTCGCGCTTCACACCATCGAGGTAGAAATTGTGCATGGAGGTGTGCAGTGTGGCAACGCTGGCCTTCCACAGCTGGTTGACATTCTCATTGTCGCTGTTGAACTGCATGAGGAAATCCACAGGCCACACTTGGGCATCGAAGCGGATGTCTGAGATGGTGGCGCCCCATTCGCTCTCCAGCTCCATAAAGCGTACAGCCATGAGTGGCATGCGATATTCCTTTTCTGTGCTGGTCAGCTCTATCGGGTCTATCTTCTTCTGTTCATAGAGGTAGGACTTTGCTTCACCTAGTCCGTCGTCACTCTGAGCACCACGTGGCAGTTCACGAACGGTCTGCTCGTCAATGACCTCCTCTGGCGATTCACCCACAGAGACATAGAGCTTACCTTGTCCCTTGGCCTTGAAGACCACATAGCCTATCTCCAGATGTTGGAAATCCACGATGAGTTTGCCCTCACGTCCTAAGGCCAGAGTGCCATCTGATTTTTTTTCGCAGTTACGGAAAAAGTTGTACGTAGTTGGAAAATACTGAACGGTGATTTCCTGCGGACTGTCTGGAAGAGTGGCAGGATGGCAAAAACGTGGGTCTGTTTCAGGCATGTTCCATGTCTGTCCGTCAAGACTCACTTGCCAACCAGCAGTGCCTTCTACGCCTTCACCTTTCAGTATTATGGCAGGAAGCGGACCGTCTGTAGCAATGTGGAAGAGTAGGGTATGTGTGCCCCGCTTTAGGGTATATTTGTTTTGGGAAGTACTTACTGCTTGGCCATCGACCGTTAGAGTAAGATTTGCAGGAGCAGCCCAACTGATTTCTGTGTCTTTGGATAGTCGAACGGTCTTACGGAAGTAGCTCTCATTGCTGTCTTTCAGAAAGTTGCCTGGATAGTTCACGTTCACACAGCGCTCATAGCTGGCCGCTTTCTGTGCCCGTTGCATGTGGGCACTGAGCAATCCAGGATACCACATGTAGGTGCTGTTCCAAGATTCTTGTTCTGCTGGAGTCACAACCTTTGCATTAGGATCCAGCATCGGATCAAAGGCTGTCTGCGCATGTAGGGTAGCTGCACAAATAGCCAAAACTCCAGTAAGTAACAATGTGTTTTTCATATATTAAAGTTAAGCGTTTATTTCTCAATTCTCAATTTTCAATTCTCAATTTTAAAGCGTTATTTCATTCCACGAGCTTTGTAAACAATTTCCTTCGCTTCATTGATTTGCTTGAACTTCTGTTCTGCTGCCTTCTTGATATCCTCACCCAGTGTCTCCACCTTATCGGGATGGTGCTCCAAAGCCAGTTTGCGATAAGCCTTGCGAACTTCCTCATCAGTAGCATCAGGAGAAATCTCCAGCACCTTGTAAGCCTCTTCGAGTGTAGTGCCACCCAAACTGAGGGCAGAATCCACATCGCTGACGCTGAGCCCCATAGATACTGCTACTTCCTTCAGCGCATTGATCTCCTCCGTCACCACGCTGCCATCAGCCTTGGCAATCTGCACCAAGAAATTGAGCAGTTGCAGACGCTCGCTGTAGTTCATGTACATGGCTATCTGCTGTCCACATTGAGCGATGGTATTCTTGAAAGCATTGGGATTCTGGGCATCCATCTGCTTGCGCTGATTGAAGAGGTTGAGCAATATCTGCTCTCCTTCTGTCACTGCATTTTCTCCGAAGTTCACACGCAGGAATTGGCGTACATACTCCATCTCGCTGTGCATGATCTTATTGTCTGCGCGAATGATGTACGACGCCATCACCAGCATGGAGAAGAGGAAGCTGTTGCGCTGTCCCCTGCTGTCTTGACGATAGGTCTCCTGACTATAAGTATCACTGCCATAGGTGCCACCACCATATGGCTGCCCATCACTTATGGTCGTACTGCCAAACATATTGTCGAAAAGAGAGCCCAGCGCAAATCCTGCCAGTGCTCCCAATGGCCCAAACTGGATGAATCCCAGTGCGCCTCCAATCCATTTTCCTATGCCCATTCTTTAATTAGTTTTATCAGTCCTTCAATCCCGTCTTCCAGCAAGTCGAGCACCAGCTCAAAGCCTGCATCACCACCATAGTAGGGATCAGGCACGGTGTATCTGCCTTTGTAGCGATTCAGGTACTCCGTCATTAGGTGCACTTTCGCCCTGTCGTCTTCGTTTCTTGCCAGGCTGCAGACATCATCGTAATTGTCCTCATCCATCACGATAATCAGATCAAAGCGGTCGAAATCCGCACGTTTTATCTGGCGAGCACGACTGCAGAAATCATAGCCTCGTCTGTTGCCATGCACTCGCATACGTGCATCAGGAAGATCGCCCACATGCCAGTTGCCAATGCCTGCAGAATCCACAAACACCTTGTCTGCTAGTCCGTTGAGTTCCAACTGCTGTTTCATGATTCCCTCGGCTGCAGGAGAGCGGCAAATGTTCCCCAGACAAACAAAGAGAATGCTGAAGAGTGGAGATTTCTTTTCAAACTTGTTTTCCATACGACAAAGGTATGATTATTTTTGAAATTATCGTAACTTCGTATACTGAAAAACAATCCGAATAAATACAGATGGCAATCAATAAGAGTCTTTGTCTGCTGATAGATTATTCCGTCATAAAGTTGCAAATCAATGTAATTTATCGTAATTTTAACGCCAAATTATTCACTACTGACAATGAAAGGAAAGAAATTCATAGCGCCAGGGGCGTGGTTCGACATGGTGTACCCTGCAGACTGGAGCGAGTTTGAGGATGGTGAAGGCTCCTTCCTCTTTTATAATCCTGATAAATGGACAGGAAATTTCCGCATCTCTGCATTCCGTGGTAATGAAAACTATGGCAAAGAGTGTGTGGACTTGGAGCTGAAGGAGAACAGGCAATCGCGCATCGTGCGTATAGGATCGATGGATTGTGCGTACAGCATGGAACAGTTTACCGAGGAAGATGGGGTGTTTGAAAACCATCAGTGGGTGACGGGTGCTGCAGATGTGGCGTTTGAAATATCGTTTGCTGTAAAAGCGGGCGATCCTGTAGATGCGGCTCGTGGCATCATAGAATCACTGCACGTAAGGCGCTTAGGAGTAAAGTATCCTGCTGAAGTGATACCCGTGAGACTTTCTGAAATCTTGCAAATAGACGAAGCTTTCGATTGGGTGCAAGAGGAGGTGAAGCAACTATTGAAAAAGGACTTCCGTGCTGAAGAAGAGGATGTGGAAAACATGCAGCGTCTGGTTGAAAGTGGTAAGTTGAACCCTAAGAAGCGGGATGCTTGGATAGCGTTAGGCATCACGTTGTGTGTTATATTAGCCAACGAAGTGGAAGGTATGGAATGGCGCACTTTGGTGGATGGCAATCGGGAAGCTCCAGTGATGGTAAGTGTGGACGACGAACTGACGTTGATAGACCCGATGAAGTTGGTTTGGAGCCGTGTGAAAGCTGGCGAGAAGGTGAACTTAGTGGAGATTTATAAAGATATACTCTAAAAGAAGATGGCAATCCCTATACTGCAAGTCGAGAATCTGAGCAAGTCGTTTGGCGACCTGCTGCTATTTGAGCATGTGAACTTTGGAATGACTGAGGGACAGCATGTTGGGCTCATTGGCAGGAATGGCTGCGGAAAAAGTACTTTGCTGGGATTATTGGCGGGTTTGGATAGTGCAGATGAAGGGAAAATCACTTTTAGAAAAGATGTAAAGGTGGGGTATTTGCCACAGACTCCAGTATTTCATGAGGGAGAAACTGTATGGCAGGCATGCAGTAGGATGATCTGTGGTGAGGAAGAGGAACTGCGTGCAAAACAACTACTTACACAATTAGGTATAACTGACTTTCATCAGATAGTCGCAGAACTTTCGGGTGGCAAGCAGAAGTGTGTAGCATTAGCGAGTGCCTTGCTCTCTGATCCTGATTTCCTAATGATGGACGAGCCTACGAACCATTTGGATCTTTCAGTCATAGAGTGGTTGGAGGATTATCTCAAAAGGAATAAGGTAAGTCTGCTAATGGTTACGCATGATCGCTATTTTCTTGATCGTCTTTGTACAGATATTTTGGAAATAGATGCACAAAGGGTGTATGCCTATCAGGGCAACTATAGCTACTATTTGGAAAAGCGACAGGAACGACTGGATGCCAAGCAAGTGGAGGTGGCAAGAGCGAATAACTTGTATCGTACAGAGTTGGAGTGGATGCGACGAATGCCTCAGGCGCGAGGACACAAGGCTCGCTATCGCGAAGAAGCGTTTTATGAGCTAGAGAAAGTGGCCAAACAACGGTTTGATGAACGGAATGTGAGGCTGGAAGTAAAATCTGCTTACATTGGCAAAAAGATTTTTGAAGCTGATCATCTCAATAAGTCGTTCGGAGATAAGAAAATTCTGGATGATTTTTCCTATATCTTTGCCCGTTATGAGAAGATGGGTATTGTAGGTAATAATGGAACTGGAAAATCGACTTTCCTAAAGATTTTATTAGGTCAGATACAACCCGACAAGGGGAATCTGGATATAGGTGAAACGGTGCGTTTTGGCTATTATTCTCAGGATGGCTTGCATTTCAATGAGCAGATGAAAGTGATAGATGTGGTGCGAGACATTGCTGAAGTTGTTGATATTGGTGGCGGAGAAAAGTTGGGTGTTTCGCAGTTCTTGCAGTATTTCCTTTTCACTCCTGAGCAACAATATAATTATGTGTATAAACTCAGCGGTGGGGAGAAAAGGAGATTGTATCTCTGTACGGTATTGATGCGTAATCCTAACTTCCTGATTTTGGATGAGCCTACCAACGATTTGGACATCATCACACTGAATGTACTGGAAGAGTATCTGAAGAACTTCGGAGGATGCTTGATTGTGGTGAGTCACGATCGCTATTTTATGGATAAAGTGGTGGACCACCTACTGGTTTTCAATGGGGAGGGTGATATTCGTGACTTCCCTGGTAACTATACACAGTACAGGGCTTGGAAAGAAGAGAAACTGAGGCATGATAGAGAACAAGAAAAACTACGGGATGAGAAACCTCAGGCTTCTTCTTGGCGTCAACGTGAGAATAGTCAGCGACGACTAACTTTCAAGGAGCGTCGTGAGATGGAGCAGCTAGAGATGGATATCGCTGCACTAGAGGAGGAAAAGAAAGGCTTGGAGGTTGCTTTGTGCAGTGGAAAACTTAGCGTGGAGGAGTTGACAGAGAAATCGAAACGCCTGCCAACGCTGAATGAAGAGTTGGATGAAAAGTCTATGCGATGGTTGGAATTGAGTGAAATTGAAAATTAATGAATAAGAATTGAAATATGAAACTAAGTAAGCTGTTTTTAGGAATGGGAGTACTTGCAGCGATGACAGCATGTGAAAGCACTCCGAAAGGATATGTAATCAATGGTGAGATCAGTAGTGCCTCAGAAGGTACTGTTTACCTGAAAAGGGTGGAGGATAAGACGTTCAGCATTACAGATTCTGCTCAAATAGTGAATGGAAAATTCACGTTGGAAGGTATTCTACCTCATGGAGCAGAGGCTTACGGACTCACTACTTCACCCACTGATAACAGTCCGTTGTTGTTCTTCTTGGAGAATGGAAAGCTAAAAGTGGGTATTGATGAAGAAGGTAAGCAAATTAGCGTAGAAGGTTCAGAATCAGATAGATTCTTCCGTAAGGTTCAAGAATATACGAAGCTGGATGGCTTCCTGATAGATACGTTGGTGGCGAATCATCCTGACTCTCCAGTAGCTGCTTATCTATTAATGAAAAGCTACTCGTGGGGCTTCGATACTCAGGGGCTGAAAGCACTTCGTGATCAGATGACTCCAGCATTAGAGAATTCTTTCTATATGGAGCAGTTGAACGATCTTATCAGTAGAAAAGAGCGGGTAGATGTGGGACAGGTAGCTCCAGAAATCAGTCTTCCAGATCCTGATGGAAATCTTCAAAGTTTGTCTTCTTTACGTGGTAAGTATGTATTGCTGGATTTCTGGGCAAGTTGGTGTCCCGATTGTCGTCGTGAGATTCCAGAAGTGGTCAAAGCCTATGAGAAGCTAAAAGATAAGAACTTCACGATATTTAGTGTATCCCTTGATCGTGCAAAAGATCCTTGGGTGAAGGCAATAGATCAGTATGGACTAAACTGGACACATGTGTCAGAGTTGAAGTATTGGCAGAGTGAGGTAGTGAATCAATATGCTATTCGATGGATTCCTGCTTACTTCTTGCTGGATCCAGAAGGTCGAATTTTAAGTGTCTCTTTGGATTCTGATGGCTTAGTGAAAAGTTTAGAGAATACGTTTGGAGCGTATTAATATCCATTGCTTACTCGAATTCCGAAGCTGAATTTGCCATCGGCAGATTTTAGTTGGAAAGCACCTTGGAAAATATTGCGCTGCCACGGATTGATAGGGCGATTCACACGACTACCATTAGCATCATAATCCCCCATGGTGCTAATGGTCATTCCATTTTTCAGTCGAAAATTAGCTACTTGTATATTGCCTATAGAAGGTATTGTATGGAAGTAGGTGTTACCATAAGAACTTAAAGAAAAACTGGGAAGAAGTGTACTGCCAGAAAGTGTTCCGAAAGTAACTGGTGACTTAGGAATCAGTTGGCTATAGTCGGGCATTAATGCTTTCAGGCTCTGAAAGAGAGGTTGGGTTGACTCCGTAGAATGAGGTAAATCAATATCGAGTAAGAAACCATCATACGTCTGAGGGCGGTCCATTCGTGGATTGCCTGATAGATTAATAAAGTCAGCAGGATTGACTCGGAGGGTATCAGCATTAACATCGCTCTGCGCGAATGAAATACTGGCAACACAGAGAAGAATCCCTATGAGAAACAGGTGTTTCATTGACGCTTAAGTACCCAAGACTGCTCGTACACATTGTCAGCCTTTAGTTGGCGAACCATGCTGTAGGCTTCTTGTTCAGTCTCGAAACTGCCAATGCAAACGCGGTTATAGCCTCCTCCTACAATAGCTTTGGCATCCTTATACCCTTTCTGAGTAAGCTCTTGGGCCATACGCTCGGCATCGGATGAAGCACCTACACTTGCCACGATAACATGGTAAATCTTTGGAACTTGTACCTCAATAACAGGTGTTGGAGCAGTTTCTGCTTCAAGTGTAGTCTGTACAGGTGCCATAGCTTCTGAAGATTCACCCACAGGTTGCGTAATAAGCGAATGGTTCATCAGGTTATTGAGCAATTCCTTTGGATTGAGTTCTGCATGGCTCTCTGTACTTATTGTGGTATTCTCTAATGGAGTCGCAAAAGTGAAGCATAAGAATAGGATGGCTATCATAGCGGCCATAGTACCTATCGTATTCAACGTTCTGCGTAAAGCACGACGACGAGAGAGTGTACGTTCTGCAGCTCTTTCGACTTTAGCGCGTGCACGTTCTCCTGCTTCTTGGCGACGAAGTTCTTCTTCAGCAAGTCGTTTTTCTTCAGCAATACGAAGTCTTTCTTCCTGTTGACGTTTGAATTCAGCTTCACGCCTCTTGCGCTCTTCTTCCTCACGTTGCTTAGCCTCAAGTTGTTTGGCGGCAATACGTTGCTGTTGTACTTCCTGAAGTGTACTTAGCTCAAAACTACCCAATCCGTAGAGAGAAGGGGTAATGATTTTATCGTCTTCTGGATGGAACTCATAAGTATGGTGAATATTAAAGCGCAATTCACCAATTTCAGGTAGGTAAACTGTGCCATCTTCAAAAAGGCTACGTACCAACTGTTTCACGGCACGATCTATTCTACGCGTTGCCTCAGAAAAGCTTGTTTGGTAGGAAGTCATATATGACTGAGCCAACAGCCCATCATTGATTTTCAGCAAAGGGTTGAAGGCAATCTCTCTAGAAGGAGGGAGGAAGGTATTGTCTTTCTCTATCCATGTGGCAGGGTTATGATGGGCAATGAATCCACCAAACCCCGGAACGATGACACAATCGTTCTCTTGTAATAAATGGTGAATGTGTTTAGCTAATTCTTTCATACTGCCGTCAAAGATACAAATAATTCTTTTATTTGTTTCTTTTGAAGATGTTTTTTTACAGCTATTTTTTCAAGGAAACTATTTTTTAACTACCTTTGCATAATCTATGAATAAAACAATGGGAAAAGGTTATTTGTCGCTTCTGTGCTGTTTGCTCATTTTACCCTTACTTTTGGCTTCTTGTAAGGAAGTCAGGCAAGAGGCTGAGGAACCAGAGGATCTCGTTGCCAAGCAGATGTTGCAAGGAATCTGGGTGGACGATGAGACAGATATGCCTTTTATGAAGATTGTTGGCGATTCTATCTATTATTCTGATTCAGAGAATCTTACATCTTCTTTCTTCATCAAACGTGATTCTTTCTTTGTGGTAGGAGCAGATACAGTTCCTTATGCCATAGACCTACAGACAGAAGCGCGTTTCAAGTTTCATCAATTTGAGGATAATATCATTGCCTTATATCACTCTGAAACT
>JAEEGJ010012967.1_pt1 | contig 20428 bp, 19 predicted proteins | sample 8958761 | NCBI WGS metagenome assembly JAEEGJ01 (sample SAMN16246546, study PRJNA631951) | gut metagenome | biome: gut microbiome; feature: rumen; material: RS-attached | host: Bos | place: Iran: Karaj | collected 2018-10
TGGCTTCACGCCCTTGGAATTAGCATATGCCACGGCATCCTCAATGGTCTTGCCCTTGTTTGATTCTATCTTATTCATCTCATCCCACTCAGCATCTATGAGCACGTATGGCAACTTTAGTGTAACCGCCATATCCACATATTTCTTGATGATGCTAAGGTCATTTGAGCCGTGGTTGTATGCCCAATAAATCCATGACACTACGCCTGGCTTTATCCAACTCGTATCTGTCAGTCTTGAAGGCTCACTAACATCCGTTACGAGCGTTGACTGCACGATGTCAGCCAGACTACCGATGATGACTACACGCCAAGGTGTATGCCAGTCGCCAGTCAATTCAAGCTCATTCTTCTCTTGAACCACCTTATAACGCTCTCCGTCGTTATACAGGCTCGAAGCACTCTGCTTGCGCTCAATGTTTGCCTCAGAGATAAGGGCGAAAACCCCATCAGCAGGCTCTAACAGGGCAGGATATGCCCAACGATTGCACCAGCCGTCAGCCGACTTAAACACACCGCTGAATGACGGTACTGGTGTCTCCTTATAAGTGGTGTTTTCAGGGAAGAATCCCTCGTATGACTCCGCCCATTGCATGAACCAGCGCTTCGTTCCCTCAGGAATCATATACACAGTATTCTCTTCCGGATGTTTCTGATTCTTCAAATGGGTATATTCATAGCGGAAAGCGATGCCATCGTTGTACAGACGCACCACAACCTTTGCATTCTGACCAATAGAAGCCTGATATTCGTTTGCCTCGTTAGAACAATGCAAACGCTTACCTTCAAGCATCTTATAGTCGGTCTTCACCTTGCTCGCGAGATCCAACTTAGAGAATTGTACATCGGCTAATTCCAGAACCTTCTTCTTATCGTAACTGATTACCAACTTATTATCGGCTGTCGTAGCCGACAATTTACCATTTGGTGATGTTGCGTCCTGTGCGTTCATTCCCAGAACCGCAGCGCATAGAATAATAGTTGAGATTATCTTCTTCATATTTTTTAAAGGACTAAGGTCAAAGGCCGAAGGACTAAGGACTAGGGTCTAAGGACTAAGGGGGATGGTCTCGACATTTGACCTTCAGCCTTTGACTTTAGACTTTAGACCTTTGACCTTTTGACTTTTGCATGCAAAAATAAATAAAAAAACTGACATTCCAAACAAGAAATCGTTTTTCTCCATTCAAAAGACGTTATTATGTCAATAATAGCAGAAAAACCGTCGTTTTTCTTCACTCAAAGCACATTTACAAAGAATTTCATTCCTCTCCCCTCTAACCCATAACCTCTAACCTCTTTCCCCCTCTCCACCCTAACCTCTAACCTCCCCCCTTTATTTTCCATCCCAAATATTTGGCGATTCCGAAATAAGTTACTATCTTTGCCAACGGAATAATATTCATTCGTATGAAAAAGGAATATAAGGATTTGCTTCACAAATACCTCCAGAAATACAAGGAATTAGGTATTGCCGACCAGATAGATTATGAGAAATTCTATCTGTACTCTATTATTACCCATTCCACAGCTATTGAGGGCTCTACCGTAACAGAAGTAGAGGCTCAACTATTGTTTGATGAAGGCATCACCTCAAGCAAGCGTACCATAGTGGAGCAAATGATGAACCTTGACCTGAAGGCTGCATACGAATATGGAATGGCATGGATAAAACAGCATAAACCAATAACCATAGATTGGCTTATCTCGCTTTCTGCTAAGGTTATGGAACACACTGGCGGTGAGTATCACTCCCTCGGAGGCGACTTTGATGCTTCTAAGGGTGAATTGCGAAAACTAAATGTAACCGCAGGCTTTGGAGGCAAGTCGTACATGCACTATCAGAAAGTTCCTATGAAGCTACAAGCCTTTTGTGAAGAGCTAAACAAAAAGAGGAAAAACATTGACACAACTGATGTTGCAGCTATCTATGACCTTAGTTTCTGGGCGCATTTTGAATTAGTCACCATACATCCATGGGCTGATGGAAATGGCAGAACCTGTCGTTTGCTTATGAACCTACTCCAAATGGAATATGGTGTATTGCCAACAAAGGTACTAAAAGAAGACAAAGCTGAGTATATCCAATCTTTGATTGATACAAGAGAAGCGGAAGACATTAACATCTTCCTTGATTGCATGGCAAATCTGCATTGCAACCACCTAAAGAATGATATCGACCAGTATGAGCTTTCAATAGACGAGAAAATGGTCGATAAATCATTATTATGCGAGAAAATGGTCGATAAATGGTCGATAAAACCATCACTTGCCACGAAACTGGTCGAAATTCTCTTCTTCACGAATGATAATGATGTGATAACAACCGAAATGGTTGTCGAAAAATTCAATTTCTCGGAAACAAGTACCAAGCGTTATCTACGTCAATTGACAGAGTTCGGATACCTTGAAGCCTATGGCGGTAATAAGAACAGAACGTACAAAAGAATTAAGTCATGAATCAAGATATAAATGAGAAAATAGAAGAACATCTCGGCGACTTGAAATTAATCGATGTAATGTATCGTAGCGAAGAAGAGGATGCCGCTGTATTAGTTCTGTGTGTAGCAGGTTTTCTTGATGGAAGCAGAGAAATGCAGACAGCCTTAATGGATAAAATGGAAGGATATCTCAAACATATAAACTCTGATGTGTTCAAGAAGGATTATCCTGAGCCTAATGTTTTTCTGGATATTAGTTTTGCCGAGAAACCCGATCGTCTGATTATTCAACTTCTTGCAACCACCTACGACTGGTGCGAAAGTTGGGGAGCAAAACAAAGAGTCATCATCGGAAAAAGATATGTAAAAATCACTAAAGAGGATGATGGCGATTATTACCTGTATTGGGATCAAAAAGATTAAAACAATGAGAACAAAAACAATATTGCCAATATTACTATGCCTTATCCTTGCCTCATGCAAGGAAGAAAACAAGCCTGTGATAGAGCCGACAAGCCCATTGGAAGAGGTTGATACCACATACATGAAACGTAGCTTCCTGCGCGAGATAAGAAACTATGTCACAGAACATGATTCATGCAATGTCTTCATAATATGGCCAGAGTATTGTTTTCAAACAAAGCAAAAAGATGATGATAAACAATACGAGAACAGGGATAACGAGGTATTCCGTATAGACGTGGCATTCAGAAATTCATTTGCTGATGGTGGAGAATTCAGAATCGTAGATTGCTACCCTCACAGATACATCAAAATCGGCGAGAAATACGTCTTCATCCACTCAAGAGACGATAATCTCTACGATCAGGAAAAGCTCAAATCCGTTTTCAACAAGATCGACTACAAAAGAGGCTATTCAGAGGACTTAACTACAAAAGTACTCGTTGCATATAACAAAATAGATAGTTGCGAATCTTTAACCCTTCAATACAGAAACGACAGTAGCCAGAACTTTCGTCCAATCTACAGATCATCTATAAAATTCACCGCACCAGTCAAAAAACAATAACTTATTATAGGTATCGCACTTACAGCGCTCATTCCCCCACCCTATCATTATTGGTAGTGCTATCGCACTACCCTTTTATATGTCGGGCTTACAGCCCTCGCAAATCACGAAACAACAAACATCATATTCATGAAGCAAAGATTATTTATCCTTCTCACGATAATAGCGATAGCTATACCTTCATTAAGGGCGCAAAACGCGAACGATACTTGCAGCTATGAATTTGTTGAAACGAATGACAGTACAATAGAGCTTCGTGTTTCAATTAATGGACTCTCGACAAAAGCCGACTACATAAAAGTGAATGGCGAATCTTTTCTCCCTTCATATAAAGGAAGATATAAGGAATGCTTAGTCTTTATGCGTGGTCGTGGGCAGCATTTCCGACTACTGACAATCTTCCAAGTCATTGACGGAAAAATACAACAAGACGATTATGAGCATAGCATGTGCCTTAATCCCAAGAACAGCAAAGAGTCATATCTTTTCTTCTATGGTGAGCAGCCTATCAAAATGGTCTATGATTTCAAAAGCTCAGAAACGAAATTCATAGAATTAGGACATCCCGAACAATATCGCAGTCTCAAGGGAAAGACAATCGAATCGTGCGACAATAAGTTTTATCCAGTAGAATAATCTTCAAAAATTCTCCAACAGAATAAAAAGAAACGGATTTATCCGATGTATCTGAAACCCATTCGCCCATGCCATTACTGCGCCAGCCAATCAGATAAAATCGGATAAATCCGTTTCAAACAATACTCCGAACGCAAAGACGCAAAGTCGCTAAGTTCATAGTAATTTACTTTTCAATTTCCAAATATACTTTCTTATACCAATTTGCCCAATCTGGTAGATATTCAACTGATGCCTCTACAAGAGCATTAGACTTGAAGTCATAGAACTTGGGAGAGTTATTTGTCAGTTCCCGATATTCATTCATTGTCTTGTCAAGGAAAGAATTCTCTGGATGTGTGACAACAGAGAAATAAACCTCTTCAAATACCTTTCTGTTTTCAAGTTCCAATGCCAGCATTTGATTTCTCCAGAGCTGATTCATACCACCTCTAAAAGGACAGCCTTTGCCTTTGTATGTCCCACTGAAGAACGGATACTGGGAATCCATGATTTTCCAATAATAGTAACCACAATGTTTGTGGTAATAGCACTTATCATGATTCTTCAAAACATCCTTAATGCCACAAGAAGTACAACATGTTTTCTCCGACTCCGAGATTCTCTTTGAACGAAAACCTCCACAAGTCGAGAATTCACGTTCCGTTAACTTGTGCTCTATTAGCCAAAGGCATAGTTTATTATCCTTGTTGCGATATGCAATAGCGACATCTGAGTCTGTACCAGCTGCAGGACTATGGTCTCCTAAAAGTCCTTTTGTTCCTTCTAATGACGACTCCCAATATTCAAAGCAATATCCTTTGCGAAGCTGATCCCTATCAATATGGTCAAATCCTATAGGAGTAACATTTGATTTTTTTAGTATCTGGTCAGCATATTCACTCTCTAATATTGGCACAAATAGATTAATACATGCAGTTTGAGAACTTGCAACATGCAAAGAAGCTTGACGATGCGGTTTGTATGCGAACTTGTTCTCTTGAATCTCTTTTACTGTGTCTATAATACCCTCATAAAGCATAAAAGGTATTTTGGCATCACAATATGGCTTGGGCAACAAATAATAATCTTCTGCGGTGTCACAGTTTTCAATTTTGAGTTTTTTATTCTTGTACTCGTTTAGATGCTTATAGACACCATCTCTAAAATCATTGTATGACATAAGTGTTATTTATTAAAAGGTTATTGATTGTGTATTTTTTATGCGGATTATCTTTATGCAAAAAGGATTGCATGGTATGAAAACTCATAATATCTTTTTGCAGATTTCCATGGCAAGTATCTTGATATTAGTTTATTATGCCTAAACATATTATCGACGGCAAAAATAACAATTTATTTGCATATTACCAAAAACTTTTTACGAAAATATGACTTAAAAGTACAAATATACAATTTTACATCCCATTTTTCAGAACGCAAAGACGCTGAGACACAGAGGTTATATAAATAACTTTGCGACTTCGCGCCTTTGCGTTCATTTAATTTTCAATTATCAATTTTCCATTTTCAATTGCCGAAGGCTTAGAGACCGCCTCCACCACCTTCGTCGCCACCACCGCTTTCACCGCCTGAGGCGGCACCGCTCGCATCTGCATCAGGAGTGAGGAAAGAGCCGGTTGAATGACCGTAGCTGGTGCTTGCAAGAGTGTAGGCTGCATCACCCTGATAGTCTGCCTCAAGCGTGTTGGCAGAGAGGAGCTCCTGAGTGGAGACGAGGGTGCGACCGACAGACTTGCGGGAGTGTACCCACGTGTAGGCGCAGTCGCCATCGTTACCGTTGTGACCGAGCTTGCCGTCAACAGCCTTGAAACCAGTAGAGCCACCTGTCACGCTTGCGAGCGTCTCGGTGTTGGCTGCATCGAGAATCACCTTTGCAGCTGAGAACTGACAGTAAGGAATCTCGGTAGCTGCGTTGACAAGCTGCTTAACGAGGAAGAACGAGATCTGGTCGCCATAGCGGTAGTCGGCGTTGTTGTTCACAACAGCCTGTGAGAACTCCGCCACGGTGGTGCTGTTTGAGATAGTAAGACCAGTGAGACGGATGTCGGTGCTACCGCCCTGTCCCGAGCCTGTGACAACGATTGCAGGGAGCGAGCCCTGAGTAATCTGATACGCCGTTGCGATACATGCACCGCCAGCCACCGCCTGTTTGGTGAGGTAGATAGGTGTGCGCTGCATATTCACCTTAACGAACATGTTGTAGTCGGAGAGTGCGAGAGGACGGTTCTCGAAGCCGTTGTTGAGCAGAGGACGGATGCCAGAATACATCGCGATAACGTTGCTCCAGCGCGTTCTCACACGCATCTGAGCAACAGAACGCGGATTAGTCATCCTTACCACCTTTTCGCTGACCACGGTCTGACCGTTGAGGGTCTTGAAGGTAAGATCGCCGGCAGAGCCTGACATCTTACGGATAATTCCATTGAGTATTGCCATAATAGAACGTCCCTCAAGTTCCTAACCGACCCCTTCCTGTCCTGCGGACATCCTCCCCCGTGAGGGGGGAAGAGGCTGGCGCGGTATGCCAACCGCGAAAGGGTAAGAAAGCCGCCGAGGGAATCACGGATTTTAATTGTTAATAACGGAAATGTAGGTTCTCGGGAAGCCACTTATGATACCCTTCTTGCTCTCTTCCGGAATAAGAGCTACATAAGAGCCACATAAGAGCTACATAAGACTCACCAAGGCGGTACCTTACCCGTGGTTTTGCCCCTGTAATCCTCGCGTCCGAGGTGCTCCCTTAAACACTACAAAGATACTAATTTTTCATGAATCATGCAAGCCGAGCAAGCATTATTTCACTCGCTTTCAAGCGTTTGCGTCAAGATGCGTAGGGTTGCGTAGGAACGGCATAGTATAATCAAGTTTCGGAACTTCTGTATTGCCTGGAAGGCAACACTATGAGTAACCGAGGTGCATACCCGACGAAGGAGGGGATGCCCTCGGACAGAAAACAGCATCCCCCTCTTTCAGCCTGAAAGGCTGTACCTGATTGTCTGGCAGCAAGCTGCTTTTAACTGACAATAATTACCAATCTAACCAATCTTAATCCAATAATATATTTATCAAGAATTAGAGAATTAGAGATTTTTTTGAATTGACGAGAATTTGAGAAAGGGCGCTTGCGCTTCTGCCAATCACGAGCCAATTCCAAATGCTACGTAAGTAGCATTCTTCTCTCTTTCGCATTAATTCAATTTTCTCTAATTCTCTAATTCTTGATAAAAAAATAATAATTTATGGAAAAAGATTGCGCAGATTGGTAATTATTGTCAGTTCAAGCACCAAAGGTGCGAATTAGTCGAGCTCACGCTAAGTAATCAGAATTGAGTGGAGAGATGGAAAGAATTTGGTGGTAAGAAAAAAATCATTTGGATATTTGTGTATCTTAATAAAAACGCTTAACTTTGCAGGCATAAACACTAAAAATAATGTCAGAAATGAAATATATCAAACTATGCCTATTCATCGCCCTTGTATTGTCGTTAAACTCATGTAACGACTTCAAGAGACACAGAGAAATCTCAAGAATACTTTCTGAGGTGGAGAAAGACGAAGAAGCTCACTACAAAAAAACGAGTGTTGACGGCTCAGAATCAGAACAATGGAAAAAAATTGATAGCGTGATGAACATAGCGACAGTTCCCGAACTGGTAAAAATATGCTGTAATCACCCGTCACCTACCGTCAGAATGGCGATGTTCATACATGTTGCTGAGAAATACCCTCACGAAGCCGTAAAGATTGCGATAAGAAAAGCCAACGATTTTGATACGGTCAGCGTATTAGATGAATGTGAAAACTATATAACACTTGTCTCTTGTGAACGTTTCGAAAATCTATACGGTTATAAGGATTTTGATAAAATATTTACAAATGAGGAAAGGGAATCCCTTGAGAAAACGATGATTCAATCACCTCATTTTGAATACTTTGTAGAAAGCTGCGGTTGGATAATTGATTCAATAAAGCCCAAGCCAGAATATTATCAATTCTTCAAGGACTACTATAACAAGACTAAAAATGACAATGTTCTTATGGCTATCCTAAAGTATAATAATCCCAAGGACAGGCCACTAATATTTAATAAACTGAAGCAGATTATTGAAGAATTAAATAACAACCTCAATTCTAATTCTGAAGCCATAAACAGGGGCAAGTTTCTTTATTTGATGGCAGAGCATCCAGAGGATGAATTTGAGCCTTATATCAAGCAGATAATGACAACGTTATTCAAGCTAAACACTGATGTCGCAATAAAAGCAAAAAAGAACGATGAATTCATAGCAGATGAATATTGTATCGGCTATTGCGATCTACAGGCTTTGCTTGCCTATAAAAAGAAATGGGCTTACGACCTGCTCGAAGCAAAGATTAAGGAGGATATTGAAGAGGTTACAATAAATATTGATGATGAGTCTGATTACTTTAAACCTCTGACTGACCGCATAAGGGCTGCATTCAAAAAGCAGCGTGAAGAATATTTCGCAAGTAGGTAATTGCCTAAAAGGCAACACTATTAGTAACCTCGTACATACAAGTGAAACGAGGATGTGCGGGGATAGTGCCCACAATCTAACTTCTGCCTGGAAGGCAGTACATCGCAAGTATGCTAATCAGGTATAGCCTTCCAGGCTGGTAGGGATAGAGATTGTTTACTATCCGAGGGCATCCTCTCCTTCGTCGAGTATGCACCTCGGTTACTAATAGTATTGCCTTCCAGGCTAATAGTACGCTCACGAAGATTGAATAATCATAAAATTTGCAATCAAATTAGATACATTAAGGCATATAAATGAACATGAAACTAATATCAAAATACTTGTGTTGGATGCTTGGTTGCTCTATTGCAGCCATGCTTATAAATCCATTGTTATTAATTGTTGGACATGTAATCTATGCCGAAGAGCCTATTCTCGTTTTATTCTATCTCATTTCGTATGTGATAGTCGGAAGTATTATGTGGTATCTACTAAGAAACAAGAAATGGAAGATGCAGACATTGGGGATATGGTTGGTTGTAAATCTTGTTTTATTGGCACAGGTAATATGTTGGATTCATACGATAAGAGATGGAATGACAGGCTTGATGATACTTACAGCCTTTATCGTTAATGCATTGCTGTCCGCAATCCCGATTGGATTATGTTGCTATAATCAAAAAAAAAGGGGTGTAGTGGTGTAGTTGATTCCTATATATACGTAAAAAAAATAAGAAAATAGAATTGCATTATTACAAGTTATTTTTTGATTTTTTTCCTACCTCCTATAGGGGCAACTACACCACTACACCACTTTACACCACTTTTTCATATTTAATGTCAGTTTTGCGAATAATAATGATAAGCAACCAGTTGCTTTTAACTGACAATAATTACCAATCTTACCAATCTTCAACCAATAAAAATGAAAATTTATGGAAAAAGATTGCGCAGATTGGTAATTTTTGTCAGTTTAAGCACCAAAGGTGCGTTTATTTTAGAATGGCTCTATCTCGTCATTATCACTAACGGCGTTAGATGTCGGTTGTGAATCATGAAGTATAGTAAGAGCATCACTTGCCCCTTCCGTTTTCAGAGTATCAGTATCTTTTTCAACAATAAGATACTTATTGATACCCCTTATCATGTGTGGTAGAAAGCCTAAACGTTTGAGAGAACGCCACACTTCCGTTGTGCCATACCCCTTACCATAGAATCCTCTCACCCTCATCATCTGCATCACCTCGGCAGCACTTAGCGCACGGCATTTCTCGCCTTCGAAAGGCGGACGGAAGAATGCACGGATAACTTCCTCACAATCCGTTATCTCCATGTACTCGTCATTATGTCGGGTTAGTTCCGCACTCTCGTCAGCCGTTGGCTTGGTCTTGTAGCCATTGGCAAGGAGATACTTCGCCATAGCGTAGGCACGGGCATAGCAGAGAGGGTGCTCGTAGATGTTTAGCGTACCAGCCACATCGACGGAGAGATAGCGACGAGAGCCTTCCGCATCCTTGATGTACCGCTTGTTGTTGGTGGCGGCAATGAGGGCGGCACGACGTGTGCGACGCTCACGGAATCGGGCGTATGAGTCGCGCTCGTTGCTCGTGGTGGAGGTGGTGATGAACTTATACGCATCGCTCTTGGCATTTGAGCCGAAAGAGAACTCATCGAGGAACACGAGAATGAACTCTGAGAGCGAGATCACGAAGTCCTTATCCACACGCTGTGAGGGGTTCGCCTGATAGAGATAGTCGCGAAGCTCCGGGGGCAGTATGTGGCGGGCGAAGAACGTCTTTCCGATGTGCTGGGTGCCCGAAAGCACTATCATCAGGTTATGCTCTTCTATGGTGCCAAGCATCAGTCCTACGAGTCCCACGAACCACTTACGCATGTAATGGATGTAGAACTCATGGTTCTCATCGTCGGCAAACTGAATGTGCTCGAAGAACTCGCGTATGGGGTCATGGCTGAACCGCTCATTTTCCACATCGTCGCCCTCGTCTGGAGTCCACTCAGGCAACGAATCGAGATATTCACGCACCGCGTCATAGCTCTTTATGACGTGTTTCGCGCTGAGAAGAGCCTGAAGGTCGTTTTCTGAGAGATTGATGCCCCGAAGCTTCATCTCGCAGTAGATAGAGTGAAACTCGCGGTCATTGATAGGCACCCACCCTTTCTCTTGGCAGATCTCGCATCGCTTCGTCCACTCGTTGTAACGAAGTTGATAGTTGGCGGTAAGGAAATCACACGCCCTCTGCATCTTGTTGGCGGTTTCCTCCTCACGCTGCTGTTCGGTCTTGCGATGCCGTCCTTTCGGCATGGAGATGTCGATGCCATAGCGCTTGGCTATGTCGAAGAAAGAGCCGATAGAGACCGTGTTTCGCGAGGTGGCAAGGATATTGTCGAACTTCGCGTTGCACTTGTCGTAGTCATACTCAGGATGCATGGAACTGATGGCGTGGAACGGTTCCCTACCCTCTTCTCCGAGGCTTCCCAAAGCGAACCCCTCAAGCATCCATTCATCATACTTCGCGGTGATGTCGATACCGCGTTGCTTGATCTCGTCCACCACCTTGGTGAGACGAGAAATTGTGTTATCAAATTTGTTCATAATCTTTAAAAATAGACCCTCTCCCCGCTCCCCCTGCATAGGGGGAGAGCCGGATAGCCCAAAAGAAATCCTTAAAGGGAGAAAGTCGGAGTGAATAAAAGTCCCCCTATGCAGGGGGATTTAGAGGGTCTTTAATCCAGCACTCAGGGTCGTGAGGCAGATAGCAGGCACGACAGATGTCAGAACCGCTACGGTCAACGTCGATGCCATACTCAAACTGCATATACATCGCTACCAAACGGAAATAATCCCTGAAGGACAGGTTTCGCGTAGTATCAATATCAATCACCACCTTGACACCGTATCCGCTTGGAGAGGTGAACACCAACAGCGGACGGAGCCTTGGGTCGCTGATACAGATATACCGCACGTCCTGCACCTGAGCCTTCGTCTTGAGACCGTCGATGTCTATGACCATATACCCCGAGGGCGTAACTAAGGCGTTAGCACTTCGCTTGCTGAAGACTCCTGCAAAGGTGGCAATACGGAAGTTACGCAGTTTGTAGAGCTGCGCCTCCTTATGTTCCTTGATACGGCGAAGCTCCTGCGTGGCGTGCATAGCCTGCTTGCTCGTGATGTAGTTATAGGCATCCATGAGCGACATAGTGCCGCATGGAGTCTTTGCCATCACATCCTCACCCACGCGGTTCTTACAGCCACAAGGGAACTCTGAGAACTTAGGGAGACTGGCACCGCCCTGGGTGCCAATCTCGTTAGAATTGATAGTGCTGTTCATCATTACTTTCCTTTCTTGTCATTACGAATACGGTAACGTGAGCGGAACACCATCTGCACATCCGTCTGGCGATAGAAACACCTGTTCGCGAAGATGGTGTACGGCAGTTTCCCACTACTGCGCAGGGTCTGTAATGTACGCTGAGACACATGATATCGTGTCATTATCTCATAGTTGTCGATCCAGTCCTCCAAAGCGGAGGTGGATGGAGTGCCAAAGACGGCACTCTTTGTAGGTTGCTTTTTCATTTTTTTCTTTTATAAAAGCATTGCCTTGCACTAACGGATCGTATAGGCAATATCCTTCACGCCCGTCCCAGAACCGTGCTCAGTTGTATCTGGTTTTGAATTCGAGAGCAAAATTACGCAAACATTAATGGATATGGAAACATTTAGAGATATACATTTTTCATATTTTCCAGAACCTACGCCACAGCGTAGTATTACGATAAAATCCTACGCTGGAACGTAGGATTTCATCATATAATAACAGAAATTATAATCATGATTTGGAAAACGTAGGATTTTACTTCATAAAACGTAGGGTGTTCACATTCCCCATGATTTGATATAGCCTTTGATTTTCTCACCTCTTTCATACATTTCGACGAACGCTCCCTCTTTCGCCTTTCTCCCCCATTCTGACACATCAGATTTCCAGACTCTACTCTTGTCATTTACAGCCGCCTTAAAACTTCCCTCTTTCAAGGTTAGCAACTCTCGTCTTTCCTGTGATGACAATCTAACAGTAACATTCTCATTCCAAGCATAACAGAAATCACTGTATGTACCTGTAAACTTATAGGGGAAGCCTGACCATTCCTTTATCAATATATATATAGGCACTACATGAGCTTGAGAATTGATTAGATAGTGCTCCCCATCTTTGATCTCACATAGCAATAAAATGTTATCCCATAACTTCTTCAATATGCCTTTGTCTGACTTCTCAAATATTCTGGTGTCAATATAGTAATTGAACGAAGGTGCAGGATTTGTCATCGACATCTTCAATTCTCTGTTCTCTTGACTTAATCTTAAAATTTCCTTGCGTAAATCTCCATGTTCTATCACTAACGCCTTGCAAGATTCTGAAAGTTTTGAATTTTCCTTCTTTAGTCTTTCATTCTCTTCGTATACTTCAGAGTATCGTTCTCTAGCTCTTTCTTCAACATAATGTTCAAGACTTTGGTCCAAGGCTTTCTTTCCCTGAACTGAATCAGGAGCTAAAGAATTACTACCTTTTTCGTCCTGACCTTTGTCAATATGTAGCGGTGCCTCTGGTACCATCTTTATTATTAGGTTGCAAAGATACTCATTTATTTTTACACTTGCAAACTTTTTGCATCAAAGATACACGAATTTATACAACTAACCAAACAAGAGAGCACACAAGAGAGTACATAAAATCCAAAAATCTCAAATCCAAAAATTTTTTTAACAATCGTTAGAAATTAAATTGATTTTTGCTTGCATTTTTCAAAAAAAATTATTAAGTTTGCATCCGAAAGAAAAATGATTTAGAGCTAAATTAATAAAAACACTATGGCATTAACACTATTAAGCGCGAGGGATTTCACCTTTACGCTAAAGGTAACTATACAGAGAACTGGTAAATTAGGTTTTTCAGCACCCACCGCGGAAGCACTTGGCATAGATTCCTACACCTATGCAAAGTTCTATATGGATGATGAAAACAAGCTATCTCCCGTAGTTGTTTTCAGCAAGAACAAGGATGAGGATTCATTTAAGGCAAACAAATCAGGTGAATACTACTCTCTCTCCACCTCTATATTATTCGAGAGCCTTGGCTTTGATTTCAAGAAACAGAACATCATCTGTGACCTGAAACGCGAGGAAGAAGTTGATGCTCTCGTAGGCGGTGAAGCATACCGTTTAGTCTGCCGTGCACCAAAGAGCAGAAGGAAGGCTACAGTAGTAACGAAAACACTATTACAGCAGATGGGGCCGAATTTTTTTCAGTGGGCTGAAAGTTACTTCAATGAGTCATCAGGACATCTTAATATCAAGATCAAGCGTAAGGATATGTACAATGCCTATAACGCTATGTTTTCTGATTACAAGTTAAAAGTCACACCCAACAACTTCAAGACGAAGCTTAAACTATATTGCCGTATGAAGAAGTTAGATCTAAACGCAGGGAAACCAAATATAAATGGCTTATCGTTCTTTGACTTCATTGCACAGAACAAAGAAGACATCTTTGTCGGTGGTATGGATAAGAGTAATGGTTTTGAGTACTTCACCGTGTCAAATCGCGAAAGATCAGAGAATGAAATAAAATTAAACGATGCTGAATATCATTGATTATTTCTATTGTAGGATTCTGAGGATACTACTCAGAATGGAAAAGAATGCTGTATTTTTCAGAATATATTATCATAACAGAGCCGCAATCACTTTGGCTTGTGCCTTTGCATGTCTGACGCTTTTCATTCCGTTCAATTTATCTTACTTCCTGTTCGGAAATGAAACGTCAATAATAATAACAATGGTTCTGTATATGGTTGGATTATTTTGGTTCTTTGAACGTAGATATGTAAAGTATGAGAATGATGCAGAGGAGAGATTTAAGTTCATTAGGAAATACAGTTCCTATCGAATGAATAAACTGATTCCTGATTGGGCTATAATCATAGGTGTATTACTCATTTGCGTTTTGGGTTTTTGCTTTGCATTCATTATCAACAATCTGCTTATTGGCAATGAAATGACGCTTATTTATGCTTAAAGATTTTTAAGAGGTTTATGAAGACGTTTACAGTTCTTTCTGGAGGTCCTCTTCATCGTATGGTTTGCTGAGCAAAATATCATTATGATGGTCTCCTTCATAATGAGCATCACATACGATAGCCGTAGGAACATCGTCAATCACTACGATTTCCAAGGCAAAGTACCAATGTTTGAAATAGAACTGCTTCCAATCATTATCCAACCATGGTATAAAGGTGGCATTGTGTATTTCATGGGAATCTATGGTTGCATGAACAATTGAAGCAACCTCTTTAATATTCTGGCGCAACTGATGGTAGGTATAATCCTTGCGTTGAGGATAATACCTACGATATTCGCGATAGAGGCTTGTGTATTTATCTACGATTCTACGTTTAAGCCCTAAACTTTTAGGCACTTTTACCTGTAACTGCATACTCAGCTTCTACCTTTGCTACGTTTGCATCAAATTCTTCAAGACACTCGCTGACGAAGCCCTCGCCCTCGAATTCTTTAAGATTATATTTTTCTGAGTTCTTATCCATACTCGTTATTTTTCTGATTCTGAGCGCAAAATTACAAAGAAAAAACAGAACCACCAAATTATTTCGTGAATTTTTTGTTATCCTAAAAGAAATTGATATCTTTGCAAAAAATTAGGATTTATAAAAAACATAGGGAATAAAGAACACATTATTTACAAAGAGAAAAATATGAAGATTAACCTATCCACCTTTTTGAGCAATAGCAAGGAGACGATACTGAGGTTTCCTGCTACAATCTGTTTTCTGGCAGCATTGACAGTTCAGATGATAACCTATATCGTTCTTGACAAGCAACAAGACTGGCTGTGCTTCTTCTTCAGCGTTGGTATGCTCCTCACCTTACTGCTACATGTGTGTACGGAGGAAAAGGAGGAATACAGGATATTCAACGTAATCAGGAGTCCGAAAGCAGCATTGCTGTGGTTCGGCTCTATTGCCATACTTGCAGCTGACAGCTACAATCTTCATATAAAGGATTATATTGATATTTCGGTAGAAATAGCACAGGGTTCGGCAATACTGGCTATACTCGTGGCTATATGCTTCTATCCTTTCATTGGAGAGAGGGATGACAGAAAGTCATGGAACTTCGTGTTCAGGCTTGTCTTTGGCGCAGCTATCGGATTCCTCGTGGGGTTGATAATGCTCGGTGGATTAAGTCTGCTGTATAGCGGAAGTGCGACTCTGTTTAATTTTGAGACACATTCAGATGTACATCGATCTCTATGCGTGGTGTGCCTCATAACACTCCCTACCCTATTGTTCCTTATCCGTATTCCGTCAGGGGAAGAGAAATTCAATGACAACATACCTAAGAACAAGTTCCTGCTAGGTGTAACGAAGTTTCTGTTCTTACCTCTGACATTGCTATATATGGGCGTGCTTTATGTGTATGGCGCAAAGATTCTGTTTACATGGACTCTGCCCAATGGTATGCTTTCAACACTTGTTTCAACCATGATGTGCTCATTGATAGGGCTTACTTTCCTTCTATACCCATATATCAGGGATGAGGAATACGATGGTTTTGAGGTGAAGCTTACACGCCGTATGCCTCTGTTCTCACTGCCTTTGCTCGTGTTGATGAGCATTGGTCTGGGGCGCAGATTCATTGACTATGGCATCACAGCCAACCGTCTGTATATGCTTACGTTCAATATCTGGCTATATGTAGTGGCATTGGGACTTTGGCTTGGTAAGGCAAGGAGGATTCACTGGATAAGTATCAGTTTTACGATGCTTGTACTGATCACTTCCGTTCATCCTTGGAACTATAACAGAATATACCAGAAGATGCTTGTAAGCAGGTTTACGGAGCTGAAGGAGAAATATCATATCCAGCAGAAGGAACTTGACAATTATAAATTTGAGAGAATGCTTGGAAAGATGCCCAAAAAAGATGCGGTAAGATTCAATAATAGTATTTATGATATTCAGAGATATGATCACCAGTGGTCAGAGACTGTACTGGGAGAAAATTGTTATTGGGTTGGTCATTATCGTGATGAAAATAACATAAAAGATGAAAATGAAACGCCCAAAAACAGTTATAATATGATTTATACTTGCGAACTTATAAACATTCCTTTGGTGGAAGGCTATAAATATATTGAAAACATTGACAAGCGCTATTGCTTTTTGTTCACAAAGGAGGAGCTTTCAGATGCTTGCAAAATTGACATAGGCTATAGTTGTAATGACTCCACCTTTATTTATCATTCAATGAAATATGGGGATTTCATTATAAATCATAAGAACCTTGATGATAAAAAGGTATATACGTATAAATCAGTGAAAGGGGATGCTGCATTTATATGCACGCACCTTGATATTGACGACTTTCAACAGAATCACAGGGATATGCACTTTTACATTCGAGGATATTTCCTCTACAATAATCCTGTGAAAGAATAAACTTCAGAGCGTTTTACCAATATCGGTAAAACGCTCTGTTTTTCTAATCTCTCTTCACTACCGCCTTTCCTTCAAAGGCGCATATCTCTTCGGCTATTTTGTTAAGGTTATGGAAGATGCTGTAGTCGGTGTCTTTAGGGATGCCATTGACATCGCCAATGGTTTCTGGGGACCATGGGGCGAGGATGAGAAGGGAGCCGTTCTCGCAAGCGTGGAAACGGGAGGATTCGGGCTTCCAATAACGGCCGATGGGTTCTTTCTGGATGTGGATTAACGGATAGCCACTCTCTATGCAGCGGTTCTTGATAAGGCGCTCTCCATTGGAGATGCCCGGGGTGACGATAACGGTTGCGCCTTGCATGAGCTGTGCCTTCCATTGGACACACTCACGGCGATAGGCCTCTGTCTGCTCGTATGGGGTGCGGCCGTCTGGGGCTTTGCGATGACAGAACACCTGCACCTTCCTTGCCCATCGCAGGAGGAAGAGATTGCCGAAGGCGGCATAGTCGCGCCCTCCGATGACGACATGCATGCATCGCTGCATGAAGGTGGGATTGAGACGGAGGATGACGGCGCGGCGAGGGTTATCGCTCACGTAGTTGAGCATAGCGGAGAGATGACGGCGGTCGTAGCTGCCGTCAGGGTTGGTGAGGCAGATGGTGTCGTCGTAGTTGTCATCGAAGAGGGGGCGATATTTGCGCTCCACCGAGAGATAGGCAATGGCGCGCTGCTCCTTTCCCATGCTGGAGATTTTCTTGCCCCAGCTGGGGCTGACAACAGCCCCTGTAAGCTCACGATAGCGAACAGTGCACGCTGACTTGAAATACTGGATAATAGCCCCAAGGCTCTTATCCATTCTCTCCCCCACTTCTATCACGCCGTGGAAGTGATCGGGCATACAGACAGCGGCATGGAGGGTGATGTTACGGCCTTTGGAGGCTTGAATGGCGGCGGTCTTGTGCCATTCATCCATAACGGCAGAGCCAAGGGCGGAGAGGTGAACGGAGGGATTACGGGCATCCATGTTCAGCTCACCGAGGAGACTATCACGATTCCCCACCACAAGGGTGATGAGGTATATGCCTTTGTCGTAATAGTCATGGCCGGGGTTATGGGGACGGTAAAGCAGGGGCTAATTGAGAATTGATAATGGATAATTGATAATTGAGAATTAACAATTAATAATTAACAATTAACATTATTCCCAATAAAGGATTTCGCGATTGATATCCCATTTGTGATCCTTTGGGAAATCATCACCTTCCCAGGCTTTCTTGGAAGTCCATTTCTCGTAGGGAGCAGTCCAGAAGGAGTCGGTAGGAGGAAGACCGAGAGCCATGAAGGCGAGGGATGTCATGTAGAGAGAGCCGTTGTTGGTGTACCAGTCGGCTACGTTGGGATGAGAGCCTACGAAACCGATGGTGAGGAAGCCGCCAGAGTTATAGTTCTTGGAGAGAGGAGAGGCGTTCTTGGCTGGGTTCTCTACCTGACCGTAGAACATACGGTTGGCAACGGCTGTGAGGGCGGAGCGCACCTGTCCTTCGGAGAGTTCCTTCGGGAGTCTTTTCTGCCATGCAAGCATAGCGAGAGGCTGGAGGGTAGCCATGCGGTAAGGGATGCTTCTGCCAACGACAGGGAAGGTGCCTTCTGGAGAGATGAAACGCTCAAGGATGACACTCCATTTCTGCATACGCTTACGAACCTCGTTGAGACGGTTCTTAGAGCCACGACGCTTACCGTTCTTGTCGAAGATCTGATAGCCACCGCTTCCCCCACTCTTCTCTATCATCTCAAGACACTCGCAGTACATTGGCTGGATGACGTATGAGTTATAGTAATCGAAGGCGAAGGAAGGGCCGTCGCTGTAGACGCCATCACCGATATACCATTCCTCAACCTTTGAGAGCGAGAGCTTGATGCGGTATGGGTCGTAGTCGGCACCTACGAGCTTTAGGAAACACTCCTCCATTCCCACGAAGAGAAGCCAGTTTGTATAAGGAGGGTCATAGCGACGAAGGCCTTTTATCTCCTTTATGTAGAGGTCCTTGGTAGCCTTTGGCAGTGGCACCCAGAGGGAGTCGTAGCCACGGAAGAGGCCTTCCACGACGTAAGCACCATCGACGAGAGTCTGACCGCCATTCTCCCATCCGAGGCGGTCGGGAGAGTTAGGATCAACGGCATTGATGATAGCCTTGCGCGTCCACTCACGGAGCTGTTTACGCTTAGCAGACTCAGGGGTGTCATCATCAGGGAGATTGAGCCAAGGGGCGAGACCGGCAAGCAAACGTCCGAAAGCCTCCATATAGGCTACCTTCTTGTCGCGGTTATCCCATGTGGGAGACAGTTCGAGGTTCTTACAGCCATTGGCGGTATCCATGACCTGCTGAAGCTTACCCTCAGCCATGTTCTTCATCACGGGTTCCGCCATCTGGTACATGATATCCACCCATACCTCACGGTCGGTCTTCTGAGGCTGTGGTTTCTTTGCAAAGGAAAGCATTGGCACGAATGCCAGGAATAACAGGAGTCTTTTCATTATTTACTTTGATTTGAGAGTGAGGAGGGTGATTTCAGGGGTGGCACCGATACGCATTGGCATGGTGCCGCCAAGTCCGATGTTCACGTAGAGGTTATGGTCGCCGTCGGTGTAGAGACCGTCATATTCATCATAGATGAAACGGGCAACAGACCAGCCGAGGACACGGAACTGTCCGGCATGGGTGTGGCCGGAGAGAGTGAGGGAAGGACCGCCTTTCACAATCTCACCACGCCAATGGGTCGGGTCGTGGGTAAGGATGATAGGATAATGGCCTTCCGTGCCCTCAGAGGCTTTCTTCAGGTCACCACGGGTGATGATGTGATGGATGCCCATGGACTGGTTCTCGCAGCCGATGAAATAGACGCCGCGCCCACCAGGGATGCCGCCGAACACGGCGGAATCAGAGCCGAACTCGGCAGAGCCAGAGCCGAACTCGGCTCTGGATTTATGAGGGAAGACGGGGCAGTTGTCATTGAGGAGGAGATGCCAGCCGAGATCTTCTCGCTGCATGCGCTGGAGGTCTGAGATTTTGTAGGCGCGATCCTTGTCGGAAAGGGAACGGTTGTAAGGGATATAGTCATGATTGCCCATGATGCTCACCACGCCATTAGGAGACTCAAGCTTACTGAGTATAGGGATGAAAGGCTTTAGCTCGCTTTCATCGAGAGAGACGAGATCGCCTGTGAAGACGATAGCATCAGGCTTGAGGGCGTTTATCTCGTTGACGATACCGAGAAGCTCGTCCTCATGGCCTTTCC
>JAEEGJ010012968.1_pt1 | contig 20428 bp, 17 predicted proteins | sample 8958761 | NCBI WGS metagenome assembly JAEEGJ01 (sample SAMN16246546, study PRJNA631951) | gut metagenome | biome: gut microbiome; feature: rumen; material: RS-attached | host: Bos | place: Iran: Karaj | collected 2018-10
AACTCTTTTATTACACTGACCGATATATACGCCACCATCATCATACTTAATCTTTTTTATTTTAGCTCCTGGCATTTGAGCCTTTACTGATTTTTGCACTTCATTAATGGTGGTTTTGTCAACGATTGATTCTCTTTTTTGTGCTAACACTGGGGAACAAACTACTGATAGATACATCAGCAGAATAATGCGAACACTTTTGTTCATATAATCTAAATATGTTAAGGATTAAAGATGCTATTTACTTGTTATTGACCCCTCAAATGCCCTTCCCATTGTAGAATTATACCATTTTGCAGATGAACTATTACTGTTTAATACGCCTCTACCCCCACATTCCAAACAAGTCCGATGACGCTTAAAAGGCTGTCCGTTAACATAGAACCCCTGTTCAATAGTATAACCAGTTCCTGAGCACATCCAACAAGTGCTCCATGAATTATTTGGTCTTGCTCTTTGTTTACGCCTTACTTCTGCGACATATTTTTTCGCCTCTTTATGTCCTAAATCGGCAGCTATTTTCATATATTTCAAAGCAAGTTTACTATTCTTTTCTACACCGTCGCCATTATTGTAGCAAACTGCAATACTATATAGACCGACTGTATCTTTCAATTCCGCTGAATGCTTGAAATACGTAAAAGCTCTTGAATAATCAATAGTAGTTCCTTCGCCAGTATAGTACATTAGCCCCAAGTTAGCACTTAATGCACCATCTTTGTTATCAAGCGCGAATGCCTTTTCATAATAATACAAAGCCTTATTTTTATTACTGTTTATACCACATTTTTCATTACCACTATAATAATAGTCTCCCATTATCTTTGCCGCATCTGCATTGCCATCATCTAAAGCTTTATCTAACCACTTTAACCCTTTGATTTCACCCCGAAGAATATACAACTCTCCTAGTTGTCTCTCAGCTTCAGAACTTCCACGCTTTGCTGCTACTTTGTATAAAGAAATAGCTCTTAATGTGTCGGGGGTGGTTCCGCTTCCGTTTTTATAACACTCGGCAAGTGGTAAAGCAGAGTCTTTTCTTCCGTACCGATAGCTTTTTTTCAAGAACTCAAAAGACAGTTCAGTATTATAGATTATTTCAGATAGACGAAACGAAGCATCTGAATTAAATAATTTAGAAGCTCGTTCGTATTCTTGTATAGCTTCGTTATAAAACCTATATGAAGAAGCAATTTCTAGCTCTCGCCCCTTTAAATAATGCTTTTGTCCAAGTTCTCTGACAATAAAAAGTGCCGATCCAATAACGGCCAAAACAATAATTGAGATTAATATGCTCTTTTTCATTTCTAAATACTTCGATTTCTTTCATCAACCGGTCGATTTCAGCATCATATTCACACAATGATATCGTTAACTGAAAATCTCCAAAACAATTAGTATCAAAATTATTAGAAGCACAACAACAATTAAGACAGTGAGGCCCTTTTCTCTCTCCCCTGGTTGATATTCCACTGTTGGGGGGCTAACGAACCCTTCAGAGTTGTTATTATTCTCGGATTCCTCATTATTATCAGTATTCCGTACTAAGGATGATGTAGTTTTTTTATCTATAGTGGAAGACGCATAGTTATCAAGAATGAGTTTTTTTTGTCTAATAAACTCATCTTCAGTGAGAACTCCAGCATCAAGTAAGCTTTTTAGTTTTTTCAATGCACCAATCTTGTCCATTATGATAATAGTAGTTTATTGATTTCCTTATCATACTCTTCCTGACTTAAAATACCAGCGTCTAATAATTCTCTTAGCTCTTTGACATTTTGCTGTTGTTCAGAAGATATTTCACTAGAAGAACTCTTAGACGTTGAGGTGTGTGGTTTTTTCTTAGGGACTGTAGTACTTTCAACCATTGTCTTTTGAGGACTGTTAGGTGTAGCACTCCATATATACCCGCAATTCTTACATTGATATTGTTTTTCAATTTTTATAGATTGTTTAAACCGCTGTTTAGCATAATATGTTTGAGCAAAATTAAAATTGGTATAATTGCCCAATAATGCTCCCAGCACAATACCTCCAGCCATTCTTGCACCTGCCTTCGCTCTATAATCATCACTTGTTTGAGTTTTAGCAGAGCCACAACGTGGACAAGGCGGTGGGGTTTCAAATAATGAATCACTTTCCAATGGAGCATTCTTAGCGTTTTGTTCGTTTATTTTTTCAATCTTGAGATTGGTAAACTCATTATCAGACATATTACTAAATCTCTTCTTCTTTAAGGCAGCGTCAATAACCAATAAAAGCATGAAGAAGCTCAAAAATATGCCTGGATATCCTACTAATAACTCCCATACCCAGCCATCACTTGCGAACCCACATATTGTGACAACAGCACATATAAGTAATCCAATGACTCGCCCCTCCAATCGTTTTTGATAGTGCTCCAACACATCATTTCGACTGCTAACAATAATCTCTTTATCTCTTGAAGATTGGACGGATATTATGATAGCAGCAGCAATGACAATAAGTATGACATTAAACATAAACTAGGAATTAAGGATGCTCTTCTTCTTGATTTCAAATTCTTCGGGGGCAATAAGGCCTTCTTCCAAAAGCTGCTTTAATTCAGAAAGCTTTTCTAATTTCGTTTCATTCTTTGGCGAGATCTCGTATTTCTCTTTAACATGCTCTGTTTCCGCAGCAGGGCCAGTTATTATAGGTTTAAAGGCTCCAGTCGAAGGATTGGGGTTATATGCCGCGTTGCTTCCAGGCTTAATTCCATTGTACTTCTCATCAAATTTGGCTTGATCCATGGTGAAGTAATAGATTGCAATACAAATCTGGAAGAGGACATATGCAATTGCTCCAAATCCCGTGATAGCACAAATTATAAAAGCGATGATGTAGTATATACCTTTTTTTACATCCCCCAAATAAAACTCATGTAAGCCAAGTCCTCCCAGGAGGAAGCAAAGAATTCCGGCGGTATACTTGCTTTTCATATATAACTAAATGTTTAATAGTTCTTTACGTAAACTCTCGTACTCCGCATCATCTATTAGATTTGCATTATGCAGTTCTTTCAACTCACGGAGTTTCCTCTTGGTCTCAGACTCGGCCGGAGGAAGAGGAGCCAAATCGGATCCTCCATTCTCAATTACGTTCATCATCTTCTTGTATTCCGGGCTATTAATCCATTTGCCAAACTCATAAGCACGGATTACTTCTGCCGGGTGGGTACTGTCGTTAATGCCACTTATCATAGTAAGAGCCTTCTTTACAACACCTTGACGCTGGTATTCACTAATATCTTTCCCCTGATTTGCCCACTGCTTCAAGTCCATCTGGTTTATCATCGGCCTTGGAATCTGAGCCAACAAGGCCATCGTACGATTGAATGTATACTCTCCAGAAACAATTGATGCTGCTCGATCGGCGGATAATTCACTTTTTCGTTGCCACGCCATACAGGCTCTTCTCAATGGAACCATTGCAATACTGCCAATAGAAGAAACTAGACCACCAACTAAACCTTCATCCTCAGATATAGAAGCAAAACCTACCATTTCATTCGCAATGGCTTGATAAAAAGTATGGTGGCACACAATATGACCACACTCATGAGCAAGGACGGCATCTATCTCGTCGTCTTGGAACCTTTTAATAAGACCACGAGTAACGGTGATGTAGACTCGATTATTCCCCGATGTCCATGCATTCGGCATCGGGTCCATATCTAGATAGAATTCCGGGGTTGGAATGCCGAACTTCTTACAAATTGGAGGCAGCCTATTATATATCTCAGGAAATTGCGTTTCTGACAATCTGATACAATATGAAGTATTCCTTATCCACGACAACTCTTCAATGCCGTTTTTCATATACCAGTCTACGACCTTTGGAAGAACGGGGATTTGCTGAAGCTGCCTAAGAGCTAAGGCATCATCAGGATGAATAAAATAATCAACTGGGGTCATAAAGCTTCGTGTTTTTGGTTACCAACTCTTGCTTGGCAGAATCCAGTCGTAAGAATCCTGAGTGTACCGAAACGACGACCACAGTATTTACAAACATATGGCGCATTCTCTTCTTCTTTATCGTGACGACCTGTGTATATCTCATGAGGCCCCCTACCGTTCCCTAGAGGATGACGAGGACATCTGGCACGAACCAGAGCCATTGGATCATCAGCGCCAAAGCCACAGTATTTACAGTAGTATTTGGCCATTCTTTGTATTATTAAATCTGTTTTCCTTATATATAAACACAGATAGCGCAGGCTGTCTGTTTTCCTGAGATGAGGGCTCTGGTAAGCCTTGGACCAGGAAAAAAGCAACAGCCCGCGCTATCACTATCTATAAGAATAGATATGCAGCGAGAGATGTGCCAGTCCCGTTCACGTCCAAAGAATTTACCAGATTTTCATCTGTGAACAAGCCTGAACACTACCGTGTCAGTATTTGCCGCAATTTAGCAAATTATTTTCAAACATCGGCGGCCTCGCCACTAAAATGGCAGCGCGGTCTGTTGCCGAAACAAATAAAATGAACCAATTGAACTATATCAAGTTCATTTTGGTTCATTTTGCATTAATGCAAATATGGCTTGTAGTTTTGTTGATTCTGCCTTTAGCTTCACCGGATTCTTTTTCTTTAGCTTCTGAAGATTCATCTGTTTCCATTGGACGGAGGGGTAATTCTTGAAGTAGCTGAATTCAAAGCTGTCCCAGTCGGGCTCTCCTTGTTCAAAACTCACAAGGAAGGATTTGTCGGTAGGGGTCATAAGGGCGCACACGTCTTGGATGAGTTGGGCTCGGGTCTGTTCGAATTCTTCGTAGGTGAAGGGGACATCGGTCATTCCGTCAAACTGATTTGCGAGGACGTCGTGCTGGTCGATTAGGTTGGGGGCGAAGGATTCGTGGAGAGGTCGATCGCTTCCGAGGAGGCAGAACAGGAGGCCTTCGCGGGTCGCCGGCAGCGGGTATTCCATATATTTGACATCAAAGATATCCCGTGGGTGCTGGCGGGAAAGGGCTGCAGCAATCTTGCCGCCGTAGAGGAGGGACATCGGCACGATATCGACTTCGCAGTACAGACCGAACTCTTCCTGAGCTTTGCTGCAAAGTGGCATGGTCTGAACAGGGCCGCCGATGATGCCACGCTTGATCTGATTGACTTCGACTTTGACCTGATTGCCTTGATACTCGCAGAGGAGTTTGCTGGCGCTCAGTTTGGGCACAATGCGCATGCCGCGAAAGCTGCGCTTTGCCTTGTCTGCAATGCTCATCAGGTGGGCATTGATATGTTCAAGACTCTCCTCCCTTCCCTCCAGGGGAATGTAGGTAAGGTCTATGTCAACCGAGTATCGGGGCAGATTCTGGACAAAAAGGTTAATGGCCGACCCGCCGTGGACGGCGAAAACCTTTTCGTCCATCACGATGGGAAGGAGCCTGAGGAGGATCTCCACTTTCTCTGCATAGTCCCTATTCATAGTCAGCGAGCTCTACAGGGATGATAATCTGATACTTTTTGTCGAAGCGGCCGGTGGCGGATATGTTCCTTATGCCTTTGCCAAGATCCACCTTGGAGAGGTCCAGGGCACGGAACCAGCTATGGCCGGCCTTTTCGGCCATATACAGGAAAAGGCGTTTCACCTTGATGGAGGTGCATTTTTCCAGCAACTGCTGGACCAGGGCTGGACGTATCGTTGTCATCATTTCCATGACATAGTAGCTGTCCAGAAGGGAGAACTGCTCCGGAGAGAGGTGAAGACATTCCATTAAAGCGCGTTCCGGACTTGAGATAAGCAGCGGCGCGCCGTTATAGTCGTAAATCTCCAAACCCAGGTTCCCGCCGAAGATGGATGTGGTGAAATACCTTAGCGTCATGTCCAACTCCAAGGAGCCGAACCAGCCAGGCAAGCGGGACTCCTTGTCAGTGAATAGATATGCAGAGGGTTTGCCCATCGATACGTAATGGGAATATCCCCGGAGGTCCAACGCAGAGGATGCACCCACGTGGCAGGCCTTGCCCAGTTGGTTGTTATATGATGCCACGGCACCATATAGCGTGGGACTGCTCCCGGCTATAATGTAAACGCCCTGAGCCACCCTTTCCAGCCAGCCACTACGTACATACAGAGTCTGTCCTTTACGATCTATTCCATGTGCGGCCATCCAAGAAGAGAATAGTAAGGTATTTCGAGGTACCAAATCCATTATTTTCTTTATTTTTGTAGCCATAGCGGTAATTTTTACCGCAAATATATACCATATTAATAACAATAGCAAGTTAAGCCACCCACAATATACACACAATTTACCCCCGGAAGGTAGTCCCGACCGGGGGTAAAAACTAAAATATATGTTTGCCTATGGGCAAATGGCTGGAGGCCAGCTATTTAATCGAAATCTGCTTGACGGTCTCGGGCTTCTGGATCTTTTCGCGCTTTGGGAGATGGACGTTCAGGACTCCGTTCTCCATGCAAGCTTCAATCTTTTCTTGATCCACATCGTCGGGCAGGAGAAGGGTCTGGGCGAACTTCTCGTAGGAGAATTCGCGACGGAGATACCTGCCGTGCTTCTTGCCTTCCTTGTTCTCGGTCTTCTTTTCCATAGCGATCTGGAGGTTGCCCTCATTGTCGACATGGATCTGGAAGTCCTCCTTGGTCAGGCCCGGAGCAGCGAGCTCCACTTCGTATTCCTTTTCATTTTCTATAACGTTGATGGCAGGGGCGGTGTAGTTTGTCCTTTCCATCCAGCTGTTGTCGAAGAAGTCGTTGAAAATGTCCGGCAACCAGCTATCAGCAGTTCTACGTACAGGTAACATAATTCAAAAACTTTAATCGTCACGGTTTCCGGCCACCCGGCCTTCTTGCCGTATCCCTTGCGGGACACTTTGGTAGATACAAACTGCGAACCACCTACCAAATTCGGCCATATTGTCAGTATTTCTGCCAAAATGCCAGCGTCATCCTTTATGAATAAGCCCATTATTCCGGGTAAGGTCCAATTTCATGGCCGGGACCTTACCTGCTGTAACACACTACAGGGCATAAAAGCAGGAAAGGTCCCCCGCCTAAAAAGGGACCTTTCCCGAATCAGTTGAAAAAACTTCTAGTAGAGTTCGTCCACGGGCTCTTTGTAGTCGTCGGCTACGGGAGCGGGAGCCTGCTCGCGGCGCGGCTTGAAGCTGCGGCGCTCTCCGTCGCGGTTCTCACGGCGCTCGCCACGGTCCTGGCGGTCGCCATCGCGACGCTCACGGCGCTCTCCGTCACGACCTTCGCGACGGTCACCACCGCGGCGCTCGCCACCTTCGCGGCGGGGTCCACGGTCGTTTCCGCCTTCACGGCGAGGTCCGCGACCACCCTTAGGCTCTACATAGCCTTCGGGCTTCTCGGTAAGAGCGCGCATGGAAAGGCGCATCTTGCCGGTCTTGGCATCGATCTCGAGAAGCTTCACATCCACTTCCTGTCCGACCGAAAGCACGTCCTCGACCTTCTCGGTCTTGGTCCAGGCAATCTCGCTCACGTGGAGCAGGCCTTCCTTGCCGGGAAGGATTTCCACGAATGCACCGAAATCGAGGATGCTGACCACCTTTCCGTGATAGACCTGTCCTGCCTCTGGAACAGCGCAGATGCCCTTGATCCACTCGAGAGCCTTCTGCATGGCTTCCTTATCGGCGGAGGCGACATCAACCACACCTTCGGTAATGTTGGTGCCGGGGATGGGAACTTCCTCGATGTTGATGGTGGCACCGGTTTCCTTCTGGATCTTCTGGATGGTCTCGCCGCCCTTTCCGATCACTGCTCCGATGAACTCTGCAGGGATGCGGATCTGCTCGATGCGGGGCACGAAGGGTTTGTAGTCTTCGCGGGGCTCGGAGATGGTCTTCAGCATCTCGCCCATGATGTGGATACGTCCCTGGCGTGCCTGCTCGAGTGCCTTTGCGAGCACTTCGTAGCTGAGGCCGTCGACCTTGATATCCATCTGGGTGGCGGTGATGCCGTCGGCTGTGCCGGTGACCTTGAAGTCCATGTCGCCGAGGTGATCCTCGTCGCCGAGGATGTCGGTAAGGATGGCGTAACGGTCGTTAGGGCGCTCGGCGTCGGTGATCAGACCCATGGCAACACCTGCGACGGGCTTCTTGATCTTAACGCCGGCATCCATCAGTGCAAGGCAGCCGCCGCAGACGGATGCCATCGAGGACGAACCGTTGGATTCGAGGATATCGGAAACTACGCGCACTGCGTAGGGATTCTCGGGTGCGAGCGGAACCACGGGCTTGAGGGCACGCATGGCCAGGTTGCCGTGGCCGATCTCGCGGCGTCCGGTAGCGCGGATGGGCTTTGCCTCACCGGTAGCGAACGGAGGGAAGTTGTAGTGCAGCACGAACTGCTGGTCTTCCTGGATCAGGACTTCGTCCATCTCCTTCATGTCCATCTTGGTGCCGAGGGTGACGGTCGCGAGGGACTGGGTCTCACCGCGGGTGAAGATGGCGGATCCGTGGGCGCAGGGGAGATAATCCACCTCGCACCAGATAGGACGGACCTCATTGCAGGCACGGCCGTCGAGACGCTTGCCTTCGTCGAGGATAAGGTTGCGCATGGCTTCCTTCTCCACCTCGTGGTAGTAGCGCTCCACGATGGGAGTCTTCTCCTCGAGTTCCTCTTCGGGGATGGTTGCAAGGAATTCTTCCTTGATGGCCTTGAAGCCGGCCTCACGCTCCTGCTTGGGCTTCGCGGACTTGGCAAGCTCGTAGCAGCGGTCGTAGCAGGACTTCTGCACGGCAGCCTTCAGCTCTTCGTCCTCCACGTCGTGGGGATACTCGCGCTTGGGGCCGTCGGTGCCGAGCTCGTGCATGAGCTCCTTCTGCACGCGGCAGTGCTTCTTGATCTCTTCGTGGGCGACTTTGATAGCCTCGAGCATGTCTGCCTCGGAGACTTCTTTCATCTCACCCTCGACCATCATGATATTCTCCTCGGTTGCAGCCACCATCAGTTCGATGTCGGCGTCGATCATCTGGGAGAAGTTGGGGTTGATTACCCATTCGCCGTTGATGCGGCTCACGCGGACCTCGGAGATAGGACCGCCGAAAGGCAGGTCGGAGGTTGCGAGGGCGCAGGAGGCTGCCAGGCCTGCAAGGGCATCGGGCTGCACATCCTTCTCGGCGGAAATCAGGTTTACATAGACAAATATCTCATTGTGGAAGTCCTCAGGCCACAGAGGGCGGATGGGACGGTCTACCAGACGGGCGATGAGCACCTCATAGTCGGAGGGCTTGCTCTCTCTTTTCAAAAAACCTCCGGGGAAACGCCCTGCGGAGTAATACTTCTCACGGTAGTCTACCGAAAGGGGAAGGAAATCCGTTCCTTCTTTCACTTCATCAGCTGCGGTCACGGTGGCGAGCAACATGGTGCCACCCATCTTCACGACCGCGGATCCGGCCGCCTGCTTGGCGAGTTTGCCGGTCTCAATCTCGATTACCCGACCATCGGGCAATACAATCTGTTTGTTAATTACGTTCATTCTTCTACTATTGCGTCTTGTGTGCCGCGGCCCTGTGCCGGGGCAACTTGTTTTCAAAAAAAAGGGTGGGCTCCGAAGAACCCATCCCCTTTAGCATCGTGTTTATCGACGGAGACCGAGCTCCTTCACGATATTACGGTACCTTTCGATGTCAACTTCCTTGAGGTAGTCGAGGAGCTGACGGCGCTTGCCGACCAGACGGAGAAGGCTGCGACGGGTAACCACGTCCTTCTTGTTTGCCTTCACGTGTTCGGTAAGGTGTGCGATACGGTAGGAGAACAGTGCGATCTGGCTCTCTGCGGAACCTGTGTCGGTGTTGGACTTCCCGTACTTTGCGAAAACTTCCTGCTTTTTCGCCGGCTGTAAATACTCTGCCATGTTTTGCGTTTTTAATATGTTAATAATCAGGAATCTTCCGGAAAAACCGGAAGGCTTGTTGCCGATGTGGTAAAATCGCTGTTCGCCACTTCGAACAAAAGCGCGCAAAGATAGGAATTATTTTGTTAATAACAAAAATAACTTTCAGTTACCAGCGTCCGCCGGGGCCGCCGCCGCTGTTGGTGTAACTGCTGAGGGTTACTGCAGATCCGCCGCTCACGGTGCCGTTCACCACTCCATATCCTCCGAATATCTCGGTACCGCCACTCACAGTAACACTGGACTTGACCTCGGGTTTGGACGCTCCGGATACCACCAGCTTGGTGCCGCCGCTGGACGGAGTCTTGAACACGTAAGTATCCTCTCCAACAGTTATGGAATAGTACTTATTTGTGCTCCAGGACGATGCCTGATAGCAGGCTTGGGTGAGGCTGGCTCCGGATTCCAGGCCGCCGAGGGCGAAGATGGTGCCGCCGCTCACATAGAGCTTGAATCTGCCTTCCGTATTTGCATCGATGGCAAGTTCCGGGGAGCCTTTGCCGCATGCATACACTACGCCGCCCTTGACATAGAAATTGCCGTTTGCGTCCAGGCCGTCGTTACCCTGAGAGATACCGCATACAAGGCCGTCTTCAATAGTGAAGGTGCTGGCACTGTTGATTGCATCGTCCGCCTTGCTCCACGCATAGACCTCACCGCCTTTGATGGTTAGTTTCCTTTTTACCTCGATTGCTTCTGCATTGGAGCAGTTGACGGTAATCTTGCCACCAGCCACCACGAAATCGCCGGAGAAATCAGAGTAAGTATGCTCGTCCTTCTTGACCGCCCAGCCTATCTTTATACCCTTGGATTTCTTTTCATCCGAGATTCCGTTAAGCGTATAGGCGAGTTTCTGGCCGCTTGTGGTAATGTCGATCGTGCCGCCGGTGACATAGCTTGTGCCAAGAGTTTCCATCACGGTGCTGCTGCCGACCCGTATGCCCTTGCCTCCCTTGCCGGTATTATTGATGGTAAGGCTGCCGCCGGTCATTTCGAACACTTTGTCAGCCTTGATGCCGCCGGAAGACGTGTAATCCTGATCTTCTTCATCATAAGCCGCATTTCCTGTGATTTTCATGACAGTGGTACCGCCAGTGATACGAACCAGGGAATCGGAGCTGAAACCTTTCTTCATATCGGCGGAAACTGCCACATTGATGATGCCGTCATCAACCCGGATATAGTCCTTGCCGCGGATGCCGTGGCCTGCTGAAGAAGTAACGTTCACCGTCTGATTTCCGAGAAAACGGATGTAGTCGTCGGATGTGATTCCGGCCTTGCCGGTGGCGTTCACCGTGAGGGAACCGTCGCCACTGAAAATCAGCTGAGCCTCACTGAAGAAGGCAGCTTTCTGGTCTTCGGTGCCGGACATTGTGTAGGTCGCGCCGTCGGCCAGCTTGTTGGTGCCTTCCAGAACCACGAAAGTGCGTTTTTTGCTCTGGTTGTTGATGGCTGCGCCGGACGGATTTGTAAGGTTCAGGTCCCTAAGTACCAGTGCCTGTTTCTTGCCGCTGTATAGTTTGAAGAAACCGTTGTCGGAAGTACCGGTAAGCACGTACATGATAGCATCTGATCCGGTGTTGGTGGCCGTAACCTGATTGCCGTTTATCTTCACGATTCCGGCATCGTCCCCTTCGACTGAAGCGCCCGAGGCCGCGAAGGTGATGGTTATCGTGCTCTTGAAAGAAGTCTTGGAGATGTTGTCTTCGTCATCGTTAGTAACATCGCTGACCGTGGGGATTTCAGTCCCCGTGTTGTCATCGGTGTTCTGTTCTATTATTTCTTCATCACCGGGCTGTTTTTCCGGCGTGCATCCCCACGCCATAACGGCGAATGAGAGAAGCAACAATATTAACCTTTTCATAACAATTTGGTATTTAGTACATTATAGTACCTGAACCTAAAATCCAAAACCGTGCCAATTTTTTTTATACTTTTGTATATGAAAGTTTTATTGCTGCTTGCATTCCTCCTGAATCCCATCCTTCCGGGGTTCCATCCCGACCCTTCGATCGTGGCGGTCGGTGGCGACTACTACATAGTCAATTCCTCTTTCCACTACTTCCCGGGCGTGCCCATCTACCATAGCACAGACCTGGAGCATTGGGAGCAGATCGGGAACGTGCTGGACCGCCCGTCGCAGCTGCCCTTGAAGAACAGCAGCTCCTGGCTGGGCATCTATGCGCCGACCATATGCTACAACGACGGCACTTTCTACATGATAACCACCAACGTGGGAAACGGCGGCAATTTCATGGTTACCGCAACCGATCCGGCCGGCCCGTGGTCTGAACCCATCTGGCTGGAACAGCAGGGTATCGATCCTTCGCTCTATTTCGAGGACGGACGCTGCTATATGGTATCAAATCCGGATGGTGTCATCACCCTATGTGAGATAGACCCTGCTACCGGAGCCACACTGAGCCCATCCAAGCCCCTGTGGCGCGGCACCGGAGGGCGTTTCCCGGAAGGCCCGCACATCTACAAGAAGGACGGATGGTATTATCTCCTGATTTCGGAAGGAGGCACGGAACTCGCTCATAAACTGACCATCGCACGAAGCCGGAAGATTTACGGGCCGTACAAGGCCTTCTCCGGCAATCCCATCTTCACTCACTGTTCCCAAACCGCTCAGAACAACCAGATCCAGGGCACCGGACACGGGGATTTCTTCCAGAAAGAAGATGGTTCCTGGGGCGTGGTATTCCTGGCATACAGGCGTTATGGCGGAGACTTCCATCATCTAGGTCGGGAGACCTTCATGGCTCCGGTAACATGGGAAAAAGGATGGCCGGTAATCAACGGCGGCAAGCCAGTGGAAGCCAGCCCCGGACCGGCTGTCAGCAGGAACTACCGTTTCGACAGCAATGAGTTCGGGCCGGAATGGATGCACATAATGCATCCGGTCAAGGAAAACTACCGGGCGGAAAACGGCCGGCTGATCCTCCGTGGCAACGGGCTCGGGCTTGATACCCAGGAAGGAAGCCCTTCCACCATACTGCGAAGGCAGGAAAGGGCCACGGTCACCATGGAAACCACGGTGCGTATGCTGGAAGACGGCGAGGCTGGCCTCTGCCTATACCAGATATTCTGCGGACACGCAGGTATCTACATAAGCAAGAAGGCCGGGAAACAGGAGGTTACAGTTCGCTATCGGATTCGCGGTATCGATCACGAAGCCGCACGTGTGAGAGTGGCATCCGATAAGGCCAGGTTCAGAATCACTGGATTCGACGACCGCTACGATTTCGAGATGTTCGATGCAGGCGCCTGGAAGTGTCTGGCCAGTCTGGATGTGGCGCTTTTGAGCACCGAAGTGGTAGGAGGATTCACAGGCGTTACCACCGGCCCGTTCTGCAAAGAGGGCACGGCCGAATTCGATTATTTCAAGTACGAAGAACGCTAAATCTCCTTTCCTTCCAGATACACCGAACGGATGTATGGGGTGTGGTGCAGATAAGGCAGTTTGGTAAGCGTCCAGCCAGGTTCCGTAAGGATGAAATCCGCCCGCTTGCCGCGGGTGATGGATCCGGTCATGTCGCTTACGCCCATGGCGTAGGCGCCGTTCAGGGTGACGGCATTCAGGGCTTCCGTCGGTGTCAGGCGCATATGGATGCAGGCGAGGGCCATCACGAAACGCATGTCTCCCGAAGGAGATGAACCAGGATTATAGTCTGATGCCAGGGCCAGGCCGAGGCCGGCCTTGATGTAATCTTTCGCACGGCCGTAAGGGATGCCGAGGAAGAAGGATGTGCCGGGAAGCATCACGGGCATGGTCTCAGTTCCGCGCAGAGCCTCGATCTCGGCGTCGGTGGTGCGTTCGAGATGGTCCACCGACAGGGCGTTGTGCCTGACTCCAGCCTGCACTCCCCCGCTCACCGCAAGCTCGTTCGCATGGATTTTACCCCTCAGGCCATGCTTAGCCCCGGCTTCCAGGATGCGCTCCGTTTCTTCCGGCGTAAAGAACCCTTCATCGCAGAAAACATCCACATAATCAGCGAGTTCCGCAGCTTCCGGCATCATATCGATCACCTCCTGCACATACTCCGCCTGAGTGTATCCGCGGCCCACCGCATGGGCGCCGAGGAAGGTAACCCGTACGCTTGCAGGCACGCTCTCGCGGATACGGCGGACGACGCGCAGCATCTTCATCTCCCCTTCCGGATTCAGGCCGTAACCGCTCTTAATTTCGAGGGCGCCCGTGCCCATGGCGAGCACCTCGCGGACACGCTCCATCGACTGTGCCAGCAACTCATCTTCCGGCGTGGCATTCAGCAGGTCGGAAGAATTCAGGATTCCCCCGCCCCGGGCGGCTATCTGCTCGTAGCTCAGGCCGTTGATCTTGTCGAGGAACTCCCCGTCGCGGCTTCCGGCATACACCAGATGGGTGTGGCTGTCGCAGAAGGTGGGGAGAATCATGCCGCCACAGGCGTCGATGGTCTCATCGGCCTCCGGCGCCTGGCCGGTCCCGAAATCCACTATCTTTCCACCCTCGACCGCCAGCCAGGCATCGTAAAGGATGCCGGCATCCGCCATTTCAGCCCCCTGCCTGCGCAGAAGGCCTTCCGGAACTATTCCCGCGAGCTCGCCTATGTTCTTGAAAACTATCATATGGGGAGGTTTTCCTTACGGATGAACTCGATGGACTTCTCGATGAAGGGATGCATATAGCTGTCTTCAGTGATGAACGGGACTTCCTTGCGATAGTGCTTCAGCACCCTTTCAAGCAGTGGCGAGGTCTTGGCCGGGCGGCGGAATTCCATTGCCTGGGCGGCGTTGAACAACTCGATAGCGAGCACGGTTTCGGCATTGTCCACCACGCGCACAAGCTTGGTCGCGGAATTGGAACCCATCGAAACATGGTCTTCTTGACCCTGGGACGAAGGGATGGAATCGCAGGATGCTGGCCAGCAGAGTCCCTTGTTCTGGCTTACGATCGATGCAGCCGTATACTGCGGAATCATGAATCCGCTGTTCAGTCCGGGGTTGACCACCAGATATTTTGGAAGGCCACGGAGGCCGTGGATCAGCTGATATGTGCGCCTTTCGGAGATGGATGCCAGCTCCGACATCGCAATCGCCAGGGCGTCCATCGGGATGGCGATGGGCTCGCCGTGGAAGTTGCCCGCGGAGATTATCATATCCTCATCCGGGAAGATGTTGGGGTTGTCGGTGGCGGAGTTTATCTCGTTCTCTATCACCGACTTGACATACATGATATTGTCTTTCACCGCACCATGCACCTGAGGGATGCAGCGGAAACTGTAGGGATCCTGCACATGCTCCTTGGCACGGCTTATCAGCTGGCTGCCGGCAAGGATGGACATGAAGCGCTTGCCCGTGGATATCTGCCCGGTATGCGGGCGCAGCTGATGCGTCAGCGGAAGGAAGGGCTCTATTCGCCCGTCGAAAGCATCTAGCGACATGGCACCGATGAGGTCTGCCCAGCGCGAGAGGCGCATGCTCTTCAGGATGGACCAGACAGCGTGCGCGCTCATGAACTGGGTGCCGTTCAGCAACGCGAGGCCTTCCTTTGACTGCAGCTTGATGGGCTCCCAGCCCTTTTCTTTCCACACTTCGGCCGAAGGGCGAATCTCGCCTTTGTACATGACTTCTCCCAGCCCGATGAGCGGAAGGCTCAGGTGTGCGAGGGGGGCGAGGTCGCCGGACGCACCGAGGGAGCCCTGCTGATAGACCACGGGGAGGATATCCTCGTTGAACATGTCCATCAGCCTCTGAACCGTGATGAGCTGTACGCCGGAATGGCCGTAGGCAAGATTCTGCACCTTAAGGAAAAGCATGAGCTTGACTATCTCCGGGCGTACCGGCTCCCCGGCGCCGCAGGCGTGGGATACCACCAGGTTGTACTGGAGCTGCGAAAGCTCGTCCTTGGGAATGGTCACGTTGTAGAGGGATCCAAATCCGGTGGTGATACCGTAAAGGGGACGGTCGATGTCTTCCATCTTGCGGTCGAGGTACTCCCGGCACTTGATGATGGCACCTTCGGATGCCTCCGATAAAACAAGCTTTTCGTTATTGTCGATAATCGCCTTAAGGCGTTCGAGTGTGAGTCGTTCGTTGGAAATTATGTGGTTCATGGTTATTGGTTATTTCAAAGCATTTCGCACCAGCGCGTCGTCTGCAAGATTCGGGAGCGTGACCTTCAGTCCGGGCGTGCGGTCCATCTCGCGTTCGATGGCGAAGCGGGCGCCCTCGTTCCGGGCCCAGCTGCGGCGGGCTATGCCGTTGTTCACATCCCAGAAAAGCATCTCCCGGATATGGCGGGCAGAGTCTTCGGAGCCGTCTATCACCATTCCGAATCCGCCGTTGATCACCTCTCCCCAGCCCACGCCGCCTCCGTTGTGGATGCTCACCCAGGTGGCGCCGCGGAAACCGTCGCCTATCACGTTCTGCACTGCCATGTCGGCCGTAAACTGCGACCCATCGTATATATTGGAGGTTTCGCGGAAGGGGCTGTCGGTGCCGGACACGTCGTGATGGTCGCGTCCGAGCACTATCGGGGCGGTGATTTCACCCTTGCGGATGGCCTCGTTGAAAGCGAGGGCTATCTTGGTGCGGCCCTCGCAGTCGGCATAGAGGATGCGGGCCTGGGAACCCACCACGAGGTGGTTGCGGCCGGCCTCTTCTATCCAGTGGATGTTGTCCCGCATCTGCCCGGCTATCTCCGCGGGAGCGGTGGCGGCTATCTCACCCAGCACCTTCACCGCGAGGGCATCGCTCTTGGCCAGGTCGGCAGGATCCTCGCTCATGCACACCCAGCGGAACGGGCCGAACCCATAGTCGAAGTACATGGGGCCCATGATGTCCTGCACGTAGGACGGATAGCGGAAGCTGCCGTCTTTCTTGAGGATGTCCGCGCCGGCGCGGGAGCTTTCCAGCAGGAAGGCATTGCCGTAGTCGAAAAAGTACATCCCCTTGGCAGCCAACTTGTTGATGGCCGCCACGTGCCTGCGGAGGGATGCCTGAACGGCCTCCTTGAACCTGGCGGGTTCCTCCGCCATCATGCGCTTGGATTCCTCCAGGCTGTAGCCCACGGGATAGTATCCCCCCGCCCATGGATTGTGGAGGGAGGTCTGGTCGGATCCGAGATCCACGTGCATATCCTCTTTGGCCAGGCGTTCCCAAAGATCCACCACGTTGCCAACGTAGGCCAGGGACACCGGTTTGCGGGCGGCCACTGCCTCGCGGATGCGCGGGATGAGTTCGTCCAGATCGCCGTGGAGTTCGTCCACCCAGCCCTGCTGGAAGCGCTTTTCGGCCGCCTTGGGATTGATTTCTGCGGTGACGCTCACCACCCCGGCGATGTTGCCCGCCTTGGGCTGTGCGCCGGACATCCCGCCGAGGCCGGCGGTGACGAAGAGTTTGCCTGCGGGGCTGCCGCCCTGCTTCCGGGCGGCGTTCATCACCGTGATGGTGGTGCCGTGTACTATCCCCTGCGGGCCTATGTACATGTAGGACCCCGCCGTCATCTGCCCGTACTGGCTCACGCCCATCGCATTGAAACGCTCCCAGTCATCCGGCTTGGAATAGTTGGGGATGACCATGCCGTTGGTGACGATGACCCTGGGCGCATCCTTGTGGCTGGGGAACAGCCCGAGCGGATGCCCGGAATACATCACCAGCGTCTGCTCGTCGGTCATCGTGGCCAGATACTGCATCACCAGGCGGTACTGAGCCCAGTTCTGGAAGATGGCGCCGTTGCCGCCGTAGATTATGAGTTCGAGAGGATGCTGGGCCACGCGCTCGTCCAGATTGTTCTGGATCATGGCCATGATGGCCGCGGCCTGCCGGCTCTTTGCCGGATACTCGTCTATCGGGCGCGCGTATATCTTATAGGAAGGACGGTAACGGTACATATAGATGCGGCCGTAGGCCTTCAGTTCCGCGGCGAACTCGGGTGCAAGCGTTGCGTGGAGTGCCTCCGGGAAGTAGCGCAGGGCGTTTTTCAGCGCCAGAACCTTCTGTTCTTCCGTGAGTATGTCCTTGCGCTTGGGCGCGTGATTTATTTCTTTGTCGTATGGTTTAGGTTCCGGCAGTTCAGCCGGAATGCCGGCCAGTATTTCTTCTTGAAAGGTCATCCTATGTTATTGTTTACGGCTTCCAACACTTTGTCCTGCAGCTTTTCGGCTTCTGCGATGATGTCTTCCGCCCGCTTGAGCAGCGGCTCGGCGGGAGCCTTGTCGGTGAGGCCGGCGGCGTTGATGCGCACGTTCAGCGCAGCTCCGCGGATGGCAGCGGTCGCGACCAGGGCGGCCACTCCGGCATCGGATGCGGAGGCGGGATTTCCCTTCTGGGCCATCTCCAGCGCCAGCGGCAGTGCCTTCAGCGAGGCCTCCATGGTCTTCAGCGGCACGGACGCAGCATAGAGGGTAGCCTCCTCCATCGCCTTGTCGCGGGCAGCCTTCTCCTCCGGAGTGCCCTTGGGCATGGCGAACACGTCCATTATCCTGTTGAACGCGGCGGTGTCTTCATCTACCAGGGCCAGCAGTTCGGAAAGGATGGCCTGGCCCTTTTCGGCAACGTCCGAGAATTCCTTCCAGCGCTCATCCCATCCGCGCTTGTGGGCGGAGAGATTCGCCACCATCGTGGCGAGGGCTGCGCCGAAAGCGCCCATGCAGGCGGAAACAGACCCGCCGCCGGGAGCCGGGGATTCGGAGGCCGTCTCCTTCGCAAAATCCTTCACACTGAGGCGCACCAGATGCTCTTTTTGGGCCATCTCGGCGGGATCCTCCATCAGGTATTCGATAACCTTCTCGCGAGGGTCGAAGGGCTTTAGGTCATCCAGCGACATGCTCTTGACGGCTATTTTGATTATCTCTTCTTCGGGGATGCCGAGGGATCGCTGCTGGCGTTCAAGATAGAACTTGCCGGCCTCTACCAGCACCTTCTTGGGCACCAGACCCACGATTTCGGCACCAGTGACACGCAGGCCCCTGGCCGCTGCTGCGCGGGATACTTCCTCGAATGCGACGTGGAGCGGGGTGGCATCGATGTCGGTGATGTTCATGGACACCTGCGCGATGCCGTATTCATCTATGTACCAGCCAATTGCCTTGCAGCCCTTGAGGGTGCCAGGCGTCCAGATCTGGTTGCCGTTTTCATCTTTCAGAAGCTTGCCGGTGAGCTTACCACCCTCCCTGGCCTTCCGGCCTTTTTCGCGAACGTCGAAGGCGATTGCCATGGCACGGCGGGTGGAGGTGGTATTCAGGTTGTAGTTCACCGCCACGAGGAAGTTGCGCGCGCCCACGTTGGTAGCTCCGGTGCGGGCGACGGTGTCGTTGTATTCGCCGCCGAAATCCGGCTTGCGCTCCGGGTCCGCCATCTTCTCCGGCAGAGCCTCGTACTCGCCGGCGCGGCACACCGCAAGGTTCTTGCGCTCGGGCTTGAATGCCGCCGCCTCGTAGCAGTAGCACGGGATGCCGAGTTCTTTGTATAGGCGCTCGCCCAGCTTCCTGGCGAGTTCCGCGCACTCCTCGAGGGTGATTCCGGCGATAGGGATCAGAGGCAGCACGTCGAGGGCGCCGCTGCGGGGATGAGCCCCGTGATGCTGGCGCATGTCTATCTTCTCCTTGGCCATGGCAGCTCCCTGGAACGCGGCCTCGACCACATCTTCCGGAGAGCCCACGAAGGTAATCACCGTGCGGTTAGTAGCCTCTCCCGGATCCACGTTCAGAACCTTTACGCCATTTACGGAGGCTATTGCCGCCACGATTGCGTCTATGATGGATTTGTCGCGCCCCTCACTGAAATTGGGAACGCATTCTATGATTCTGCTCATCGGTTAATAGTTTTTTCAAAGATAGTGAAAAAAACTATAACCTATTTAGAAAAATACGACAAGAGGGCGCGCTGATAATCGCCCAGCGCCCGTGTTCCTTTTTTGGTTATGCGGCAGACTGTATGGGATCCGCGGCCTTCACCGCTGCGGGAGACCTTAATGTAACCCGCTTCCTCCAGATTGGAAAGCTGTACACTGAGATTCCCCGACGTGGCCTTCGTAAGTTCCTTCAGGTACACGAAGTCCGCATCGTCCAGCGAGTCCAGGGCTGCCATAATCTTCAGCCTCAACTCGTTGTGAAGTATGGGATCCAAGTCTTTAAACTCCACTTTTTACGCTTTTATTGAATAAAACTCCAGGGAGCACCAGTGCCACCAGCGCCACCACTACGATAGCAAGTGTCTGCCAAATCCACAGGTCTCCCTGCAAGCAGAAAGCCCCGATGCTAATGGCAGCACCCGCCAGGCCACAGATAATCATGGTGCGGAAACGCAACACTTCCCCAGTAATGAAACTCCCTATGCCTACCAGAAGGCAAATCAATGGATTCTCTACAATTTCATAAATGTCCAGGAATCCGAACAGGGTTCCCCCTATGCCTATAGCGCAGGCCGCAAATATCCAGTAATCCAGCACGAGCTTCGATCCGCGGGTGCGCCTATGGTCCCTCTCATGACCCCTGCGGAGCATGATGTACATCAAAGGCAGACCGATAACCGGAATAC
>JAEEGJ010012971.1_pt1 | contig 20426 bp, 15 predicted proteins | sample 8958761 | NCBI WGS metagenome assembly JAEEGJ01 (sample SAMN16246546, study PRJNA631951) | gut metagenome | biome: gut microbiome; feature: rumen; material: RS-attached | host: Bos | place: Iran: Karaj | collected 2018-10
GAATACAACGAGCAAACCTGCTACCAAACCGATTATTGCTGCGCCGAGAGCATCGGTTACATCACAGGGAGCGGTGATCGCTACAAGTCCTGCAAGTGATGCGTTAAGGCACATTGAGATATCAGGTTTTCCGTATTTAACCCAAGTAAGGATCATACATGCTACGGTTGCTACAGCGGGAGCGATGGTAGTGGTAAGGAAGATACTTCCAAGCTCTGCTACGTTTGTAGCTGCTGCGCCGTTGAATCCGTACCATCCAAACCAGAGGATGAATACGCCGAGTGCGCCGATCGTTAAGTTGTGACCGGGGAAAGCGTTTACTTTAACAACTTTGCCTTTTTCGTCACGTTCGAACTTACCGATACGGGGTCCGAGTAATGCTGCACCGATCAAAGCTGCGATACCGCCTACCATATGGATCGCGGTAGATCCTGCGTAATCGTGGAAACCGATCTGTGCAAGCCAGCCGCCGCCCCAGATCCAGTGAGCTTCGATGGGATAGATCAAAGCTGAAATAACAGCCGAGTAAATACAATAACTGATGAATCGTGTTCTTTCTGCCATGGCACCTGAAACGATCGTTGCCGTTGTGGCACAGAATACTAAGTTAAATACAAATGATGACCAGTCAAATGATTCATAAGAAGTAAAGATATCAAATCCGGGTTTTCCGATGAATCCGATAAGGTCCTCACCGAGCAGCAAACCTGCACCGATGATAACGAAAACGACGGTACCTATACAAAAGTCCATCAGGTTCTTCATGATGATGTTACCGGTGTTCTTAGCTCTGGTAAAACCTGCTTCAACCATTGCAAATCCTGCCTGCATCCAGAACACCAATGCCGCACCGATCAAAAACCATACTCCAAACACTTCCGTGTCTATGCTTTGTAATAATTCACTCATGTTTATAGTTCCTTTCGTATGAAAATTGGCGCGTGAGTTATAAGATCACGCGCCTTTGCGTTTTAAACGTAGAATAATATTTTGCTGTATGTAGGATAAGGAAGATAAGAATCGGGAATGTACTGCTCGATGTAGTCTGCGTACTTTCTGACCTCTTCCATATCACTCAATACGGGATCGTGATAGAACTTAGCTTTCTTAAGTTCATCAGAGATCTTCTCTGCCTTTGCGATATCCTCTTCAAGTTTAAGTACCGCTGCCGCAAGTGACTCATACTTGGAAGCTATCGCCTTAAGCATATTCTCTTCAGCCGTAACCGGGATATCCTTGGATACCGTTTTCTTTCTGACTATATGTTCTGCGGTGTCATCCATATACTTGGTAACCGCCGACATAAAGTCGTGATACATCATATCCTTAAGAGTGCAAGCCTCGATGTGGATCGTCTTTGTATAATTCTCAAGAAGGATCTCATAACGTGACTCGATCTCGGTTTCACTGTAAATACCATGCTTGATGAAAAGCTCTTTGTTGCTCTTATCAAGGAGTCTGGGAAGAACATCGGGAGTGGACTTAAGATTGTAAAGACCTCTCTTCTTAGCTTCCTTAACCCATTCGTCCGTATATCCGTTTCCGTCAAACAAAACTCGCTTGTGCTTTGTTATCGTGCTCTTGATAAGTTCGTGGATCGCACTTTCAAGTTTCTTTCCGGATAAGCCTTCAAGCTTCTTGCTAAACTGTGACAACGCATCTGCAACAGCCGTGTTGAGTACGATATTGGGAGTTGCAACCGATGCTGACGATCCAAGGGATCTGAACTCAAACTTATTACCGGTAAATGCAAAAGGTGAAGTTCTGTTTCTGTCGGTATTGTCTTTGGTAAAGTGAGGTATTACCTGTGCTCCGACACCCATCTGAACATTTTCGCCCTTCTTGAAGAACTTCTCGTTCTCGATGGAATCCAAAACTGCCGTAAGCTCTTCTCCTAAGAAGATCGAAATGATGGCGGGAGGTGCTTCGTTAGCTCCGAGTCTGTGATCATTTCCTGCTGATGCAACCGAAAGTCTTAACATATCGGCATGCTCGTCAACCGCCTTAATGACTGCTACCAAAAACAGTAAGAACTGAATGTTCTCTGCAGGTGTCTTTCCGGGATCGAGTAAGTTTACTCCGGTATTGGTGGAAAGTGACCAGTTATTGTGCTTTCCCGAACCATTGATACCTGCGAAAGGCTTTTCGTGAAGAAGACATACAAAATTGTGCTTCTCTGCAATCTTCTTCATAAGCTCCATCGTGAGCTGGTTGTGATCTACCGCTACGTTTGTGGTATCAAATACAGGTGCGAGCTCATGCTGACAAGGTGCAACTTCGTTGTGCTTTGTCTTTGCGGGAATGCCAACCTTCCAAAGTTCTTCGTCCAGTTCGTGCATGAATGCCGATACTCTCGGACGAAGGGATCCGAAGTAGTGATCTTCCATTTCCTGTCCCTTGGGAGCGGGTGCTCCGAAAAGTGTTCTTCCGGTAAAGATAAGGTCTCTTCTCTTCTTGTAATCATCCTTATCCACAAGGAAGTATTCCTGCTCGGGACCTACGGTTGTAATCACGCTTTCAACTTCGTCATTACCGATGATCTTTAAAAGCTTGACCGCTTCTCTTGAAAGAGCATCCATAGATCTTAAAAGAGGAGTCTTCTTATCAAGTGCTTCACCTGTATAAGAACAGAAAGCTGTGGGAATGTACAACGTCTTATCCTTGATGAAGGCCGGTGATGAAGGATCCCATGCCGTGTATCCTCTTGCCTCGAATGTTGCTCTTATACCGCCTGAAGGAAATGACGAAGCATCGGGCTCGCCTTTGACGAGTGCCTTGCCGGAAAACTCCATTATTATTTCCCCATCACTTGTGGGAGAGATAAAACTGTCATGCTTTTCAGCGGTAAATCCTGTAAGAGGCTGGAACCAATGTGTGTAGTGGGTAGCTCCGTTATCAACGGCCCATTCCTTCATTGCGATCGCAACCGCATTGGCAACATCAAGTTCAAGATGCGTGCCCTTATCTATAGTCTTTCGTAAAGCCTTGTAAATGTCCTTTGGAAGCTTATCACGCATTACCTTGTCTCCAAATACCAGACTTCCGTACATTTCTGTAATCTTTTGTTCCATTTTGTTTCTCCTTTCTTTTTATAAGAAAAGGCACTTAGACCGTTAAGTCCAAGCGCCTTTGCTTGCAATACCGTTATTTGATTTATACTCCGCTTGCTCCGTAGTTTGATAAAACTCTGGCCGAAGGATCGTTTACGTTACATCCTTCCCATTCTTTGTTGGGCATCCAGAAATCAACCACCATCTCAGCCTGTCCGGGATAGAACTCCTCGAAGATCTCTCTGTACAAAAGCGATTCTTTCGTAAAAGGCTTAGCGTATGTATATTTTTCTTTCAGCTTCTCAAACTCTTCATCCGTATATTTTGCTTCGGCATATTCTTTAAGGTCATCTACCATCGAATGTCCCACCGCATCGGAGAAAGCTGCTTTTTCTCTGAAAAGAATGTCTTTCGGTAAGATCTCGTCTCTTTCGAAAGCATGTCTTAACAGGTATTTTCCTTTATTATATTTGTTAAGCTTCTTTTCGGGATCGATGGCCATTACGTATTTTACGAAATCAAGATCGCCGAATGGAACTCTTGCTTCAAGTGAGTTTACCGAGATACATCTGTCCGCTCTCAAAACGTCGTACATATGAAGCTCTCTTACTCTCTTTTTCGATTCCTCTTCGAAGCTTTCGGCATCGGGAGCGAAATCGGTGTATTTGTATCCGAAAAGCTCATCCGATATCTCGCCGGTAAGAAGAACACGGATATCCGTATTTTCATGTATCCATTTACAAAGAAGATACATTCCCATGCTTGCTCTTATGGTCGTGATGTCGTAAGTACCAAGAAGATAAATGACATCTCTTAATGAATCAAGCACCTGTTCTTTTGACATGTATACTTCGGTGTGATCGCTTCCTATATAATCCGCAACTTCTTTTGCGTATTTAAGATCGATCGCGTCCGTTTCCATTCCGATTCCGAATGTCTTTATGGGAACACCGCTCTGTTTTGCGGCTATGGCACAAACAAGTGATGAATCAAGTCCGCCGGAAAGTAAAAATCCTACCTTTGCGTCTGAAACAAGTCTTTTCTCAACACCCTTTATAAGTTTGTCGTGAATGTTCTCACATACCGTTTCAAGATCGTCTTTTATGTATTCTTTTACTTCCGTCATATCCATGTAGGATATGAATTTACCGTCCTTGTAATAATGACCGGGCGGGAAAGGCATTACCTTTTTGCAGAGGCTTACGAGGTTTTTGGCTTCGCTTGCCATATATAACGTATTATTATTGTCGTAACCGTAGTAAAGAGGTCTTATTCCTATCGGATCCCTGGCGGCTACGAACTTGTCTTCATCTTTATCGTAAAGGATCAAAGCAAATTCTGCATCGAGGAGTTTAAACATATCCGTCTTGTACTTCTTGTAAAGCGGAAGAAGTACTTCGCAGTCGGAACCGCTTTTAAACTCGTAATCTTTTTCAAGCTCTTTCTTGAATTTGTCAAAGCCGTAAATCTCACCGTTACATACAACGTAACTTCCGTCGTATTCAAAGGGCTGCATTCCTTCATCGGTAAGTCCCATGATCGAGAGTCTGTGGAATGCCAGCACTCCCGAATCGAATGTTATTACACGGCTTGCGTCGGGTCCTCGGGAAATCGTCTTTTCGAATCCTTCCTTAAAACGGGCGATATCATATTCTTTTCCAAGACAGCCCATTATCGAGCACACAACTTCTTTCCTCCTAAAAAATAAATAAAAAAGAGGCACTTCGGATAAATTATCCAAAGCGCCTTTGCTTTTATGACGGTTATGTTAATACTCGTTTTTTTATCTGTCAAGCATTTTTTTAAAAATTTTTTATTCTTCGTTTACAGCGGGCTGTAAATCGACGGTTTTTTCTTTCTCCCTAAGGTACGTTTTTACCGTAAATACTGCGAATATCAAAGCAAATACAAAAAGAAACAATTCGGTCACAAGATACGAATTAAAGGTTCCCTGGATAACTACCATCATTCCGTCCATGACGGCATGTAACAATACGGCGAGTAAACACAAAACAAACTTCTTGTCTTTAACGGCACGATAAACAAGATACGACGCACATATATGGAATGTGATCGCGCTCACTCTTTCAAATCCGCCCCATAAGAACCATGTAGGGCTTGAGTTCCAAAGGGGAGATAACTGTACAACGAATTTTGTCTTCATCTCGTCATTCATACCCGTTGCCAGAAGGCTTCCCTGTCCCGCATTTAACATCATGGATATGACCAGATTTGAAATGCTTGATAATCCGGTGATGAGGATACTCTCGATACCGCCGTGTCCTATTCCGAACATGATGCCTTCCTTTTTCGTGATATATTTTTTCATGAAAAGGATCATCACTATATATCTTCCGAATTCTTCAAACACGCCTGCCGCAAGTCCGCCGTAAACGGCTTTGAAAGGAAGTGCCGTAAAGGCCTGCTGTCCCATAACTTTAAGCAAAACGTTATGAAGGATCGATTCAAGTATCGTAGAAAATACGACAAATGTTCCCACTCCGAAAAAGAAGGAAGATATCTTTGCTTTGGTCTTTGATCTCCATACGATCAAAAGAACGATAGGTAAAATAACACTTATAGCCAAAGTAACAAATATGCAAAACAACGTCGCCGAAGGCACTCTATATCTCGATAGATCCATAAGTTCTCTCCTTATCAGATAAACTTAACTGCGGTTCCGAATGCAATGATCTCAGCTGCACCCTGCATAACTGCGGAAGAACCGTATCTTACACCTACGATTGCATCGGCACCCAGTGCGTTTGCTTCATCAACCATTCTCTTTGTTGCGATTTGTCTTGCTTCATTTAACATTTCGGTATAGGAAACGATCTCACCGCCGACTATCGTCTTAAGTCCCGATAAAATGTCCTTTCCTATGTTCTTTGAGTTAACAACAGTTCCTTTTACTATTCCCAATACCTCAAAATTCTGACCGGGAATCGTTTCAATACTTACGAGCTTCATATGCTTCTCCTTTCTTGATCTCATTGATCCTTTGGGTTAACACCGTCAATGTCATTATGATAAACAGTAACGGTAATGCCACAAACAATATTGTCAGAGGTGTAGCCATGTGAACGGTTATCGAAGCATAAATCACCATGACGATGGTAAATACCATGAACAGTATAAATACCGATGCCGCCAATACCGCTCCCGCCATGCTTTTTTTGCTTACGTCGTTTTTCGTAAGATCCACGAACACCGCACCTCCTTTTTCGAGCTTTTTGAGTTCTTCAAGGTACGCCTGTGCATCTACCAGATTGAAATCGGAGACTTCATTTTCAAGTTTGTTGCAAAGCCCGATCATGACTTCGACGTTGTTTTTCTCGTCTTCGAGTCTTTTTGCCTGAGTCTTCATGCAGTCCTCAAAAGTTACTCCACCGTTTTCAAGCCTTTTGATCTCTTCGATGGGAACGTCGATCTTTCTTAACAGTTTTATCTTCAAAAGACAATCCACATCTTTTAAAGAATATTCCCTGTACCCGTTTTCGGGATTTCGATCGGGATTTAAAAGTCCCTGCTCTTCGTAAAACCGGATATTCTTCTTGGTAATACCCACAAGTTCTTCAACCTGATTGATCTTCATTGATACCTCTAAAAACTATCGGTTGGCCACTCGATACTTGGAATTTAGACCTTCCATAAGGTGGAAGGTCAATAGTTTTTCAAATATTTTTTAAAAAACCTGCCAAGAAAATAGTAGCATGATTTCCTTTCTTTGTCCTTATCCTATTTATTAAGAAAATAACATTTTATCCGATTGACAAAGCTTTTCATCACGCATATATTTATCTAAAGAAGCAAAGGCGCTTCGACACAGATTGTCGAAGTGTCTTTTTTTATACATATCTCCGAAAGGATTTAATCATGTCATCTTTAAGAGAAGCCTGCGGTGTGTTCGGCTATTATTCAAACAGTCAAAAATCGGTTGCGGACAAGATTTACTACGGTCTTACCTCTTTACAGCACAGAGGACAGGAAGCTGCCGGAATAGCGGTATGTGATACATACGGGGATAAAGAAAACGTAAGCTTCCATAAGGACCTGGGTCTCGTATCGGAAGTGTTTGATACAAACAGATTAAACGCACTTAAAGGTAACATCGGAATAGGACATGTAAGATATTCGACCACGGGTGATTCAAACGTTGAAAACGCCCAGCCCGTAGTCTTCAGATATTTAAAGGGCACTCTCGCTTTGGTTCACAACGGAAATATCGTAAACTGCGATTCCATCAAAGAAGAACTCTTTAACGACGGCGGCGTTTTCAGGGCAACTACCGATACGGAAGCGGTAGCATGTCTTATCGCAAAAATGAGGGCAAAGACCGGTTCTATTGAGGAAGCCGTTAAGATTGCGGCTTCAAGACTTGAAGGCGGTTATGCCCTTTTAATTATGAGTCCGAGAAAGATTGTTGCCGTAAGAGACCCTTGGGGACTTAAACCTTTATGTATGGGTAAATGCGGAGACGATTATGTTTTTGCTTCTGAGGATTGTGCTCTGACGGCAATCGGTGCTACATTTGTAAGAGACATTTTACCCGGTGAAATAGTAAGTGTTTCCAAAAAGAAGGGTATCGTAACGGATATGCTTCCAAGAACCGCAAAAGTGGCTCATTGCATATTTGAATACATTTATTTTGCAAGACTCGATTCAAAAATAGACGGTGTATCCGTTTTTAAGTCCCGCTTTGAAGGTGGCAGGGCTTTGGCAAAAGCATATCCCGTTGAAGCCGATTTCGTGACAGGTGTTCCGGAGTCGGGCATCACGGCGGCAAGAGGTTTCGCCGCTGAATCGGGAATTCCTTTTGAGATCGCTTTTCATAAGAACAGTTATATAGGAAGAAGCTTTATAAAGCCCACTCAGGAAGAAAGGGAGCACGCGGTACAGCTTAAATTAAGCGTTTTAAAGGATGTGGTTTGCGGAAAAAGAATAGTACTTACCGACGACTCCATAGTAAGAGGAACTACTATCAAAAATCTGATAACGATGTTAAAAGAAGCAGGAGCAAAAGAGGTTCATGTACGAATAAGTTCGCCGCCTTTTCTTTATCCCTGCTTTTACGGTACAGATGTGCCGGACAATTCCCAGCTTATCGCCAATCACAATTCAACTGAAGAGATCCGCAAAATGATCGGCGCAGATTCCCTCGGATATATGAAGCTTGAAGATCTTGAAAAATTGGCGGGTAACTTGAACATCTGCAAAGCATGCTTTGACGGAAAGTACCCTACAGATATAAACAGAGGATGATATTTATGAGAAAGATAATACTCGAAGACGGAACTACATATGTCGGAGAAGCTTTCGGCTCGGAAAACGACAAAAAGCTTGAGCTTGTATTCAACACTTCTCCCGTAGGTTACCAGGAGATCATTTCCGATCCTTCGTATACCGACCAGGCGGTGGTAATGGCTTACCCTCTCATTGGTAATTACGGTATCAACAAAGACGATTTCGAATCGGACAAACTCCTTATAGGTGCACTCATCGTAAAGGAATATGTCGACGATCCTTCAAACTTTAGAAGCGACAGATCCCTTTCGGAATGTATGAAAGAACACGATATCGCAGGTGTTACCGGAATAGATACGAGAAGCCTTATAAGAAAGATAAGAGAATTCGGAAGCTGTAAAGTGCTCATCACTTCCAAAGACATATCTTCAGATGAAGGTGTTGAGATATTGAAAGGATGGGACTACTCACACGATCAGGTAAAGCGCGCAGGCGGAAATGAGAAGGAGATTTTTCTTCCTGCCTCGGGAAAGACCGATTTCCATATTGCGCTCATCGACTGCGGAGCAAAAGCAAACATCATAAGATCGTTAAACGCACTTGATATAAAGGTGACTGCCGTTCCAAGCACCACTCCCGCAAGCGATATTCTTTCCCTCGGAGTTGACGGTGTGCTCATCTCTAACGGCCCCGGGGATCCCGTCGACAATGTACAGACCATCGAAACCGTGAAGGCTCTCCACGGAAAACTTCCCATTATGGGAATTTGCCTTGGTCACCAGATACTTGCCCTTTCATACGGTGCAAAAACCTACAAGCTTAAGTTTGGTCACAGAGGCGGTAACCATCCCGTTAAAAACCTCATTACCGATAAAGTTGAAATAACTTCCCAGAACCACTCATATGCGGTTGATAAAGAAAGTGCCGAAAAGGCAGGTCTTGAGATCACACACATTAACCTTCTTGACAATACGGTGGAAGGTATAAGATGTGTGCGCGACAAAGCTTTCAGTGTTCAGTATCATCCCGAAAGTGCACCCGGACCCGAAGACAGCAAATATCTTTTTGATGAATTCATTAAAAATTTAAGAGGATAAATCAATGCCCAAAAGAACAGATATCCACAAAATTTTGATAATCGGCTCAGGCCCCATCGTCATCGGACAGGCAGCCGAGTTTGACTACGCGGGAACCCAGGCCTGCCTTTCACTTAAAGAAGAAGGCTACGAAGTAATACTTTGCAACTCTAACCCCGCAAGTATCATGACAGATAAAACCATAGCAGACAAGGTTTACATGGAACCTCTGACGCTTGAGTTTATCGCAAGAGTTATAAGAAAAGAACGTCCCGACGCGATCTTGCCGGGTATCGGCGGTCAGACCGGACTTAACCTGGCGATGGCTTTGTTTAAGAACGGCGTTTTGCAGGAATGCGGCGTTGAACTTTTAGGTACGAGTTTTGACAGTATCGACATGGCAGAAGACCGTGAGAAGTTTAAAGAGCTTTGCGATTCCATCGGTGAGCCCACACTTCCTTCGGTAATTTCCAACACTATGGAAGAAGGTATCGCAGCTGCAAACGAAATCGGTTATCCCGTTGTCATACGTCCCGCTTTTACCCTCGGCGGTACGGGGGGCGGTTTTGCGGACAATGAAGAGGAGTTAAAGACTATACTCAAAAACGCGTTTTTTCTTTCTCCCGTTCATCAGGCACTGGTTGAAAAATCGGTAAAAGGGTACAAAGAAATCGAATACGAAGTAATAAGGGATGCCAACGATACGGCGATCACGATATGTAACATGGAAAACATCGATCCCGTCGGTGTGCATACCGGTGACTCACTTGTTGTTTGTCCTTCCCAGACGCTTTGCAACAAAGAATATCATATGCTCAGAAACAGCGCTCTTAAGATAATCAAAGCGCTTAAGATAGAAGGCGGCTGCAATGTTCAGTTTGCCCTCGACCCCAATTCCTTTAACTACTATCTTATAGAAGTTAACCCCAGAGTATCCCGTTCTTCTGCCCTTGCTTCCAAAGCCAGCGGTTATCCTATCGCAAGAGTATCTGCGAAGATCGGTGTGGGATACAGACTTGAGGAGATCAAACTTGCCAATACTCCCGCAAGCTTCGAGCCTTCCCTTGATTATGTGGTTACAAAGATGCCCAGGTTCCCCTTTGATAAGTTTAACGATGCGGAAAACAAGCTGGGAACTCAGATGAAGGCAACGGGCGAGGTCATGAGCATCGGCCGTACGATCGAAGAAAGTATATTAAAGGGCGTCAGATCTTTGGAGACCGGATGTTGTCACCTTTACCTTCAAAAATTTGATGACTTATCCACCGAAGAGCTTTTGAAGTATATCGAAGAAGGTCGCGATGACAGAGCTTATGCCGTAGCTGAACTTTTAAGAAGAGGCGTTTCGGTTGACGAGATCTTTAATGTCACCAAGATTGACAGACTGTTCTTAAGAGTATTCGAAAACATAGTTAACACGGAAAAGAAAGTAGCTCCTTTAAAAGGAGATAAAGACGCACTTCTTCTTGCAAAGAAGACGGGCTTCTCGGATGTTTATCTTTCAAAACTTTGGGGCCTTACCACAAAAGAGATCTACGATCTGAGAGTAAAGTACGACATCTTCCCCGTTTACAAGATGATCGATTCCTGCGCTTCGGAGTTTAAGAGCTACATACCGTACTTTTATTCAACATATGAGAAAGAAAACGAATCCATATGCGAGACCACAAAGAAAGTTATCGTTTTGGGTTCGGGTCCCATACGTATCGGACAGGGTATCGAGTTTGACTATTCCACGGTTCATGCCGTTAAGACAATCAAAGAGATGGGATGGCATTCGATAGTCATCAACAATAACCCCGAAACCGTTTCAACGGATTATACCTGCGCCGACAAGTTGTACTTTGAACCCCTTACCACCGAGGATGTTATGAACATAATCCATCACGAGAACCCTGACGGAGTTATCGTGACTCTTGGCGGACAGACCGCCATCAATCTCGCGGATTCGCTTAAAGAATATGATGTTAAAATACTCGGAACCGACTGCGATGCGATAGACAGAGCAGAAGACAGAGATCAGTTCGAAAAGGTTCTTCTCGATCTTGATATTCCTCAGCCCAAGGGCGAAGCCGTTACCGATATCGAAGCGGGTGTTGAAGCAGCAGAAAGGATCGGTTATCCCGTACTCGTAAGACCTTCCTTCGTGCTGGGCGGTCGTGCGATGCAGATTGTGTCCAAAGAAGCCGATCTTCGTCATTACTTAAAGACCGCAGTTTCTCTCGGTGAAGACAAGCCCGTACTTGTAGACAAATACATCTGCGGTAAAGAAGTGGAAGTCGATGCCATCTGCGACGGTAGAGACGTATTCGTACCGGGAATCATGGAACTTGTTGAAAGAACGGGTATCCACTCCGGTGACTCCATCTCGGTATATCCTCCTTACAGCATTTCCGATGCCGTTAAAGGAAAGATCTTAAACTACACAAAGAAGCTCGGCCTCGGAATCGGTATCGTGGGACTTTTCAACATACAGTTCATAGTAGACTCAAACGATGACGTTTATATAATCGAAGTTAACCCCAGGTCTTCAAGAACCGTTCCTTTCCTTTCAAAGGCAACAGGCTATGCACTTGCGGACATTGCCACTAAAGTAATGCTTGGCGAAACCCTTAAAGAACAGGGATTCTTTGATCTTTATCCCAAGGAAAAAGATATGTGGTACGTAAAAGTTCCAGCGTTTTCTTTCTCCAAACTTCACGGAATGGACGCTTATCTCTCACCCGAGATGAAGTCTACCGGCGAAGCCATCGGATACGATGAAAAGCTTCACAGAGCTATGTACAAAGCTCTTACCGCATCGGGAATAAAGCTTAGCAATTACGGTACCGTAATGTTTACTCTCGCCGATGAAGACAAAGAAGAATCCCTTCCTTTGGTACGTGACTTCTACAACCTCGGATTTAACATTGTGGCCACCACCGCCACTGCGGAATTCTTTAAAGCCCACGGTATCAAGTGCCGTCTTCTTCACAAGTTAAGCGAAGGTTCGGACGAAATGTTAAATGCGATACGCGCCGGATACGTAAGATATGTCATCAACACAAGAGCGATCCTTTCGGGAGTTCATTACGAAGACGGTGTTGCATTAAGACAGTGTGCGATTGAAAACAACGTTACGATCTTCACTTCCCTTGATACGGTCCGCGTTCTTCTCGATGTATTGAACGAACTTACCATAAAGGTATCACCTATCTGATATGTTTTTAAGCGAGATTTATGATATAATGCTTCTCGAGGAAAGGAGGTATACGCCTATGAACAATACCTCAAATGCACCGAAAACGGTGCCCAACCTCGATTAGCGTGATATCCCAATCTGATAGCACGCATTACATATATAAAGCCGGGGTGTTCCCCGGCTTTCTTAAAAAAGCAGGGTATATGGGAGAATATGATATGGAGTATGAAATAGTAAACGCTACGGAAGCGGACAGAGAAGAAGTTCTTTCTTTATACAGATCTCAGATAGGAAGAGAGTTTTGCCCGTGGGACGAATACTATCCGTCAAATGAAACGATAGATTACGATCTTGATAGAGATTCTCTTTTTGTATTGAAATCCGAAGGAAAGATAAAAGCAGCCATCTCCCTGGAATACGATGAAGCGGTCGAAGAACTGACCTGCTGGGACAAAAATCTTGAACCCGAAGGCGAACTTGCAAGACTTGCCGTTCTTCCCGATGAGCAGAATAAAGGTTACGCACGTATAATGCTCAAATTCGGTATGGAAGAACTCGTAAGACGAGGATACAATGGGATTCATTTTCTGGTGAACAAATACAACATCAAAGCGATACGCAGCTATGAAGTCTTTGGTTTTAACAAGGTAGGCGAATGCCACATGTACGATCAGGACTATATATGCTACGAGAAAAAACTGTAACAATAAAAGGTAAATCTATGAACGAACAGGACAAAAGAGCGGTTGAATCTATGTGCAGGATAGGAATGGAGCTTGAAACGATAATAGCTTCTTTCCCGAAGTTTTCCAAAGAAGAATTGGCCATTATCTATGAAAACATAAAAAAAGAGGATAATTCAACCGGATCGGAAAATTCGGGAATAAGCATCAATTGTTCGTAAAACTTCTGCGGAAGATCATTTAGTTTCCCTAACTTTCCGCTATTTACCATCCGATCTTTTTTATATATTCCGCAAGATTTCGGCCGTAAGTCTCCGCACCCAACAGATTCGGATGAAGATTATCCAGATAATATTCGCACAAATTGGGTACAAGCTTAAACCCGTCTAAAACAGTTACATTTTTATAACTGCCCGCAACCTTCTTTATCATTTCGCAATATGCCACGAAATTGTCGTGATCGTCCGGATTGTCTCCTCGCCATATCGGAGAGATGCACATGATCGGAATTTCCGATCCGTATATATTTGTAAGTGTGTCGTAATACTCGGTTATGTCCGATGTTTTTTGCGGATCGTGGAAATTGTTGGTTCCAAGCGCTACGATTATCTTATCGGGTTTATATCCCGGCATAGGCATAAGAGATTTCTTATCGTATATATATCCGCCTATTCCCTGATTGATGATATCGTAGTTAAGGATCCTGTTTGCCACGCTTACATAAGTTTGCGCAGAACGCAAAGGACCGTATCCCTGCGTGATAGAATCGCCAAGCCATAATACTTTTTCATTTTTCTTCGGTCTCTCTGTCTTGGCATTTACTTCAAAATTCTTTATAAGGACAGTTGCATCGGCAGGAAGATAAATGACCGCATTCTTGCTTCCCGCAGGCATTTCCCATTCTATTTTTCCCTCTTTCGAAATATCCTTTACATAGACTATTTTCGTAATCGATCCGTCGATCGCAAGTTCAAATGAATCTTCCGACCCGGTCCATATGAACTTGTAGTCAAAAGAAACCTTCGTTGCTTCCGTTACCATTTCGATCGTCTTGGCCGTAGTTGCCATACAACGGTCATACCAGAAATCAAAGGCTCCCTCAAAGTATTTCATCTGTTCATCGCTGTATTGAAACGCCTGAAGATAGCCATCCTCTGTTTCTTTAAAACTGTATGCTCCGAAATATAATTCTTTTAATTCATTGTTTGTCATAGCTTGCTCCTTAATCAGATCTATCGATCACTTTGCTTTATTATAACAAAAAAAGTACCTGTTAAAGGTACTTTTCTAATCGGAGTGACAAGATTCGAACTTGCGACCTCAGCGTCCCGAATATTGATTGCAATTTTTTATCTCAGTCCGTTTTGTGCCAAAGGTTCTTATATTCTCATTCTTTTTTCAAATGACACCTCAAGTATAACACGCGATAACATGGAATAAAATCTGAATAACTGATTTCGGTTAGAAAAAAAGTTAGAACGGAGTTCTCTTTGAACCTTGCTATTTTACAAGGTTTACGGAGGGCTTTTTTAAGCTCTTCTTTTTTGCACAAAGAAGGAGAATGCATGGCAGTACTTAAGAACAAAACACAGGGAAGTTACACCATAGTTTCCCAAAACATCATGAGAGACAAAACTCTGACCCTCACAGAACGAGGACTTCTTTTGACTCTTCTTTCCCTGCCGGATAACTGGAACTTTACCATAGCCGGACTTAATCAGATCCTGCCGGACGGAAGAGAAAAAATCTCACATACACTCAACAATCTGATTTCCAAAGGGTATGTTACCCGGATTCAGAGCAGAGGAAGCAAGGGACAATTTGAGTCCACTGATCTTGAAGTCCATGAAACACCCATCAGATCGTCGAATCCACCCGATAAACCAAGGAACGACGATGAACCTCAGGAAATATCAGACATTTCACCGTTCCCCGAAAACCCGTATACGGTAAATCGGGATACCGAAAATCCGCTTACGGAAAACCGATCACAATATATTACTAACAAATCTAATATTTATAAATCTAATAACAATAAAGAGTGTAAGGCGGACACCCTCAACGATTCCGATTATGAGAAGCTCGTCTCCGAATTTGGAAAGGTATCCGTAGACTACACTATTCAGCGTATAAAGAACTGTGGCTATCAAGGCTGTTGTAACTACGAAACGATTTATAAGTGGTGTCTGGAAAAAAAGAACAGAAAGACAACCTATTCGGTTTCTCCTGTCAAAAAGAATTCTTTCTGCGACTACCCTCAGCGTACGGATTACGACTTCGAAGCAATTGAACAACAGCTACTTAGCAGCTGATCACTACACACATACGAAAGGAGAATTATAAATGACACAGGAAGAAAAATCAAAAAAGATATTACAGGCTGAAGAAAGGGTAAAAAGGGCACAAGCTGAACTTGCCAAAGCCAAGCGTGAAGAGAAGGCAAAAGCAAGAAAAGAGCAAGATCATCATAAGTTTATAATGGGCGGAATCGTAGCAAAATACTTCCCCGAGTGTTATGACTTCTCGGAACAAGAAATGACACGTATTTTGGCTTGTGCTTTCAAAAATCCTGACATTCAAAATATGATAAGAGCGATCGTTAAAGATCGCACAACAAAGGTGCCGGAAACGGCACAAAACAGAGAGGCGGGTGAGAGCTTTGCAGAAGACAATTTCTGATAAAGTCTTTCACCTAATTTTATTAGGTGCGCACAGATATACCACCTGCGCTGGTATTGCGCGCTCTGCCGAGAGCGTCCTGCGGACAGCTGGGGCAAGCCCCTTTTATCGTGTGCTGACGCAACGACAGAAAGAGAGGGCTGAACATGGCAGTTAAAAACTTAAGTACCCGAGTCGGAATCTGTGGACGAAGTGCCGGTGCAAAAGCAGGCCATTGTGCCGTGGAACAAAGTTCGTATATCGAACGTGAAAAAATTTACTGCGAATACAACGGACAGACCTATTACCCCAAATATTCAGAGGACCTCGTTTATGCCGAGGTGTTGCTTCCAAAGAACGCGCCACAGGAGTACAAGGATCCGTCCGTCTTGTGGAACAGCGTAGAAATTTTTGAAACTGCCTGCGATGCTCAACTTGCCAGAATATATAAGGTGGAGCTTCCCAACGAATGGACGTATGAACTTGCCACGGAAGTCATGCGCGAATTTATTCAAAAAAACTTCGTTGATAAAGGAATGTGTGCACAATTTGCTATCCACGATTCCGAGAATAAGCAAACCGGACAGCGCAACCTTCATTGTCACATCATGCTCACCATGAGAAGCATCGACGAGCTGGGGCATTGGATGCCTAAGCAAAAGAAGATTTATCTCAAGGATGAAAACGGAGAAAAAATCCCGCTCATTGATGAAAAGACGGGATTACAGAAGGTCGATAAACAGAACCGCAAGCAATGGAAATGTGCCACCGTCCAGACCAATGATTGGAACAGCCGCGAAAATGCCAAGTTATGGAGAAAGAATCTAGCGGAAACGATAAATGCAGTAAACGAAAGAATAGGAAATACCGAGAACTTTTGGGAGCATCGTTCTTTCAAAGAACAAGGGCTTGATATCATCCCGCAGATTCATCTTGGAGAGAAAGCAAGTGCTTTGGAAAGAGCAGGTATTCATACAGCCCGAGGCGATATCAACAGAGACATTATCGCCCGTAACGCTGTCATTGAAGCTGCCCGTGCAGTTTATGAAAAAGCCAAAGAAGGACTGCAGGCTGTTGCATCCGTTCCGATTGCTATCGGTAAGGCGATAAAGAATGAAATTATTGATGTGATCCGTGCCGTAGCAAAGCGTAATCATGATCGCTTATCCCTGCCTATCATCGGATCCAAATATCTGAGGTTAATCTCAAACAGACCCGCCATGCAGGACAGAGCAGCAATGGAACAGTTTGTTACTGATATCGGTGTGACTACCTTCGATGAACTGAAAGCGTTCAAGAAGGAACGTGAGGCCGTGTTTGATAAGATCGCTACGGAACGTGTTGGCCAGCTTGAACGCATGAACTACCTTAAGGGCCTGCTTAGTGTTTACAAGGAATACGAGCCGTATATCAAATTTCATAAACAACAATGGGAACTGAAAGGCAGGGAGCGCAAACATTTTGAAACCAAGCACATAGTTGAACTTGCATATTATGACACTTACCGGAATCATCTTAAGAGCATGATTATAGAACCGGACAAGAAGATTACCGCGGGAGCATGGAGAAAGGAACTTGCCGACTTGGAAAAGGCTTATGAAAAAGGCACCGAGCCCTATGCAGAAGTGGTTACAGATCTTGCATCAGTCGAAGTCCTTCAGCACAACAAAAAGGATTTCGATAGAATGCTTGAAAACGAAAGCAAAAAGGGGCCGGTTGTTGTCAGAAATGAACCGCAGTTATAATAGCTTCTGTTACATCCATTGTTGAAGCAGAAAAGCGCAGATCTCAGAAATGATACCTGCGCTTTTCTTTTTAATAAAGAATTAGTCAGCATACATAATTCATAATAATCACATAAAATAAAGATTTTCTATACATACCACATACATTTATGTGGTATGTTTTTTGTGTAGAAGATCTTTCGGAGGCAGAAATGATTGATATATTACTGATAGAAGATGATCCCGATATTGCGGACAGTTTACAGGAATATTAAAAATCTGCCGGGAACGGGGAATGGCGTATTCACATTTCGGATAACGGTACGGATGGACTTGAACTGGCCGGAGAGACGATATATTCACTCATTCTTCTTGATATCGGCCTTCCGGGGCGTGACGGATTCGCGATATGCAGGAGTTTACGGCAACGTGGCATTCAGACTCCGGTAATATTCATCACGGCCCGCTTTTCCGAAGAGGATGTGTTAAAGGGATACGAATGCGGGGGAGACGATTATCTTGTTAAGCCGTTTTCGATGGCACAGCTTGCCGCCAAGATAAAAGTTTTTTTAAAACGTCAGGGAGAGATCCATTTTACGATCAATTATCTGTGAGTTTTTCAGATTAGGATATTTGCTAAAAAGCAATAACCCGGATCATTCCGGGTTATCTCTCTGTTTATTCGTGATAGTATCTTAACTCAGAATTCCAAGTTGAAATAAGTAATGTGGAATTATCTAAATAGTATTTCGCCTTTTTTTCAAAATCTTTAATCTTTTCCTCATTATTTTCGTATAGGGAATCGTACATTACTCTATTACCCAATGTATCGAAAGAAAAAACTTCATATGAACAATGCCAGGTTCCCTGTGATTCGTGTGGCGGAGTATAATTAATAAGATAGGACTTGTCCTCTATTTCTATGATATAGTATTCTCTCCATCCGGCATGTGATAAAGCTAGCGCATCTGCATATAGGACGTCATCTCCTTTTCCGTATGTTGTAAGATAGATCGGGACTACGTTATCCTTATTGAATTTAGAGTAATCAACTACGATAGCGTTTAAGGTTCCATCTCTGTCAATATCACAAAGACATATAATTGAGGTTTCGTCATTTGATATTGTTATTCCTGAAGCATCACATGTATTTATATTTTGTTCAATATAGTCTTCAATCGTTTTATTGACTATTGGGATAAACTCTGGAATTGTCATTTCATATTTGGTAATAATGGATTGAGCCATTGACTCGTCAATTGTTATATAATTTTTTACATCACATATTAGATCATCAGACTGTGGCATATCGGAATAAAGCCATATTGTCCGGTTTTTCCCTTCATCAGATTCAATACGAGAAACTAAAGATTCAATTGTATTAAGAGTGCCGTTTTTAAATGTATTAAACGTGTAACATACAGAAAAAGCATCCATAGAATATCTATGTCCTATGATTCCGTTTTTACACAAATAATAAGGAGAATCTGATGAACTATCGACAACCCGGACCGTTAAGTTGTCGATAGTTGTATAGATTTTATAGATATAACCGGCTTGTTTATTAGACATTAAAGTAGGATTTGCGCCGATAAGCAATTCATCAATCCCATTCCCATCTATATCCATAAAAAGGTATCCTATTCTGTAAAGCCCTAGTTTGATATTGTTAATATCGAGTTCACTAAAAAAATATGAGTTATTATCACATTTATTTTGAACAAGAAGACCTATACTATCTATTATTTCCTGATATGTCATGGCCATTTCATAAGGAGATTTAGTTATAATATCAACCTTATTACAGGAATTATTGTTCTTTTCCGAGATTTCGCCATGTGTATTATGGTCTATGACATTATTCTGATATCTTAAGTCTTGATCTTCTAAAGGCGAATTAATACCTGTGACCGGTTTTCTTATTATTTCTAAAACAGATTTATATAGAATAATGAAAACGAGCGCCGCAAGAATCAATGAAACGACAGCTATTTTCTTTTTCATTAGTAGGTCCCTATCTGAATTTGTCCGCTGTTATAAGGCGAATATGAGTAGTAGTATGAAAGGATTTCAAAAGCTGTGCAGCCATCTTGAGCTTTTTGTATAGCATTCTGAAGCGCACATACAACCCGAATGTTCTAAGTGAAGATCTGTGTCATAGTGAATTATTATATGAGTGGTTATGTTTTTCATATGTATCCCTTCTAAAATGTGTTGTTTTCATAAAATATTCATAAAAAGTGGCTGTTATACAACCACTAATATTTTTTTAATAAGACTCAATATCATAAAATGAACCGGATAAATCATATAGTAAATATACCATTTGCAATTTGGTTTCCTTGTCTCTACCAGCCTTGTAAGTAGAACACCAATTATGCCTATCCATTCCATTTCTGCCAAAAAAGAAGCACCAACAAACAAGACAATCATCAAAATCCAAAACAGTTTTTTTCGCTCTTGGAAAGAATAATAAATCCATATCATCAGAACTGTGAAAATATGTCCGTCTGCTCTAAATGCCAAACTAACGGCCATAGTTGCAATCACAACAAGTGTTGTATAGATATAATGCATGATTCTCTGCTGATTTGACTTCAACCTGTCAAGAGCGATGAGCATCAGCAGGCCAAATAACAAACCCCAAATTGTATTTTGCAAATCACAGTCCCATAAAACTCCGCCCATTGCATAATCATATGGGATTTCTGATATGATAGCTAATATTAATAAGCGAAAAACATAGCGCCATTTATTCCGAGTATGATCAAAGCCATAAACAATACAAAATGCAAATATAGGAAGCGCTA
>JAEEGJ010012977.1_pt1 | contig 20417 bp, 21 predicted proteins | sample 8958761 | NCBI WGS metagenome assembly JAEEGJ01 (sample SAMN16246546, study PRJNA631951) | gut metagenome | biome: gut microbiome; feature: rumen; material: RS-attached | host: Bos | place: Iran: Karaj | collected 2018-10
GGAGTTCCACCCCGGTGACTGATACGCCCCGCTGCTCTTCACAGAAGTTTCCTGACTTTGTATCTGTCTTCGCCTCCCTCGGGGTGCAACCCCGATTCTGACTCATCCCCTTTATCGCTCTCTCCCTTTCGGGAGGTCTTGGCGAGGTCGGAGTCAACTTGGCTTGGTATTTTAACGCCGATACAAGTTTCGTACCTTCCGGTCTTTTTATTTAAATGTCAAGGTTCACGTGCGGGCTTTCACCGCACCTTCTCGGCTCCTTTCGTTTTATTTCTTAGGAACAGATATGTTCCTATTACACAATATACAACAGTCGTTTTTGTTTTGCAAGTACTTTTTTGCTCCTTTTTGTATTTTGGTTATTTACATTTCCGCACAGTCTATGCTAAAATGCAGTTACGAAGGAGTGTGGAGACTTATGACAATTGGTAACAAAATCAGATTTTTCAGGAATCTTCGCGGTTATACCCAAGATGAGCTGGGCCACAAGATCGGCCTTCAAGGCGATAGAGTAAGACAGTATGAGAGTGGCATCAGAACGCCTAAAGCAGACATGCTAAAGGCAATCGCTGATGCTTTGGATGTGGATGTTGCTGCGTTGTCCGATATAAACATCACGTCAGAGGAAGATATTATGCATATCCTCTTCGAGCTTGAGGATAACTTCTCAATAAACATCGAGAAACAGGACGGCAAGACGGTCCTCGTCATTGATAACGAAGACAGTCGCAATGCTGTTCTCAACACATACCTGAACTATTGGTATGACAAGAAACAGGTATTCTCCCTGGACAAGTATTCTGATGCCAAAGATCCCCGCGTAATTGACTATAGGAGCTGGAGAGGTAGATTCGGCAGCAACGAGACTCTGTTTGAAAATGAAGTGCTACAGAGCATAAGTGATGCATATAAGGCTGAATTGGATAAGCTCTCCAAGGGTAAAGCAAAGCACTGCGAGACTATATCGGATCTGGTGCGTGTAATATGCAACATCTCCCCTGATATTCTTATAGGAACAGATAATGAATTGAATGATGTATTGAACCCCGTCAGATCTTATGGTTTTGTTTTTGATGCAGAGCAGCTCACAAAGCCGGGTAATATATCTGAGGCATTTGCCAAGTTCCTATATGAGTTTTATTACTTTAGGAAGCAGGACTACAAGTGTTACTCATCTATCCTGTACACAGGTTCGGTTCTGAAGATTGCTTACTTCATCACAGCCGGAGGTTTTGATATGGTTACTAAGATGGTCGATCAGTGGATCAACTATAACCAGAAGAAAGACACATATTCGGCTTTGGCAAGAAAAGAATTCGAGAAGCAGTTTGAGGACGATCTCAAGTTATACAGCGAAGCCACGATCAAAGAGATAACAGAGTTGTATGGAAAGTAATATGACCATTGTATGGGGCGGAATGCTGGCTGTTCTAATGGCTAAGCTAAAAGGAAATCCTTATAAAGTAACCCGCATCAAGCAAGATATGATAGAGCGGATCAAGAGACTCGGTGTCTATTACATGTGCATCGATGATCTGCCGTTATAAATATCCCCTCACTATTAACTTCTGGGGAACCGGAAATCGGACATCATTTTTGAAAGAAGTCTGATTTTTAACATAAGTAGTCTGAGATTTATTAAGCCCGTAAGCACTTGCTCACGGGCTTTGTTAGTAGAGAAAATTGCGATTTTCTTATCGGTTTATCCTATTTTAATCGATTCAATAAAATGATTAAAAATAGCTTCGTCAGTTTCATTGAATGCTGAAGGGTCAAACACACTAAATACGATTATATACATCTTTGAGTAGTCGTTGTTACAAAATACAATTAATTCAGACGCTAAAGACGTGCCATTATAAGAAATATTACAAAGAGCACTTGGAACAGTCTTGCCATCAATGATCGTATCAAAATACTGAACATTTGTGCCGCTATTTTCATCAATAAACGACTGTAACATTGCATTGTTATATGAAGTTTCATTGCCTGCGTTTATCTGATTGTCATCTAAATCTATAGCATAAATAATCACACCACAACATTCTGACGGAAATCCGAAAATCATCTGACCATCATTGCCGGTTTCAACCGTTGAATCTGATGGAATCTCATAAGTGAGGCCTGCATAAGCTTGCTTTTTGTAACGTATCGAATCATTATTTGATCCAGAAGAACTATTAGTAGTTGAATCAGTTGTTCTATTTGTGGTAGTCGAAGCCGTTTCTCCAACAATTTCATTTATTAAATCAGAATCACCATATTCAAAATCATCATCTTCTTCATCATAAGTATCTAGCTTTAACCACATCATAGGTCTTGCTGAAACAATTACATACATATCACTAAATGAGGCATCGTCCAAATGGCTGAAAACAGTATATTCAGTTGAAGAATCTCCTTCAAAATCAATGCTTCCATCAGCTGCTACATACACTACCTGGGTTGCAGTTTTACCTGGTGTTCGCAACCAATAGGCACATTTTTCTCCTTCAGTTATCCAGTTGCATCTGGCATCCTTAGTAGTATCGAAATATTTAACTACATCGTACGCGCTAGGCAAGAACAGTTTGTCAAAGGTGTCTTTACCACCAGGAGTGCCATAATACGGGTTGTCGGCTGTAGAAATCTTTGTTTCGATAATTGTATTTTGTTCAGATTCTGTGAAAATAGAATTCAAAAACTCATCCGAATTTAAGTGCTTTCTTAAATTACTACTTGACCATGTAACATCCCGTGGCCAATCATCATATTGCACACGATCGTCATAATCAAAAAGAGCATCTTTACTTATTACAAGAATTTTATCATCTTCTTTATCAAGAACAATCCACTCTATAGCTTCAGATTTGTAAGAACCGAATTCAATCTCATCTCCTACATCAATTTTGTCCTCGCTTAAGACTACTGGTTTAGTTGCTGCTTCATGAATCTTTGGCAAGACAAACTTGGTCACAGCAAAACAACTTACTCCAATTACAAGCAAAGCACCAAGACAAATGCAAACAATTGCTATTACCTTCCGAGGATTAGTCTTTTTTACGTTAGCTTCCGCTGATTTGGCTAAACTCGATTGGTGTTTATTAATCAAATCTTCAATCAGTTCTTTTTTATCATCTGCCGGTATCAAATCATTATTAACTAAATCAAGTATTTGGGTGCGCAGTTGCGCATTTGACTGATTGTAGCTATTCAACTGCTTAGTAAACTCACTCTTTTTTCTGTTCCTTTTAGCTAAGTCAAGCGAAAAGAAGATCGTAGAACCAACACAGGCTAAGCAAAGAACTAGGAAAACTATTCCCATTGCGGGTGAACTAGCGATAGCTCCCGCAAGGGCTGCAATAAGGAAAAAGAATATGCCAATCGCAGACAAAACTATCCAAAGAATCGGCAGACATCCACTATTGTTATCAACTTGTTTCTTTAATGAATCAGTGCGGTTTTTAATAGCAGTGTCAACAGGATGAGCATTCCATAAATAATCATTAGGATTATCGTGTCCACTGACGTAATAATCGTATTGTTCTCCTTTGTATTCGTATGATATATGGTAAATACCAAAATAGAAGATAGCTTTTGTCTGATTAAATGTTGTATATCTATACCCGAAATCTTCAAAACGATCACCGGGAACAAATCCTTTCAGATAATTTGATATATCACTATCCAAGTTGCTTTCAGCAGCTTGCTTTGACATAACACCATTGAGGACCTGCGCCTTAAAGATAGCATCACCAGCTGCTTCGGGTGAATACTTAACAAATTGAGTATCTGGATAGTTTTGCCTCCACTGATCAAATGTATTTCTGGTTTCATCAGTATTAAGCCAAATGATTTCTTTAAATTGACAATTCTCAAAACCAGAAGTGCGTTGGATGGAATCCGTAACCGTACGAGTAACATCTTTATAAACTACTCGAGTTCTAGTAATTGTATTTAATCCAGGGAGCATTTTTTCTCTGCCAGTTTCGCGATCGATATAATATTTCTCTTGAACTGGTTCAGTATATGTTTCGTCATGCTCCCAAATACTTGTTGCCTGCCACTCGCCTTGGCATTGATAATCGTATACAGCAACTGGATAATATTCTTTTTTAATGCTTGTGATTTTCGCGTAGTGTACGACATCAAGTGGAGCATTTTCATCTTTCAAAAGCAAACTGAACCATTGGCTTCGAACACTATCCTCAGTTTTTGAGAATTTAGTAATATACACTTTCTCATTATCAAGATTGGGCGGTGTTGCATCGTCTTTTACATTAACGGTCGTGGGAGTTATGCTAACATTAGACGAATCCGGGGAATTAGTACTTACAACTTTTTCATCATATTCGGCTTTTGATACACTTTCATCAAAAGAAGTATCATTAAATCCACCGCTGTTGCCAAAATCGAAAACATGTTGTGTACTTTCAGCTTCTTCAACCTTACCCTCATCGGAATGGGATACCGACTCATCAAATCCATCGGTGGATGACGATGGACCAACGCTTCCAAAATCGAAGCCCTGAACTTCTGTTTTCAAACTAAATCCACAATTGGGACAAACATATTTATCTGCTTCTTGATTGTAAGTAAGTTTATTACTACACATAGGGCAGGTCATTTCTTTATGTTCCATAGTTAAACTCCTTAAGACATAGCATGTTCGCAGTTCCCATGAGATTACATTTTTAGAATAAAAGATTATTGTTAGCATTAATTGTGTAATCAATGAATTTCGTGTAAATTAAAATTGATAATGGCTATGTTGAGATTCCCGACTACGGGAAGTAAGAACAAATTATTTTATTGTTAACAAAAGAGATATTCATCTATAACATCATGTATTTTTTTTGACAGTAGAATAATTACAGGAAAGTTAAGAAACATCTTCATTAAAAGGAGCGTCCTTATGCCGACTATAACCAACAGATGCCCAAATTGCGGTGGACAATTAAACATAAGTAATAATCTATTATCTTGTTCGTCATGCGGAACTCAAATACTAAATATTGTTGATGCTAATGTCGGATTGTTTGAAGAAACCATTTCAGCCGATGAATTTGCAAAAAAAGTTCGCGAGTCTCGGAAAGCCTTTGTTATTAACACCGGTGAAGATGCAAATCCTAATTTGAGCGTGTTTGATATCGAGAAGAAAGTGATTAGGAAACATATTCAGGATGCTATGCATCTTTTAAGAAGCAAAGATTTTGCAGGTGTCTTAAATGAACTAAACAGCATTGATTCTTCTATTTTCTCTGTTCAAAGATTAAGATTTCTTGCTGATTTGCAAGTAGTATCCGAAGACGAATTGCTATGGGCAAAAGTAGATCTTGAAAAGAACAAGTATTTTAAGAGTCTTTATGATCTATCAGATAAAGATACGAAGCTTGCGTATAAGAAAATTTCAGAAAACTGTTTGTCGAACCTTAATCGATCAAAAGAAATCCTTGAGGTAAAACGCTTGCTTGATGTTAAATTGTTCGATGATGCAATCCTATACGCAGGAGCGATGTGCAAGAAATATCCTTTCACTGCTGAAAGTTGGGCCTATTTGTACAAAAGCAAACTATTAAAAGATAAGCAATATTTCAATATGCGAGAAGCAGATATCATATTAATGTGTGATGACTGTAAGAAGGAATGCGCATCCATTTTAGGTAAACTCTTCACTGATATGATTGACAACAGAAACCTTGTCAAGAACTTAAGAAATCTCAAGGTTGGAGACACTTTAAGTTTCGGAAGAGTACAGGAAAAAAGAACCCTATGGAAAGTAATTGCAGTCGATGACAATAAAGTGCTGATTGTGTTTGATCTGTTTTTACTTAATATGTATTTCGATACCAATTTCTACTATCCGAGATCTTGGGAAACTAGTACTCTAAGGAAATATTTAAATGAACAGTTTTATACTGAAAGCCTAACCGATTTTGAACGATCTCGTATACTAACGACACTTCTGCCAAAACAATCACCGGAGCATCATAACGATGTAGCTTATAACAACACGTTAGATAAAGTTTTTATTTTCAGTCCTGATGAATTACAGTTCCTTATTCCGGATAAAAACAATCGAACTGGAGACTATTGTTGGTTGCGTCATGTTACCAGTAGTACCGGAACAGTTTCCCATGTTTGCTCTGATGGTACTATCTATAGTAAATATGAGGGTTTCTTCCGCGACACAGGTATACATACGGGTGCAAATTATAGTAGTCCCAATTTCCGTGCCATGTCAATTAAACCTGTTATGTGGTTATCCCAGTATGTTAAGAGCATTGATAAATATAATGAGGAAACCATCTCCAAAGATTCATTTATTGACATGAACAAGGAATTGAATCGCATCAAAGCTATTAGAGATGGTAAAACTAACAATCTAACACACATAGTCGGAGATACAATTAGATTGGGATCATTAAACGGTGAGCCAATTGAATGGACGGTTATATCTTCAAGTACTAACAGGGTTTATTTATTGTCTTCAAAGCCTATATGCTCAATGCCATATAGTAATAGCAACAATTCCACATGGGCAGACTCAGATATTAGAAAATGGTTAAACTCAACTTTTATAAACACATACTTTACACAAGAAGAACGCGCAAAAATACTTCCGGTCAATATTCCTGATAAGGGGTCTTCAGAAACAAATACTGTAGATAAAGTGTATATATTGAGCAAAGAAGAAGTAATTGGGCTTTTGCCTGAAGAAAGTTCTAGACAGTGCGGTTCATGGTGGTGGTTAAGATCCTCTGTTTCGTTAAAAGAGAATTCTAGATTAGCAGACTATGTTCATGGTTCCGGGAAGTTATTCTCACCAGGAGCTCCTGAATCAACCAAAGGGGGATGTGTAAGACCTTCAATTTGCATTTCAATATAAATCATATATATTAAAATTTTCCCGACAAAGGATCTCCCTCTGTCTCCCCTATTATAACATCGTAGTAAAAGGCTCCTGATATCATTTTTCAGACATCGCTTCAGGTCTGATAACACAGATGTGCATCAGTCTTTAATAACATGTGAGTTCAAGATTTAGTGGCTTTTTGGTGGCTTTAAAAAATGAAACGCCCTATTTACGGGCGTTTCCAGCGTTTTGCAATTATTCAAGCTCTTTGCAGACACTTATATCTTGTGGTTGGCTTATTCCGAAAAGCACAATATCTTGTGGTTATTTTCCATCTATTCCATCACTTCTATGACTATTTAAGAGCGGGAAGTGGCTTTTTAGTGGCTTTATTCTTCTGCTCTGACAGCTCCATAATGAAGGCTGGCATTTGCCAGCCTCTGTTAGTTTATTTAATTCCTTATTTGTCTGACTAACATTCAAAAGAAACTCAATTCATCTTGCTAAGATCTATTCTCATAGAGACAATTCCATTCTCTTCTGATAATTCTTCAAACCCCATTCGTTTATACAGACCGTATCCAACGCTCATGACTTTCGGTTTGGTCGTGAAAACAACTTCTTTGAATCCAAGTTCAGAGGCCTTGTCCGTCATTGCTTTGATCATTATCCGGGCATACCCTTTTCCTCTATATTCAGGTTTGATAAATAAGCGTTTTCCTTCACATGTTTCGTCATTGATCTTTTTGACAGCTACACATGCCACAGGTTTGTCTTCTTCATATCCGATCAATATTGCTCCGCCGGAATAATATCCTTCCAGATCATTCAATTCTTTATCAAATGAGACAAAGCAGCTTTCTGCCCCTTTGATATGAGAATACTCAACAAATAAACCCTTAATTATTTCTGTATCAGAATGCTCTTCAACTCTAAACACCATAAAACATATTCCTCTTTACTGCTTATGTGAATTATAAGTTACTTTTGTATATGGTACCCGCCGTCTGCAAATACATTGGTTCCGTTTATATAATCTGAAAGATCCGAGAGAAGAAACAAGACAACTTTGGATATATCTTCAGGTTGCCCGAGCCTTCCTTCAGGTATAAGGGTTTCTGACTGCTTCCTTATCTCCTCGTTATCAAAAGATCCTTTCGTCATGCCAGTATATATGAATCCGGGGGCAACAGCATTTACTCTGATATTATATGGTGCAAGATCTAAAGCCATTGCTGATGTCAATGCAACAACAGCACCTTTTGATGCTGCATAATCAGTCATATTATTTCTGAATATTATACTTCTAAGGCAACTTATATTAACGATCTTTCCGCTCTTATTAGGTATCATGGCATTGGCCACGAACTTTGAGACAATATAAGTTCCAGTGAGGTTAACAGATATGATCCGTTCCCATTCAGAAGTCTCCGTATCAAAGAACGGCTTACTGTTCCCCCAGATTCCGGCAGCATTGACTAGTCCGTCTATCTTTCCGTAATTATATATGACATCATCAGTGATCTTTCTGATAGCTTCTTCGTCCGTAATACTTGCCATGTAATGATTGTAAGTATCATATGCAAGATCACCTTTTTCAAGATCAATGCCGATTACCATCGCACCTGATCCCAGAAGCTGTTCGGCACAACTTCTTCCGATACCGGATGCCGCTCCTGTAACAACAAATACTTTGCCCGTAAAATCTAATTCCTTCATCTTTATAGTCCCATCTTTCTTATAATAGTTTTTCTATTTCTTTTGCCTTTAACACCTTGCCGCAGCTGACAACTGTATCGTCGATCATAAGAGCCGGCATGCTCATCACGCCTGTCTCCATGATCCTGGCCATGTCAGTTATGTATTCTATTTCGGCCGTAATGCCCTTATTCCTCACGGCCTCTTTAACTGCACTCAGTAAGGCTTCACAGCTTTTGCATCCTCCGCCTAATACTTTAATGTTCATCTTGATACCTCCTGTTTTATATTAATAATTGTTGTGCTATGTTAAAAATGTATCCCACCAGTATTATCCCGATTACACATATTCCTATAAAAACTGCCAGTAGTTTCGGCTTTATAGCTTTCTTTAGCATCACAAGTGACGGCAAGCTTAGAGTCGTAACTGCCATCATAAAGCTTAATACAGTACCCAGTAATGCACCTTTACCCAATAAAGCTTCTGCTACGGGAATTACTCCGAACATGTCTGCATACATCGGAGTCCCAAGCACTGTTGCCAACACCACGCCAAACGGATTCGTGCTTCCTAGAACGGTTTGTACCCATTCCTGCGGTATCCAATTATGTATTACTGCACCGATCGCAACCCCGATCAGAATGTATGGAAATACCTTTTTAAGTGTTGATATAACTTGATCTTTTGAATAGATTAATCTGTCCTTAATCCTAAGCTTGGGAGAATTCACATTAACCTTGCTCTTGCTTGCTCTGATGAAATCCGCAACCTGATCATCCATCTTGAGCCTTTCGATGATTGTTCCGCCCGCAACTGCGATGATCAGGCCCATAATCACATATACGATTGCTGTCTTTATTCCGAAAATACTCATCAGAAGTATAAGGCTTCCAAGATCAACCATAGGGGAGGAAATCAAAAAAGAGAACGTTACACCAAGAGGTAGTCCTGCACTTGTAAATCCCATGAAGATGGGAATTGAAGAACATGAACAGAAGGGGGTCACTGTCCCCAATAAAGCTCCGACAATATTAGCTCCGATTCCGTGAAATCTTCCCATTATCTTCTTACTTCTCTCCGGGGGAAAGTAACTCTGAATAAACGATATAACAAATACCAGAACGCATAGAAGAACAACTATCTTAATTACATCGTAAAGAAAAAAACGAATAGCTGAAACAACTGCTGATTCAGTATTTACCCCGAACGACGACAGCAGAAACCCAATAATATCATTTAGCCACTTCATTCCAAACAGTTGGTCTTGGATAAACTCCCACATATTCAATCACCTCTAATCGAAATATAACTATATTTCTATATGTTGTTTATTAATTTAGCCGCCTTGCGACGGCTGCAGTTAAGATCAAATTAATCCTTCTTACCTTACTCAAACACTGATCTTAAAGATTCGAATAGTTCAATATACGTATCCTTATCAATCGAATAATATATATTCTTGCCTTCGCGCCTGTCATTAACCAATCCGGATTCGACGAGAACCTTCATATCATGTGACAATGTTGGTTGGGTTATATGAAACTCTTCAAGTATTACGCATGCACACAATTCGCCTCTGGAAAGCATATCTATAATCTTAAGACGCTTGGGATCCGATAACGCTTTAAGCATTTTGGCAGTGTTTGTATACTTATCTTTCATGTGTCACCTCAGATAGAAGAGTTTCTATCTGTAAGATTAATAGAATAATTTCTATTTGTCAATATGTTCTTTGTTTGGAATATTCAGGAATTACAACACTGTCAGCCGTTCCCGGATGACAAAAGAGACCTCTTGGCTTTCAGCATTTCTTCAAATTCGTTTATCATGTCATTAAGGAATGTATTTCTTGTTTTTTCCTCAACTTCTAAAATGGAAAGATACGGGTTTAGATCCTCTAATTCTATCAACAGAAGTCTTCCATCCGCAGTCCTGCAAGCATCAACTCTCTGAATGCCGTGTGTGACTGTATTCCACTCAATAAACCTTCTGGCAAATGATATATCTTCATCATCGCATTTATATGCTTTTAGTTCCCACCTTTTCGACTTATCAGGAGCATATAATGCATATTCAAATTTATCATTTATAAAATAAAAAGACACTTCGTACTGAAAATCTACAGCCGGCTGGATCAACATAGTTCCAGGACAAATACTGCGTCTATTCAGCTCATCAAGTGTGACAAAGTCCAATCCTATTGAATCTGCCCCGTCTTTGGGTTTTATTACATACATATCAGATTTAGGCAGAAGATTTATATCTTCCAACGTATCCACGGTTGGAATAACAGGATAGCCTTCAGCAGTAAGATCCAATAAATATTGTTTTCCCTTCATATCTGCTTTGCCATCAAATGAATTGAATGTTTTTATCTTCTTTTCAGAAACACGTTTTAGAAAATCCGAATAGATTTCTTTGTATCCAAGAACACTTCCGGTATTTCTAAAGACAACCAGATCAACAAAATCTTCATAACTTCCGGCACACTTCGGGTGGCACAATACAACATCATATTTATTCTTAAGCCAGTCAGTAATGTAAATATCCTCTTCCGAATAATTCCTGCCTTTTGCTGTATAGGCCAAATCCGTCAAATATAGAATCTTCTTCATTCAAATGTATTTCCTTTTTCAGTTGTAATCAAGAACATTGGTATATCTTATTCCTGATTTACCGCTCCATTATACAATAATGCCGGAAGAGCAATCTCCTCCGGCATTCATACTAAGGTTATATACAATGCTTCTCCATTGCTTTCACGATATCTTCGTGAGAAATTATGGAGTATATCTTTGTACCATATTCTTCTTCAAGATTTATCTGCTCATTGCATTCAGAGTTTTCCATATTGCGGTTAGCGATAACAACAATTGCTTCTATGACCACATTTGCTTTTTGGCGTATTTTCTCGATTCTTTCCGCCACGCTTTTTCCGGAAGTAATGAGATCATCGACTATGATCACCCTGTCTCCATCCTTCAACGTATAACCGCATAAATTCCTGCCTTTACTATCAGGCACCTGCCTGTCATGACAGTAATTGATGGTTGTTCCATATTTCTGATACAAGGAACACGCGGCAGCTGCGGAAAAAGCTATTCCGTGATATGCCAGTCCGACTATTGCATCAGCCTGAATATGTTTATCTTGAATACAATCCGCAAAGTATTCCCCGATCTTTGCGATCTGAGCATTAGTGATAAATCTTTCAGTATCAATGTAATACGGGGAGCTCATTCCTGATTTCAGTTGATAATCTCCAAATGTAAGAATGCCGTTTCCTGCCATAAATTTTATGAACTTTTCCTTGTCAGTCAGGGCATTCAGTTTATAGTCCATCAGCTCATCAATTGTGATGCCGAAATACTCAGCCAGCAGGGGGAGCATTGTTATGTCAGGTGTGCTGGTCTCATTTTCCCATTTGCTTACTGCCTGGCCTGATATGTGCAAATGTTCTGCCAACTGCTCTTGTGTAACACCTTTGTTGGCGCGAAGAAGTTTTATCTTATTTCCGATAGTCATGTTGGTTCCTCCATTGAATTTATAGAGGTGCGCATCTCTTAATTGCAAGATACATTACCATAATGACATATACAATAACTTAAGCTGACAGTCTTGTACAACTGTTGGTTGGATGAGAATTAGTTATGATAACTGCTGATTCTCTTGACTAAGGGATCACTCCCTCAGACAAGGTAATTATATCATCCGGGTAAAGTTCTCTTGATAACTTTTTATGCTGCAGATCCATCAATTGAATATGGTTCTGCTACTGTCTCCAAAATATATGAGTTCAAAATTTGGGGGCTTTTTGTTGGCTTAAAAAACTGAAATGCCCTATTTTAGGGCGTTTCCAGCGTTTTTCATTATTCAAGCTCGTCTAGAGCAACAACATGTAGTATTACAAGCTTTGCTATCTTACAAGATATTGCAGATATTTTATCAGGAAGTAAAGGAAATAACCATATTTTTTGTAGTTTCTTATCCCTTTATTATCCTCGGGATAAGAGCTGCGGCTCTTTAATTCTGCTGTTGATTACAGCTGGTGCACTGTCATTGTAACATATTTTTATTTGGTCATTTATTTAGTCATTTATTTGGTCAATTGCGATTGCCTTTTGCTCGGCCGTAAATATTTACGATAAGAAATTGTAGCAATTATAACAAGCTATACAGTTCAACCATTTGATATAACATGCAAAATAATTTAATACAGTCAGCTCTCGAAATATCGTTGTAGTCATACATGCTATGTGCTAACCAATGTCTATTGATTGAAGACGGTATGCATTTTTGCTGCTTATCGTTCCAATCGCTATCGTCATAAAATTTCAATAGAGCAAAAGATAAAGGGACTAAAATATCATCCACATTATTGTTAAACACATCGTGTCTGATTGATTTGAAAAACTCAATTGTATCTTTAGCCCGCTTATCATTTTTTGCACGTGCATTATATGGAAATGTGCCACTAAAAAAATTTCCGCCAAAGTTTTCTTGTATTACTTTACCATAGCATTTCCAGCATTGACTCGGATTGTCAGTCTTTTTATTTGCTTTTAAGAATTGATTTATGCTTGTTGAATCTATCAAGCCAGCAAGTAAAACTGCGCTTGCATAGTATTCTTTCTTTAAATATAGGTCAAAGGCAATGTCTACTTTCCTAGTCTCTGAATCTGATAGATTTCTTTTGACAACAATTGTAAAAGCTTCTATTTCTCTTTCTTTGAAGCATTCAGAGATACCTTCATCTATTTCATCTATAGAAATATTATTCTTCAAATCAATAAGAACTTTTCCCAACTTAATATCACGTTCTTTGCACTTGGGCAAACACCAGCCTATTTCACCCCAACAAGCCATTATTGATACTAGATATTCATTTATCTCATCTGATATCTCACTTATGTTATCTAATATATTTTTACTTTCCAGCCATTTTTCTGCATTCGTATCAACTTTACTTTGATTACTTAGAAGATAATTTAGAAAAAGGCTATTCATTGGCTTCTTGGTATTGTTCACCTTTTACACCTCAACCAAAAATCTATTCATAATCTCAACTACAGCTCTTCATTTATCTTGTCAATCCAATCGGTATTACTATTGGATAGGTGATTCATAAGGATATTGAAATTACTGCTGTTCATATCAGTATCAGAACACGGAAGTCTATCAACCCTTTCAACCATTAATTCATAGTTTTCCTTATTGATCAGGCGCATCAGAGCAGTTCTCTGCTCCTGTTTTGCCTTGTAATCATTTATTCCCGTATATTGTTGAATAACGGTCGAGTTGACTTTCTTGGCAGGAGATTTCAGCATTACTTCTGCAAAATGCTCAATGATGATTTGCATTGTGCAGGGATTTCCGAAATATATCAATCTATTACTAATACCATCTATGCCGTGAAATCTATCAATTTTAGCCTTAATCTCCATATACTGTTCATATGGCTTCTTATCTGTATCACAGAAGACAAGAACCAAGTCATACAAACCATTCTGATACTTGTCCTGATAACGTGCAGGAAGATTACCATTTCCTCCAGCATCAACCAGATCAACGCGATACTGTTCATTCCAAACATTTAACTCCTTAAGGCGCGACATATAGTCGTACTCTTCAGAGCCTTCACAGATAATACATATAGTGACCTGTTCAAGAATCATTCGCTTCCCAGTCATATTTAGCCCCTGTCTTCCTTGATTTCAAGAAGCGAATTAATCAGTTCTGGCTCAGGTAATGCGCCCAATGCACCTTTCCGGTATTTCTCAATTACATCCGTTGTCTCGCGAACACCATCCTGTGCTGTAAAATCTGCAAGTGAATAGACATAAACTCCATCATTATCTTTACTTACAAACCAAATCTGCTCCTTGCGGAACAATTTCTTGCAGTCCATAAGATTAACATCATGAACGGTGAAAATAAGCTGCGCCCTGTCATTCAGAGCATTATTAAACATAGCAACTATTGCTCTAGTTAATTTGAAATGGATGCTACTATCAAGCTCATCAATAATAAGGATTCTTCCTGTTTCAAGGGCTTCGATAATATAACTTGCCAAAGCCGCAATCTTTTTTGTTCCTGTCGAGTCAAAAAGAAGGCTCGGAACAGCAACACCCTTATAAACACTAGTAAGCCTGATTTGTTCTTCCAACTGATCTGGTATATTTAATACTTTCTCTTGAGGCTGTTTTCCATCAATCGATGTCTCTATCTTAAATTGAGAAGGAGAAGCAAAAAAGTAGTTATCCATGTAAAGATCGGCATTCTTGATAAAATTAACCACTTTCTGCGTCAGAGGATTTCCAGATTTTAGTAGTTCGATTGTTTTTCCGATAGGTATATTATTCAAATCAATAATATCAATCTTTAGCGCTAATCCTGTCAGAACACGCTTCATCTCATCCATGTGTTGAAACTGCTTTGTATCAACAAGATACATAAGAATATTGTTTCTTGCCACAACACCAATCATAGCTTCCATACGGCCATCTAAAGACTTAAACTCATTATTAACAATATCTTTGAGAAGCCAAGTTTCATGCCTCTCGTTTCCGTATGTGTCTTTTATAATCTCCTGAAACTCTTCAAATATATACTCATTTTTATTAGTATCGTACTTGAAATCATATGAGAATTCCCGACCTTCAAACAAAAATGTGATACCCAGTGATACAACTGGATCATTAGAAAACATATTTCTATTAGCAACAAAACCTCTATTAACCAGTACATTCCAAATAGCTAAAATGCATTTAATCAGATTTGTCTTTCCTGCATTGTTAGCACCATATATCCCGGCTGTCTTAAGCACATTAAAGTTTCCTACAACGGCAACATTATCAGCAAGACGCTTGTTTCGCATATCCGCTTTAAGCGAAAACACAATCTTTTCGTTAAAAGCATAACAGTTCTGCGCACGAATCTCAGTAATCATAAGACATCCTTCTTTCTGGTTCATGTATGCATATGATATCACCATCTAATTTTTTGTGCAACTATTTTACACTAAAAATACAATTTGTCGAGAGCAGTTCTCCATTACTGTCCGTAGCTAGAATAATTAATTTGTTACTTTATCCTACCTTTCCCCACTCTTTGCTCTCAGTATCAACCCAACACAGCTTTCTATTTCCATACGGCCTTCCATCGCTCCATGTTGAAAATACATCGACCGTCAAAAGATTTCCTTGAAGCGTAATTTCCTTCATTGGAGTATACCCAACAACATGCAAATATCCAGATGGAACAACATCTCCATTTTAATAATGATACTGCGGACGAGCCCAAACAGGACTCATATCATCCCCAAGAACTTCCTTGCCATATTTATTAACAGCAACTATCATTTTATCGATATTATTTCTTAGATCACTCATATAGTAATCAACAAACTCCCGGGTTAATCCAGCATGAGAAAATATAGCATTATCAATACGGTGCATTACTGCAAGATTGCCCGTATCATTCAGCTTACTAACCTTTTCCTGAGCATATACAGAAAAACCTGGATGATTATATTGATTCCACAGATAAGCCAAATCATGGTTACCATAACACCATAATGTATTCGGAAAACTGTTAGCAAATTCAACAGCCTTTTTCAAAGTATTTTCATAAAACTCAACCTTCTTTTCACAACCCCAGTCATCGACAATATCACCAACACAAACCGCTCATTCACAATCAGAGATTTCCATTACTCTTGTGGCCATATCAAAAATATCGGGTTTAAGGTGAACATCAGGTATAACAAGTACTTTCATAATTCTATATCCTCCCAAAGCCATTCCGTCCAATTAACTATACATATAACGAAATCACTCAGTTCTCAACAGACTTCATTACTAGAAGCATCATCTAATAATATGTTTTCATCACTGGTTTCTCTTCACACTATGAAACAGATAGTGTCATACACAAAAACAGAATAAAAGGTAATATTTTTTGAATTGATTTATTCAAGACTGATTAACTCCGTTCATCCAGTACTTTTTGCGCTCTGTCCTGAATTATCACAACAACAGAATCCAGATCCTTCTGTCCTAAGAAATATGCCGGCATCTCTTCTATGAGAATTGCATTTATTGCCGAGTCTGCCGAATTCATTTTTGAGCAGCTCATTATTATGCTTTCAAGATTGTCTATATCTTCACTCGTAAACTTCATGTGACTTGTCACATATGTTCCGGCGGCATAATCAAACATATTCTGTGAACCTTCTTCTGTATTGAAGTATTCTATTGCTGCGTTGCATCCTGCTTTGAATTCATCTCTATTCAAAACAAATCTGTCACTCATGACAAGTTCATGCTGAATTTCATCTGATAGAAGGATCTTCATAAATTCAACACATGCATCAATATCGACCGCATGCGATGATATCGCTACAGAAATATCTGTTCCAAACATTGGTCCACGTCCATCTGAAGATGGAATACCAAGAATTGCTGTTCCGTTTTTAATCTGTGCTCTTTTAACAAGATAACCACTTATTCCCGGACAAATACAATAATATGCCGTTTTATTACCGTTCGTTATAAATACAACCGGTTCCTCGTTTTCTACGGTTATTGAATTCCAGGTTATGCTATCTTGTTGGACATTGTCTTTTACATATCCGGCTATATCCTTAAATTCCAGACCGGTAAAATCAGCTTTGCCATCTTCTATGAACTTATCACTCATTCCATTAAACAGTTTGACAAAATACATGGATTGTCCGGATTCAATAACATCTTTACCATTCAATGTTTCATATAGAAAATCCCTGTATTCGCCTGTTGTAAAACCGATACCGGTTTTCCCTGCGTATGCAGGATCAGTCTGTATTCCGTTAATGGTAAAACTAACAGGAAGTTGATACAGCTTGTCATCATATTTAGCTCCGTCAATTATATTAGTAAAATATCTGTCGGTATTAAGAGCTGTTATATATGGGGATAAGTCTACAAGATAATTATCGTTATTGAGTTGACCTAAATCACTTGTATTTAATAGTATATCCGGGCCTTCCCCGTTCATGAGATCTATGGCAAGATCATTACTTAATTTTTCATTCGCAGTATAATTAGCTAAATCATAATCATCTAAACTGCCGACATCACTGTAATCCAAATATGTCAACCTGTTATATCGGTCGGATAGTTCTATGAAATACTTATTGTTGTTATTATTGTACTTGATTATTGCATCTGAAAGTGTTTCATCAACTATCCCCTCCGGGGTATATAATTCTATTATTCTTTTACCAGTATGTGGGTTTTTTTTGGCTTTCGTAAATTCGACAACAGTAAAATTATTTACAAACAAAGAAGTAAACATATTTGATGAATTATACTGACCACAAAGTAAAAATGAACCATCAGAGCATTCCGCTATATCAAGATGTGATAAGTACTGTCTATTTACATCACAGTTATTATAATCTAATACTTGTTCAACGCTCTTATTTTCTATATCAATCTTCGACACACCTTGAGGGGTTGTAAAATAGACATTTCCATCCTGACCATTATAAGAATGCTGTAGTTGATTAAGATTAAGCCATTCATAGTCTTTTTCATTCAGTTTTGTAAGTTTCTTGTCAATAAGGTTCAGCTTGTAAAACTCATATTCTCGTTCTAGTGCAACCGGTATAAGTGCCGATGTATCGCTAAGAGTAAGAATAACCGGTATTCCATAAAGATCCTTTCCCTTCTTCTCAATATCTATTTTTACTATTTCTCCATCAGTTGATTTCACCTCAAGCAAATATGTCCTGAACTCGCTTCTTTGATCACATAATACTTCTATTTGATACTCGCCTATACTATATCTTCCTGAAAAATAAACATCTTTAACCTGTTCTACTTTAATTTTATCTTTTACATTTTCTGTATCAATATCAATATAATAATCTGCATCATACTCAGATTCTGTCTTCGAATCCCAGCATTCGCTTCTAATTATAACTTGTCCATGTGAATATGTTGCCCTCGTTGGCCAATCCACTCCATCCACAATATCATATAAATCAATGTTTTTATCTATCTGCTTTGATTCCCTGTTAATTACAGTTATTGTTTTTATTGCATAATCCGAATTTTTCGTTATACTACTCCAATTATTAACCTTGTAAGAACCATCTGAAAATAGAACAATGTAATTCTCATCTGCACCTACAAAACTTGTTTCCAAGTATTCAATACTTTTATTACTATCAATAGCCAAATCAACATCTAACAGTTCACCATCATACCAAGGAGAATCATTAGCAATAATTCTGTTTTTTTTCTTCTCTGATACGTTTACTTTATTACACGAAACAAAAGACAACGCCATTGATAAAAACATGATAACTGATAATAATCTCTTACTTGTAGACTGTGCGGTTGTTCGCATACTAGCATCTCCTGTTGCATTTATGTAGATCCTAATAATTATTATATTGTTCTTTGTTCTTTACACATATCATTGATTGTGAAACATTAAATTATCGTCTGTCCTATAATAAATATATCTGCAGAGAAATATTACTTCCCTGCAGATAATCACACTTTATGGATTAACTGGATCTTTGTATACTGATCCACCATCAATTTGCACATAATATGATTTACATGTCACATATGTGCCAGCAGACACTGTAGTAGGTTTTATTCCGTACTTAGTGCCATTTTTTTGTATTCCCACACGAACCATATGACTCTGCCCGGTCGTATGTGCATCCACCCATGCCTGTCTGGCCCAATACGATCCGTTGTGTACATCGTTGATGCCTTCGTTTCCATAATAAAGGTTTGCTGAGCATGTTGAAGCAATAGTTGCAACAATTACACACATGATTGTTGCTGTAGTAATGACCTTTTTTAACATTGGTGTACCTCCAGTGAATATTAACCATTCTTTGTTCCAAAATGCGGTATTACGTCCACAATGGTCTATACCTCCGTTTATTTCACATCATTATTCGAATGATGTCGTGCTTTACTCTTTCACTTCTTTGGTCTCTTGGGCTGATGATAGAATGTTACACAACCCGGAATCGGTGGATCAGTTATCTGCTTCTTGGCAACGACTTTTACCATCTTCAAGATTTTCTTTTCGACAATCTTCATATGCTATTCCCCCTTTCTTTCGTATTTCTAACAGCATCGAAAATGCGCAAATCACAATTCCATAGCTGATATAGAAGCGATAGTTAAGAGGAAAATGGAGCAGCATCATTAAAAGCAACACCGAAGCCTCCAGAATTACCGTCAACCTGGACAACCACTTTGCTTTTCTATATTCGTAATTGCTCCAATCTATATTGGGGTTGTTGATAGCGCCAACAACTATAACAATTATTATTGACATTATCACCCCCCCCCTGATATAGTAAAATGCGATTTTCAACAAGAGGGAATATAAATACACCCGAAATTGATACTGCTGCAGAAGCAATCAGACAGGTTTCAAATCTTTTGCAGTGAATTCCACCACTATATTTTCTAATAAGAGAAAAAGAAACAACAAACAGTATTATTTCCAAAAGTCGATTCAGAATCAAAGCAAGCAGCAAAATCGTGGCATAAGAGATAATCTTTTCGAGCAATATCTGAACGCCATAGATATACTCTTCGGCATCATTTTTCGAAATCAGATTTGCCGTCATCATTCTGGCTACTATTTTTGAAGCAACCTGATCCATCTTTTGCCCCCTGTGACAGTATCTATGTACGATATAGCACAGGCAAAAATGGAACAAAACCAGCTTGCCAATATTTGGCAAGTTTGGTTGAAATTAGGCAAGTTTGGTATGTATTGCCGAGAAATATCCCGTCTTATTTTCTCGTATTTAATACTCTTAAACCAATACTTTTAGCTTGAGCAAAGACGGCAATGACC
>JAEEGJ010012978.1_pt1 | contig 20417 bp, 21 predicted proteins | sample 8958761 | NCBI WGS metagenome assembly JAEEGJ01 (sample SAMN16246546, study PRJNA631951) | gut metagenome | biome: gut microbiome; feature: rumen; material: RS-attached | host: Bos | place: Iran: Karaj | collected 2018-10
GGCTCGACTGGCTCGACGCGATCATCTTCGCGGTGGTTGTGGTGACGTTCATCAACATGTTCTTCTTCCAGGCCTTCAAGATTCCTTCCTCCTCCATGGAGAGCACGCTCTACACCGGAGACCATCTGTTTGTAAGCAAGCTCACCTATGGACCCAGGGTGCCCCAGACCCCGCTCACGATCCCGTTCACGCACAACGTAGCGTTCGGCAAGGAGTCCTACTCCACGCTCATCCAGAACGACTACCGCAGGCTCAAGGGATTCCGGGGTGTCGAAAGAGGCGATATCGTGGTCTTCAACTTCCCCAACGGGGACACGGTCCTGACCAAGGCTCCCGCCGACGATTACTACGCGTGGGTGCGGACCTCCGGAAGGGAGTACACGATCGACCGGCTCGGTCCGGTGATCGTCCGCCCGATGGACAAGAAAGACCATTATGTGAAGCGCTGCGTCGCCGTCGCAGGTGACACGCTCTCCGTCCGGGACGGACTCGTCTGGGTCAACGGGACCCAGCAGGAAACCTACCCGGGACTCCAGCTGACCTACCGGGTCGTGACGGACGGCGAGAAGTTCAGCCAGCGGGTGACCGACCAGCTCGGCCTCAATGCGAAGGAGCTCTACTACGATGCGCGGGTACCGGGTTACCCCTGGATGCCCCTCACCGCGGAGCAGCTTGAAAAGGTCAAGGCCCTTTCGCACGTGGTCGAAGTGACGCCGAACATCGACACGGTTCCGGACGCGGAAATCTTCCCGTTCACCGGAACGACCGGATGGACGCGCGACCAGTTCGGACCGCTCTGGATCCCCGCGAAGGGAACCACGGTGGCGCTGAATGCGGAAACCCTCCCGCTGTACGAACGGATCATCCGCGACTACGAGCACAACACCCTGGAGGCCAAGGACGGAGCCATCTTCGTCAATGGAGAGGAAGCGAAGGAATACACCTTCAAGCAGGATTATTACTTCATGATGGGTGATAACCGGCATAACTCCCTGGATTCCCGCTACTGGGGATTCGTCCCGGAGGACCACATCGTGGGCAAGCCGGCCATCATCTGGCTTTCAACGGACGGGAACAAGCCGTTCCCGCAGAACATCCGGTGGAAGAGGTTCTTCAAGATCTTCTGACCACCCCGAAGAAACGAAAACAATAAAAAAAGTATAGCATTATGTCTAAGGTTTGTCAGATAACCGGAAGGAAGAGAATGATCGGCAACAATGTCGCCCATTCCAAACTGCGCACCAAGCGCGACTTCGCCCTCAACCTCAAGACCAAGAAGTTCTGGTCCGAGGCCGAGCAGCGTTTCGTCACCCTCAAGGTGACCACCAAGGGTATGCGTATCATCGAGAAGAACGGTCTCGATGCCACGCTCAAGGAAGCCCAGAAAAAAGGATACGTGAACCTTGTTTAATTTGTAAGCACTATGGCAAAGAAGACCAAAGGAAACAGGGTGCAGGTCATCCTGGAGTGCACCGAGCAGAAGGCTAGCGGTGTACCTGGTATGTCTCGTTACATCACCACCAAGAACAAGAAGAACACTCCGGAGCGTCTCGAGCGCATGAAGTACAACCCGTACCTCAAGAAAGTGACCCTCCACCGTGAAATCAAGTAAGTGAAAGGAGATTGAACTATGGCAAAGAAAGCAGTTGCAACCTTCGACGCCAAGGCCGGTGCCAAGCACATGGTCAAGGTCATCCGCATGGAAAAGAGCCCCAAGACCGGTGCCTACGTTTTCGTAGAGCAACTCGTCGAGCAGGGCAAGGAGAAGGAGTTCTTCAACGCGAAGTAATCCCCCTTCCGCATCCTCTGAAATCAAGTGGTTCACCGCCCGGTGGACCACTTTTTTTGTCGCTGGAAATTGATTATATTTGTAGGCTATAAGAAAAAACGGCAAATGGGTATTTTCGACAAGGGGGTCAAGAAGACCAATCTGAACTTCTTCCAGAAACTGGGACGTGCCATCGTGGGGAAATCCAAGGTGGACGACGACGTGCTGGACGCGCTGGAGGAGGCGCTGCTGTCCTCCGACATGGGTGTGGACACGACCCTCAAGGTAATCGAGAACCTGGAGGACCGGGTGGAGCGGGACAAGTACGTGTCCATGGACGAACTCGTGGACCTCATCCGCGACGAGATCGGCAAACTCCTGAATGTCGATGGTGACGATGCCCCGGTGCAGCCCTTCGACTTCTCGAAGAAACCGTATGTGATGCTCGTCGTGGGCGTGAACGGGGTGGGGAAGACCACCACCATCGGCAAACTCGCGTCGATGCTTACGGCGCAGGGAAAGAAGGTCGTGATCGGTGCCGCCGATACGTTCCGGGCCGCGGCCGTGGAGCAACTCACCATCTGGGCGGAGCGCGCCGGGGTGGACATCGTCAAGCAGGCGATGGGCTCCGATCCCGCCTCCGTGGCCTTCGACACCGTGAAGTCCGCCGTCGCGAAGGGGGCCGACGTCGTCCTCATCGACACGGCCGGCCGCCTGCACAACCGCATCGACCTGATGAACGAACTCACCAAGATCCGCAACGTCATCCGCCGCGTGGTCCCGGACGGGCCGCACGAGGTGCTGCTGGTGCTGGACGGCTCCACCGGCCAGAACGCGTTCGTCCAGGCGAAGGAGTTCGCCCGCGCCACGGACGTCACCGCCCTCGCCGTCACGAAACTGGACGGCAGCGCCAAGGGCGGCGTGGTCGTCGGCATCGTGGACCAGTTCCGCTTCCCCATCAAGTTCCTCGGCATCGGGGAGGGGATCGACGACCTGAAGGTGTTCGACAAGAAGGAGTACGTGGAATCCTTGTTCAGAAAAGAAGATATTGAGAATTAGCATATTATGAAAGTTTCCTACAATTGGCTCAAAGAGTATCTCTCCTGTGACCTGACCGCCGACCAGGTGGCGGAGGCGATGACCGCGATCGGCATCGAGGTGGACAGCGTGGAGTTCCAGGAAGAGATTCCGGGCGGACTCGCCGGCGTGGTGGTGGCCGAGGTGCTCACCTGCATCCCCCATCCGGATTCCGACCATCTGCATATCACGACGGTCAATGACGGCACGCCCGACCCCGTGACCGTGGTCTGCGGCGCGCCCAACGTGGCGGCCGGCCAGAAAGTCCTTTTCGCCCGCATCGGCACCGTCCTTCCGGGCGATTTCAAGATCAAGAAATCCAAGATCCGCGGCGTGGAATCCTTCGGCATGATCTGCGCGGAGGATGAACTGGGCATCGGTTCCTCTCATGAGGGAATCATGGTCCTTCCGGCGGAAGCCGTCGTCGGCACGCCCGCGAAGGAATACCTCCACCTCAAGGAGGAATCCGTCATCGAGTACGAGATCACGGCGAACCGCATCGACGCGGCCTCCCATATCGGCGTGGCCCGGGACCTGTACGCCTACCTGAAATCCCGCGACCTCCCTTGCGCCCTGAACCTTCCGTCCGTGGAAGCGTTCCGGGAAGGTGAAGGCGAGGCCATCCCCGTGGAAGTGCTTGATACGACGGGCGCTCCGCGCTACACCGGCATCACGGTGAAGGGCGTGAAGGTGGCCCCGTCCCCGGAATGGCTGCAGAAGAAACTCCTTTCCATCGGCCTTCGTCCCATCAACAATGTCGTGGACATTTCCAACTTCATCCTCTTCGAGACCGGCCAGCCCCTGCACACCTTCGACGCCGACAAGATCCGCGGCGGCAAGGTCATCGTGCGCCGGGCGGCCCAGGACGAGCCCATCGTCACCCTGGACGGCCTCACCCGCAAGTTGGACGCCACGGACATGGTCATCTGCGATGCGGAGGGCCCGATGTGCATCGCCGGCGTGTTCGGCGGTGACGAGTCCGGCGTGACGGATGCCACGGTGAACGTCTTCATCGAAGGCGCCTACTTCGATCCGGCCTCGGTCCGCAAGACCGCCAAGCGCCAGCAACTCTCCACCGACGCCTCCTTCCGTTTCGAGCGCGGTGCAGATCCGGAATGCGCCCTGTATGCCGCCAAGCGTGCCGCCCTGCTCATTCTCGAACTTGCCGGCGGCGCGGTCGTGGGCAAGGTCCAGGAAGTGTATCCCGAACCCATCGGCCGGAAACGGATCGATTTGGACTACGACCGCATCGAACGCTTCATCGGCAAGAAGATCGGCCACGACACGATCGAGAAGATCCTCGCGGGCCTGAACTACGATTTCGTCGAGAAGCGCGCGAACGGCGCCCTGGTGGCCGCTCCGACCTATATGGTCGATGTCTATCGCGAGTGCGACGTGGTGGAGGAGATCCTCCGCATCTACGGCTACGACAATGTCGAGTTCCCGGACAATCTCCGGATGAGCGTGAACGCCACGCCTTCCCCGGAGCCGGAAGCCATCCGCAACGGCATCTCCAACTTCCTGGCGGCGAACGGCTTCACCGAGACGATGAACAACTCCCTCACCAAGGAGGAGTATTACACGAAACTGGAGACCTTCCCGGCCGAGCGCTGCGTCCACATCGTGAACCCGCTCAGCCAGGACCTGAACGTGATGCGCCAGACGCTCGTCCTGAACGGTCTGGAGGTCATCGCCTACAACTTGAACCGCCAGGTCACGGCGATGAAGACCTTCGAGTACGGCTCTGTCTATCAGCGCCTTCCCGAGAAGGACGGCACCACCCTGGAAGGGTATGAGGAGCACCAGAACTTCGCCCTCTTCATCACCGGCACGCCCGCGAAGGTGTGGCGCACTCCGGCCGCGAAGAGCGACTTCTTCCAACTCAAGGGCTATGTGGAACTGCTCCTGAAGCGCTACCGCATCGACCCGGCCACCCTGCAGACGACGGCCGCCCCGGCCGACATCTATGCCGAGGGCATCGTCTATTACCTGCCCGGCAAGGAGCCGCAGGTGCTGGCCACGCTCGGCACCGTGAACCCGGTGCTGGCGAAGCGTTTCGGCATCAAGCAGCCCGTGTTCGCCGCGGAGATTTCCTGGCCGGTGCTGTTCAAACTCGTCAAGCGCGACAAGTTCTCCTTCACCGAACTGCCCAAGTTCCCGGAAGTGCGGCGTGACCTGGCCGTCCTGCTGGACGAATCCGTCGCATACGGCGACCTCCGGAAGTCCGCCTTCCGCGCCGCGAAGAAACTCCTGAAGAGCGTCACGCTGTTCGATGTGTACCGCGGGGAGAACATCCTCGTGGGCAAGAAGCAGTACGCCCTGAACTTCGTCCTCCAGGACGAGGAGCGCACGCTGACGGACGCCGAGGTGGAGAAGACCATGGACAGGATCCTGTCCGGTTTCCAGAACGAATTCGGCGCCATCCTCCGCTAGTGAAGCGCATCCTGCATATCGTCCTTGTCCTCGTCGCCGTGGCTGCCTGCCAGGGTCCCCGGGTCATTCCGAAGGATACCCTGACGGACATCTACGTGGACATGTTCCTCGCGGACCAGCAGGTTCGGGAAGAAGGCAAGTCATCCAAGCAGATGGATACGCTGCTGGTGTACGAGGCCGTATTCAACAAGTACGGCTACGACACGGACGATTACCAGAACAGCGTGCGGCACTATCTCCGGGACCCCGAGCGTTTCGCGAAGATTTTCGAGGAAGTGACCAAGCGGCTGTCTGCGGAAGTGTCGGCCCTGGACAAGATCATCGAATACAACGACCAGTTGGCCAGCAAGATGGGGCGGAAGTATCCGCTCGTGGATTCGCTCCTGGCCCCCTTCTCGAAGGATGCCGTCTTCGTAGGTCTTGCCCGCGTCGAGCGCGACACCTCCCGGTATCCGGCGTGGTTCCGCCTGGTGGCGGTCCAGGAGGATACGCTGATGGTACCGTCGGATACTTTGAATGTTAAACAAGACAGGGTGGAGACAGCCCGTCCCTTCGAGGACGAGGAAATGGGGACACCGGAGAATAATCCGTTGATCATTCAGGAGAGCCGCGTGCGGGTTCCGGTCCGGAGTACTGCTAAGCCCAAGACCGAGGTCGAGGAACCCAAGGACAATATGAGAGTAAAGGAATGAAACGGTTGGCTGCGAAATACTTGTACCGGCTGGACACGACAGCGCCTGTCGTGAACGGATACGTGGAACTGGAGGACGACGGAACCGTCATCCGGACGGGCGTCTGCGCGGATCCGGCGTCAGAACCAGTCTTCTACGAAGGTGCCATCGCCCCGGGATTCGTGAATGCCCATTGCCATGTGGAACTCTCCTACATGAAGGGCCTGTTCCGCAAGGGGACGGGCATGGCCGGCTTCATCGACCAGATCAACGAACTCCGCGACACGAAGTCGATGGAGGAGAAGGTCCGGGACCTCACCGTCGCGATGGACAGCCTCTGGGAGCAGGGCGTCGTGGCGATGGCCGACATCTCCAACTGCGCCGATTCCTTCGCCGTGAAGGCCCGCCATCCGATGTACACCCGCACCTTCCTGGAGGTCTTCGGCACGGAGCCGGAGGACTGCGGCGCCGTGATGGACGGGGTCCGGAAACTGAAGGAAGTGGCCGACGGCTTCGGCATCGACGCGGCCCCGACGCCGCACGCGTGCTATACGATGAGTCCTGAACTGGTCACCGCCGTGAGCGTCGAAGGCCTCAGATCCGGCTTCCTTTCGTTCCACAGCGAGGAAACGGAAGAGGAAGAGGAGATGCTCAAGTACGGTTCCGGAAAGATGTGGGAGAACCGCGTCAAGGCCGGGATGAGCGTCCCGCCGGTTACGGGGAAGTCCTCCCTGCTCTATTTCATCGACAGGCTTCTGGCGGGGCATTCCGCGCCGTTTGACGAGCACATCCTGCTGGTGCACGAATGCTGCATGGACCAGGAAGGAATCGATGCGGTGAAGGCCGTGATGAACCACCCTTTCGTGGCGGTTTGCCCGCTGTCGAACCTGTTTATACACAATGCGTTGCCTCCCATCGACCTGATGCGCCGGAACGGCCTGAAGGTGTGCGTGGGCACGGACTCCCTTTCGTCCAACGACGACCTGAACATCGTGGACGAACTCTACTGCCTCCAGCGGAACTTCCCTGAAGTACCGCTGGGAGAACTCCTTACCTGGGCCTCCCGCAACGGGGCGGAATTCCTGGCCAGGCCGGAATTCGGCACCCTGGAGCCGGGGAAGCGTCCGGGGCTGGTGCTGATCGACAACCTGGACGCGGACGGCCGCTTGACCGCCGCGTCGAAATCCCGCCGCCTATGATGCGTGAAACCACCGTTTTCGGCCCCATCTTCTCGAGAAGGCTCGGCTCTTCCCTGGGCATCAACCTGCTGCCCCAGGGGGGCAAGGTCTGCAATTTCGACTGCATCTACTGCGAGTGCGGCTGGAATGCCGACGGGCGCGGCGACCGCGTGCTCCCGACGGCGGAGGATGTCCGCCTGGCCCTGGCGGAGAAACTCGTAGCCTGCCACGAGGCGGGCACACCCATCGACTCGATCACCTTCAGCGGCGACGGGGAACCCACCCTGAATCCGGACTTCCCGGAGATCGTGGACCTTACCCTGGAACTTCGGGACCGGTTCTATCCCCAAGCGAAGGTTTCCGTCCTGTCGAATGCGACGAAAACCTGGCGCAAGGGCGTTTTCGAAGCGCTCCGGAAGGTGGATAACCCCATCCTCAAACTGGATGCGGCTACCGATGCGCAGGCCCGGCTCATCAACCAGCCGCTCGGGGACTATCACGTGGAAGACATCGTCCGGGACCTGGAACGCTTCGAGGGGGATTTCGTCCTCCAGACCATGTTCCTCAAGGCCGACGGATTCGCCACGGAGGACTGGGTCGATGCGTGGATGGACATCGTCCGGCGGCTGAAGCCCCGGGAAGTGATGGTCTATACCATCGACCGGGAGACCCCGATGAAAGGGCTCGGGAAATATACGGTGGAGGAGATGCGCGCCCTCGTGCAGCCCCTCATCGACGAAGGATACAAACTACAAATCAAAGGATAACACTATGGAACTATCTGCCAAGTATGGCTATGCCCCTGACAAGGAGGCGATTGCCCGTCATCTGGAACTGATCGCTTCGGGCCTGGACCAGGTCGTTTCGAACGAAGTCCTCAAGGAGTGCTTCTCCATCATGGACCTGACTACCCTGAGCCCCAAGGACACCCCGTCCTCCGTGCGGAAACTCGTCGAGAAGGTCAATTCCTTCGCGGTCGATTATCCGAACTACCCGCTGCCGGCTTCGGTATGCGTCTATCCGAACTTTGCCTCCGTCGTCCGGGAAACCCGCAAGGACCCGCGCGTCCACGTGACCACTGTCGCCGGCTGCTTCCCGTCCTCCCAGAGTTTCCTCGAGGTCAAACTCCACGAAATCGAGAGGGCCGTCCGGGACGGGGCCGACGAGATTGACATCGTCCTCGCCCTCAATTCCTTCCTGGAAGGGGATTACGAGGCCGCCGGCAAGGAAATCCTGGCCAGCCGCGAGTGCATCGACAAGGTGGCCGCCGAACTGGGCCGTCCCGTCGTGCTGAAGGTGATCCTGGAGACCGGCCTGCTGGTGACTCCCGAGCGCATCGCCGACGCCTCCTTCCTCGCGATGGAGAACGGGGCCGACTTCATCAAGACGTCCACCGGCAAGGTGGAGGTGAACGCCACCCCGATGGCCGCCTACGTGATGTGCCAGTGCATCAAGAAGTTTTTCGAGCAGACCGGCCGCAAGGTGGGCTTCAAGGCCGCCGGTGGCATTTCCTCAGCGATGGACGCCGTATGCTACTACTCCATCGTTTCCACCCTCCTCGGGAAGGAATGGCTGGACAAGAGCCTGTTCCGTTTCGGCGTGAGCCGCCTCGCGAACCAACTTCTCTCCGCCGTGGAGCAGAAGACGGTCGCGTACTTCTAGGCCTGTCATCCTGAATCTTTCCCACATCCGTTTTACGGTTTTGTGGTGGAATCGCCGCCGGAAGGCCCTGGGAAGGCGTTGTTTCGGCCGGAATCCGACAAATTAGCGTAAATGCGCATGTTCTGCGCGGTTGCAGAGGCTTGAAAACACCCCTGCAGCCGCGCAGAATGCGTTTTAGAAACTTAAACGCTTAATATTTTTATAAAACGGGTCGGTTTCGCAGTTTTGCATCGGACAAATGAAATGTGCTATGCGAAACTGTTGGAAACTGATATTGCCCCTGGTGCTCCTGACAGGATGCCGCCAAGAGGGTGTGCCTGGCCCGGACGGCCGGCGGGTGGACATTTCCGCCCTGTCTCACGGAATGATTGAACTGGGGGAGAAACTGGAAGATCCCTATGCCGTGGAGAATGTACGGGAGGCCGTGGCCCGCCTGTATCCGACCAAGGCGGGTACTGTTTCCATCGTTGCAACGGATCTCTACGTCCGCTTCCTGCCCAAAGACGAGGAGGAGTATTCGCTCCTGCTTTCGAAGGGCTTGAAGTTGACCGACCATCCGGTGGATTACCGCATCGTCAGGGAGGGAGATTATTATCACGATCCCGAGTTGGCCGAGAACGCCATCACATGGCAATATGCCGTGGTGGGGAAGGATTTCGAGTTCCCGGCGGGCATCCGGTACGAGATCCTGGACGAATGCTATCTCTCGGAGAATGACCCCGCCACGCGGGCGGAGAGCGGCATCGACTGGGATGCCGTGGAGGCCGAGGCATACCGGCTGACCGGCAATGAGGAACTCTATCCGCAGACACGTTCCGGCGCGGAAGCGGTGTTCCCGGAAGGCCGGATTACGGTCGAGGACCCCCTTGCCTTCGGCGGAAAGCCTTACGGCGTGGCCGGGGTGATGGTGTGCTGCAACAGTTTCGTCAAGTTCGCCACGACCTACACGGACCGCGACGGCTACTATCAGATGTCCAAAAAGTATTCATCCACACCGCGGTACAGGCTGGTCTTCAAGAATACCGCCGGCTTTTCCATCGGTCTGAACCTCATTCTTGTCCCGGCATCGGTATCGACCCTGGGGACCGGTCCGGCCGCGGGCGTGGATGTCCATATCGACGAGGGCGCGGACGGTGCCCTGTTCCGCCGGGCGGTCGTGAACAATGCCGCCTACGACTACATCGCCCGCTGCGCCTCGTCCGACCTGGACCTCCGGACGCCTCCGCAGGACTTGCGGCTGTGGATTTTCAAAGACCTTTCGTGCAGCAGTACGGCGATGCTCCATCACGGGGCGTTCGTCGAAGGAAACAGTTGGATACAGCGGTATTTGGGAGGATACGCCTCCCTGTTGAAGACCTTCCTCCCGGATATCACCATCGGAGCGAAGGCGGGGGACGGCGCTTTCATCGACCTGTATTCGGCCGTGATGCACGAAATGGCGCACGCCAGCCATTATGCCCAGGTGGGGAATGCCTGGTGGAATCCGTACATTGCGTATGTGCTCCGTTCCTACGTGACGGAAGGGAGGCAGGTGTACGGTAGCGGATCCGGGGAGGACGCCGGCTATTGCGAGGTGGGAGAAATGTGGGGCTATTTCATGGAGAGCGTCCTCTTCCGTGACCGTTACGGCGGGGATCTGCCCGCCTTCGGTACCACGCACTGGTTCTATCCGCAGATATTCCGGTATCTGTACGAGCGGGGCCTGACCTGTGCGGACATCTTCAAGGCCCTGAAGTCCGACGTGACCTCGCGGGACGATCTCGAAGATACGCTCGTGATGCTGTTCCCGGAGCGCGAGAGTACGATTTCCCAGGTTTTTAGCCGATACAGCCGATGAAAAAGATCTTGATGCTTGCGGCCGCCCTCCTGGTGGGGGGCGCCGCCTCCGCCCAGCGCCTGTCCGTGGCGACCAACGTGCTGGACTATGCCGATTTCGGGACCCTGAACGTAGAGGGGGACGTGGCGGTTGCCCGTCAATGGACCCTCACGGCAGGAGCCAAATACAACCCTTTCCTGTACAAGGCGGAAACGCCGGAGCCGCTCTCGGCCCGGCAGCAACTGTACGCCGCCGGCGTGCGTTTCTGGCCCTGGCACGTATTCTCGGGCTGGTGGCTCGGAGGAAAGGTCCAATACCAGGAATATAACCGGGGTGGGATCCGCTCGGCCGTAACGGACGAGGGAGACAGATTGGGAGCGGGTCTCTCCGCCGGTTTCACGTATATGCTCCATCCCCACCTGAACGTTTCCGTGGGAGCGGGGGTCTGGGGCGGCTTGCAGCGCTACACGATCTACTCATGTCCGGTATGCGGAGTCACGGAGGGTTCCGGCGAGAAGACGTTCATACTCCCCAACGATCTATCATTATCACTTTCTTATGTCTTCTGACGGGCTTCTCCGGCTCCTCGTACCGCTGCTGCTCCTGCCATCCTGTTCCATCAAGGAGAACAGGGCGGCCTGCCCCTGCGCCCTGACCCTGGAACTTACCGGCTTGCCGGTGCGTCCCGTGGTCCTGGACGTGGTGGGGGAGGGGTACTCCTGCGTGGAGGTCGTCCATACGGACACGGTCATCGTGCTGCCGGTTCCGAAGGGGGAATTGACTGTGTCCGCCGTGGGCGGCGCCTTGGCGGAGGAGGACGGAAGCGTCTTGATTCCGGAAGGGGAGGAGGCCCCGCCGCTGTACCTGTTCTATGCCGATGTATCGACCGAAGCCGAGCAGGTGGTCCTTCCCATCGTGTTGAGGAAGCAGTATTGTTCACTGGAACTTCTTTTCACGGGTCCGCCCGGCTACGGACCACCGTTCGAGGTGGCCGTAGAGGGCTTCAGCGGCGGCTGGCGGCCGGACGGTTCCCCCGCTCCCGGGGCATTCTCCCGCCGGCTCCTGCCCGCCGCCGACGGCCGCGCCGTCCTCCGTCTCCCGCGCCAGGGAGACGATTCGCTTCTGATGCATATCGTCTTCTCGGACCGTATCGTCCGCACCTTCGCCCTCGGCTCCTACATCGCCGCCTCCGGCTACGACTGGACCGCCCCCGATCTGGACGACCTCACGCTCCATGTGGACATATCCGTCACCTCCGTTACGATTTCCACGGACCTTTGGTCCCGGACGGAAGAATTGGAGGTTTGGATCTGAGTTTTCAGTCAAATAAAATTTGCAGTTTCGAAAAAACTTCGTACCTTTGCAATCCACAATCGCGCGGATGGCGGAATTGGTAGACGCGCTACTCTCAGGAGGTAGTGTCCGAAAGGACGTGTCAGTTCGACTCTGATTTCGCGCACAGGCCCGGGAACGTAAGTTTCCGGGCTTTTTTTACCGGATAATGGCCGGAAAGTGTTAACTTTGCAAGTTTTAAAGAAGAAGGTTAGTCAGTCATATGCAAGACATCAGAAACATCGCCATCATCGCCCATGTCGACCACGGCAAGACGACGCTCGTGGACCGGATGATCTACCAGGCGAATCTCGTGCGCAGGCCCGAGGACCTGGGGAACCTCATCCTGGACAACAACGACCTGGAACGGGAGCGCGGCATCACCATTCTCGCGAAGAATGTATCCGTCACGTACAAAGGCGTCAAGATCAATATCATCGACACGCCCGGCCACAGCGATTTCGGTGGCGAAGTGGAGCGTGTGCTCAATATGGCAGACGGCGTCCTCCTCCTCGTGGACGCGTTCGAGGGCTGCATGCCGCAGACGCGGTTCGTGCTGAACAAGGCCCTGGACATGGGCAAGAAGCCCATCGTGGTCATCAACAAGGTGGACAAGCCCAACTGCCGCCCCGACGAGGTGCAGGAAGAGGTTTTCGAACTCATGTTCAACCTCGGCGCCACCGAGGACCAACTGGATTTCAAGACCATCTACGGCTCTGCGAAGCAGGGCTGGATGTCCACGGACTGGCGCAAGCCCGCCGGCGACATCACCGCCCTCCTGGACACGATCCTCACGGAAATCCCCGCTCCGGCCGTCGTCGAGGGCACGCCGCAAATGCTCGTCTCTTCCCTGGAGTATTCTCCGTACGTGGGTCGTATCGCCGTGGGCCGTGTCACCCGGGGCAGCCTGAAGACCGGCATGCCGGTGTCCCTGTGCAAGCGCTACGATATCGTGGAGAAGTCCAAGATCAAGCAGGTGATGGTGTTCGAGGGCCTCGGCAAGGCCAATGTCGATGAGGTCCAGTGCGGCGACATCTGCGCCCTGGTGGGCATCGAAGGGTTCGAGATCGGCGACACCATCGCCGACATCGAGAATCCGGAGCCGCTGCCTCCGATCGCCGTCGATGAGCCCACAATGTCCATGCTCTTCATGATCAACAACTCTCCGTTCTTCGGCAAGGACGGCAAGTTCGTGACTTCCCGCCACATCAAGGAGCGCCTGGAGAAGGAACTGGAAAAGAATCTCGCCCTCCGCGTCAAGCCGGGCCTGAATGCCGATTCCTTCGTGGTCTATGGCCGTGGCGTCCTGCACCTGTCGGTGCTCATCGAGACGATGCGCCGCGAGGGCTTCGAGTTGCAGGTGGGCCAGCCCAAGGTGCTGGACAAGACCATCGGCGGCCAGCGCTGTGAGCCGATCGAGGAACTCTCCATCGAGGTTCCCGAGCAGTTCGTGGGTGCCGCCATCGAACTTTCCACCCGCCGCAAGGCCGCCCTTGTGCGGATGGAGCCGCGCGGTGACCGGACGCTCCTGGAGTTCGAGATCCCGACGCGCGGCCTGATGGGCCTGCGCTCGAATCTGCTGACCGCCACCCAGGGCGAGGCCGTCGTCGCGCACCGTTTCAAGGATTACCAGCCCTACAAGGGGGATATCGAAATGCGCATCAACGGCTCCCTGGTTTCCCTGGAGACCGGCGAGGCCGTGGCCTATTCGATGAACAAACTGCTGGACCGCGGCCGCTTCTTCATCGAGCCCGGCGAGGAGGTCTATTGCGGCATGGTCGTCGGCGAGCACACCCGCGAGCGGGACCTGAACATCAACATCTGCAAGACCAAGAAACTCACCAACATGCGTGCTTCGGGCTCCGACGAGAAGGTCGTCCTGCCTCCGGCCATCAAGTTCTCCCTGGAGGAGGCGCTGGAGTACATCCAGGAGGATGAACTCGTGGAAATCACCCCGAACCACATGCGGATGCGCAAGATTCTCCTCGATCCGCTGGACCGGAAGAGAAATTCCGGTACGGATGATTGATTTTCGGAAAATTATTTGTACCTTTGCAACCCTTAATCTGTTTTTAGGCGATGGACTACATCATTCCTCTGAATGGATGGGCGGCCGGAGAGCGGGAATACCGCTGGAAGGCCGATACGAAGTTCTTTCAACAGTTTGACAATTCAGAGATCCTTGACGCCGCTGTCGAAGTGGAGGCAAGAGCCGTCAAGTCAGGGCATTACATCGGCGTGGACCTGGATATCCGGGGGCACGTGACGGTCGCCTGCGACCGATGCCTGGAAGACTTGCAACTCCCGGTGGAGGCCCACCCCGCTTTCAGTGTGAAGTTCGGGGAAGAGGTGGCCTCGGAGGAGGAGATGCGGGAAGGTTCCCGGGAGATTCTCATCCTGAGCGCCTCGGACACGGAACTGGACTTGAGCCAGGCCATTTACGACTACGTATGCCTGTCTCTGCCCATGCAGCGGGTTCACGCGGAAGGGGAGTGCAACCCCGACACGGTCAGGTTTCTGGGTCAGGAGCCGGAGAACGAGGAGGCTGGAGAAACGAACAGCCCGTTCGCCGCTCTGAAAGGACTTTTTGACGGAAAATAAACAAATAAAGATAAGCAACTATGGCACATCCGAAACACAAACTCTCCAAGCAGCGGAGAGACAAGAGAAGAACGCACGATCACGCTGCGGTCCCGACCCTCAGCGTCTGCCCGAACTGCGGCGCCACCGTGATGTATCACCGTGTCTGCCCTGAGTGCGGCTACTACCGCGGTCGTCAGATCATCGAAAAGAGCGCAGAGTAATCTCGCGCCGGAACCTTCCGGCTGCCGCGCGGCCTCATAGTTCAACGGATAGAACGGAAGTTTCCTAAACTTTAAATAGAGGTTCGATTCCTCTTGGGGCTACCGAAGTGGAATCTTCAGAAAAATCTGGAGATTCCATTTTTTTGTTGTTTTGTAAGTGCTTGGTTTCGTGGAAGATAACACTAAACATATGGTTGAATCGGGAGGTTCGATAATTTTTGCCGTCAAAATAGATTTTTTCTGGAAAAATCGAACCTAGTAGCTTAATCTTCACTTCAGGGTCCCCTGAACGAAAGAATTCAGTAAGGTTCCCGATAATGTTCATGGAGTAGTCCAGTTTCTCTCTAATATTCAAATCCGAGCTCATCCGGAGGACATCTTGCTTATCATGGAGTTTGTCTAACTCCTTCTTATATCTGGCCAAATTCTCATTCTTTTCAGCTTTTGAGAGTTCACCGTCGAAGAACAGATCATTCACTCGTTGGATACGTTGTTTCAGCTTCTCTTCCTCGGCATTCAATGCGTCAGCCTGCTTGTGGTTACTGCGGACGACATCACCCCTTATATCCATCAAAACTTCGTTATAGAGGGCTAAGATAGCTTTGTTGGGATGAAGCTTGCCAATATACTCCAGAAAACTCTCATTTACTCGTTCCGCTCGCATGTTAAGATGTGAATGATCATGGTTACAGCAGTAATAGGGATATTGCCCCCCATGCCCTCTACTGACCGCACCTGTTAGTTTATAACCACAAACAGGACAATAGAGGAATTTCCGCAAGTATAAAACCGGATTTATGGGCTTACTCAATTTAGGAATAGTTTTCTTTTTGCCGTCCAACTGTTCTTGTACAGAATAGAACGTGCTCTCGTCCACAATAGGAATGTGACGTCCCCGGACTTCATGCTCGGGCTCATCCTCATAAGCAGGAACCCTAACCATTCCGATGTAAAATCTATTCCTAAGGAGCTTGAAGAAAGCGGTATGACCAATATGGGGGCAAAGACGCTTCCTTATGGTGTTTGGCTTCTCTATGCCTTTAGCAACTTCTCTGAAAACCTTTCTGATTAGCTCGGCGTTTTGTTCGTCCACTTCAATGTGACATTCACTCCGTGATTTCCGAACGTTTTTATACCCACGTGGTGCGATACCACACCATTCACCATTCATTAGGTGTTCGTGAATACCATCTTTAGTTCGTTTGGAAATCTTATCATCCTCCGTATGGGCGACACCGCAATAAATGGAAAGCATTGTTGACCAGTCAGGAGACTTGAAGTTGATAGAAGCTTCGATAGAGTTGATTTCGATGCCTAGTTCATCATAAAACTTGCGTTTGTAGGCAAAAGCAAACTCGACGTTTCTGGCATACCGGTCCCAACGAAGAAATAATATCTTGTTAACTTCTCGACGGTGCTTTTTGCAGTACTCATAGATCTTCAGCATCTCTGGACGTTTTAGATCGTATCCTCGGGCGGAGTAATCCTCCCTATAAACGGCAACGATGTGGTATCCATGATTGGAGCAGTACATCCGTAAAGTCCGCTCCTGAAAATCTAAGGAGCAGTTGTCCGCTTGTTCATCAGTACTGACCCTTGCGTATAAGATTACATAGATATCATCCTGAATTGTTGTTTCCTTCGGTTTTACGTATTTCGCATCCATTTTTACAACACTTTTCCTCGTTCTCTATCTGTAACTCAGCCAGGCGATACAAGTAGTCACGCAATTCCCGCAAATCAAGATCATCGCTCATCACATAACCATTCTCCCGTAGAATTCTCTCACATTCCTTGATGGTCAACATGGCTGTAATTACAAATTTAGGCGATTATTATGGAATAATAACTAACTGATAGAAAGTTTATTACAGAAATAGAAATGCCTGAAAAATTAACTTTTCAGGCATCTCCAATTCTGTGAAAAACCGATTATCAGCCGACTTTTGTCCATTTGATGATTGCTCCCCACTTGGAGAAAGGAGGATTATCAATGACAACGTTGCTGGACCGCATGATGGCAGTAACTTCTGGACTATCAAAGCTGCCGTTACCAGAGAGCCGGGTTATAGTCACTGTTTTTCCGTCGTAATCATACCGCCACGCTCCATCTCCTCGATCTAGGCATGTGGCGGTAAGGTGAGAGAGTCCCAGAACCCAGAAGTAATCGGTAAGAAACCTGACAACTTCGGAGGTACGGTAGTCAGAAAAAGGACAGTGAATACGCTGTCCTTTCAATCGATTCTTGTGGCGCACTAATTCAGCGGCCACATCAGAGTACAAAGTGTAGTACTCGTCATTCTTGGCCTTTCGGGCCCTGTGCTGATGTTTGTTCATGGCATTTACGCTTAATGAGGATTCGAGTAGTTTTGGTCTTCCCATTGACCCTTAGTTGATGGGAAAGGACATCCTCGGTGATAGTGGAGTACTGTCCACCGGTAATGCCCAGAATCTCAAAATCCGGGTGCTGATGGTCTAGATAGGTGATGGGAACACCTATTTGACCCCAGTAATCGTAGGGAATATCCTTCACGCGGCCGACCTCAATTGCATCGTATCCGTCGTACTTGGGATACCTGCTTGGATCGGCGTAGTAGGACTTGGTGAGAGGGAAGGCGGTATTCTTCTCAACAGGGAGATTTGTATACCACCGTGATAGTCCGGCCAGCTTCTTGGTCTCGCTGCCGTCTGGGGTTAAGAACTTTTTGGGGCTTGTGTAGCCATAGTTCACGATACCCCGCTTCACATACGGCCAGATCACTTTTCCTCCAGCCGCCTGTTTGTTACCTAGTAAAATGAAAGGCTTCATAATGAAAATTGATTAAAGTGAAGAGCAATCCGGGGCAGGGCCAGCTGCCCCGGATCATAGTGTTACTTGTTACCTTTCTGGCGCTTTTCCCTGCGCTTACGGATGTGGAAGAAAAGGCCCACGACACCGGCCCCAATGACAAGGCCACCCGCAAGACCGCCGTAAAGGTAAGTCTTGTTCTTGGACTCGGCAAGAAGAGCACGGTTGAGATTCGCATCGCTCTTTGCTTCCGCAATAAGTGCACGATCATAGTAACCCTGAGCCCCTTCCTTCAGACTTCTAACGCCTCCTTGCGGAAGAATGCGCAAGTTCTTTCTCTCTCCCGTTTGATAATCAAATACCATGTGCTTTGGTTCAAACTGGACACGGTTCTCAAAATCGACCACGACATCGCAGGTATAACGGGATTTTGCAGTAGTGACAACCTCGTTTTGAGAGGTTCGAGTGTCAGTGCTTACTGTCTTCGGCACTGGCAGATTTGAATTAGTAACCATATTTGTAATGGATTTGGTAGTTTGCGGCACTAGGGCGGTCTCACCCGCCCCTAGGCCATAGTAGTGGCGCCTTGGTCTCCCTTCAGCTCCACGTTGGAATCATCAAGCTGCGTCCTTGTGGTTGTGGGTGATGTAGTAACCGCCTACTCCCAGGCCAACGGCCGCCAGGACTGCAGCACCAATGCCCAGGATTCTCTTCCACTTCGGTTTTGGTGCCTTGTTAGTGGTAGTCGCCTGTAGTTTTACCGTCGGCTTGGGCTGAGGAGGGACAGGAGTCTTCAGCACAGTCTTCGGGGTTACAGGCGGAGGAGGAAGCACGGGAGCAGGAGCAGTATTCACCCTCACCTGGGCATGTTCACCAGTGATGCTGATAGTACTGCTGCTCTTGGGTTTGATATAGCAAGTTATTACAGCGTCTTGCACGGATAGCTTGCAGGGCTGGTAGTTTTTAACGTAGCTCCGACTACGGGCGTTTGAACGACGCCGCGCCTTCCTAGTTTGATGTCTCATAATTAATTGGATTAATTAGTTGTTCCGAACTCATGAAATCGGCCCCATTGCCGAAGCGCCGGGGCCGAAATCAAAACACTACTTGAAAATGTTGACATAGGACTTGATGTCACGTTGCTTGCCAAGAAATGCTTCCGCGTTTTGGAGTAACAAATCCCTGGCAATGGCGTTAGGAGTCCACAAGTCAGTGTGGGAGGCAAAGGATGTCAGCCGGTTGTACAAGTCCCAGGTATTCACACTGGAAACTGTATTCCTCGGATCGATGTGATTGAAGCCTTTCTGCTTATACGCTTCCAGGTCCGCTTCATATGGAGCTATCCTTTCGCACTCCTGCTCAGGGATAGCCATGTCGAGCAACATCTTCCTGACTGACTTGAGTTCAGCCATCGAAGCTGGAGTTGCCATTGCTAATCCAGCGTCATGTCTAAACTCATCCAACGCGCCATAAATCAGGGGCTTCGAGTTAGGAACCCTCAGCAGGGTGTCAACGTCTTTTGCATCCAGGCTCACAATCCTGAAGCCTGTGCTCCTCCCCAGTTGTCTGGTCTGCCCGTTAGAGCAGACCAGGCGCAAGAGGTATAGCCCCAGTTCAATCTGGTTGCCAGTCCACCGCATATAGTACCCCGAAAGTTCGAACTCCTCTCCACGACGGAGAGACTGTACGTCCGGAACTTGATGTGCCATACGCAGGGTAACGTTGCAATCCCATAGAGAGCTATATTCGAATGCCTCGGGAAGCAAGTTATGCTGATTCATGAACATCTCCGCAAGCATGAAGAAGGCTTCCAGTGAGATGACGGAGCCCAGGACTGGCAGAACTCGTTCCGCCACTCTGGTTGTTGGATGCACATAGATCACATAGCTCTTGTGAGAAGTCACGGCCTTTGCTGAAGATAAATAGTTCCGAATATCTCGCACACTATCTTCTCCACCAGCATTTAAAACCGTCAACATCTGCTTCACGCTCAGCCCCGACTGCTTATCAAGATCTACAATCACGTTCTGAGGGGCAATCAGCTCATTACCCTTTACGGAAATGATGCTGTCACCATTGCTGGTCCTCTCCAGAAAACGGAGATCTTTCAACTGGAACTGAAGGTAAGGGCGCTGGTTGGCCAACGCCTCCTGCTTGAGTACCTCGTACTCAAAGCGGTCTTTTGTAAAAACGCTCATTGTTCATCAATGTCTTGATTAAATGAAAAATTAGTAAATGAATCTGCTGCATTACGGATACTTCGGGCATCATCTGCCTGCAATTGATGTAGCTTGCGCTCACGCTCCAGGCGCTCTCCATCATAGATGATGTCTCCACCAGCGGTTAAATCGTAATATAAACGCTCATGGGAATCACCTCCACGGTGTTTAGTGAACATTAGATAGCGGGGAGAAAAGCGACTTTCGCCCTCTTTCCTCAATACTATTGAACCATCCACATCATGTATCAGGCGATTTGCGCCAAGGAAAGTGCCACCCTTCGTGAATTGCTGTACGAGAATGAACGAAGTCAATGCCCCTCTGTCATTTACGCCCTCAGCGTGTTTCATCACTTCGGACAGGAAGAGGTTTTCCGCCTCTTTAGTGGAGGCACCAACTTCCTTCGAAATCACGTTCTCCATCTCAACGATAGAATCAATAGCAACCACATCGTAGCCCTCGCTTAGAACTGCCACCGTAGCCGTCCAATCATCAGTGTTGTCTCTCGCTTTTACGTACAGGATATCAATCTCTTTACACTTGGGAAAGCGTTTCATGTATTTCATTAACTGATATTTGTTCATCTCTGCACTAACGAAAAGAATCCGGAGATCAGGGTTTACTCGAAGTAGATTTGCAAGCAAATCCAGCACAACAGTGCTTTTCCCG
>JAEEGJ010012979.1_pt1 | contig 20417 bp, 12 predicted proteins | sample 8958761 | NCBI WGS metagenome assembly JAEEGJ01 (sample SAMN16246546, study PRJNA631951) | gut metagenome | biome: gut microbiome; feature: rumen; material: RS-attached | host: Bos | place: Iran: Karaj | collected 2018-10
CGATGTCGGGTTCGTGGGTCACGAAGGCGATGGTTTTCCCCTGCCGGTTGAGTTCCTGGAAAATCATCATGATTTCGTAGCTCGTGCGCGTATCCAGGTTACCCGTGGCCTCGTCGGCAAGGATAATCACCGGGTCGTTCACGAGGGCGCGCGCGATGGCGACCCTCTGCTGCTGGCCACCCGAAAGCTGGTTCGGCAGGTGGTTCATGCGGTCTGCAAGCCCGACACGTTCCAGTGCCTCGACGGCGCGGCGGTGCCTCTCGCTAGATGATACGCTGGAATTGTACAGGAGCGGCAGTTCCACGTTCTCGATGGCGGTCGTGCGGTTTAGCAGGTTGTAGCTCTGGAACACGAACCCGATTTTCTTGCTCCGGATGCGGGCGAGGGCATCGCGCTTGAGTTTTTCGGTATGCTCGCCATCCAGGATGTAGTGCCCGGAGGTGGGGCGGTCCATGCACCCGAGTATATTGAGCATCGTGGACTTGCCCGAGCCGCTGGTCCCCATGATGGTCACGAACTCGCCTGGATGTATACTAAAGTTTACACCGCGCAGCGCATGCACGGTCTCGTCGCCCATCTTGAAGTCCCGGCGGATGTCCTGTATCGAAAGTATGGGGTTTTCTGCTCGCATTTCTTTTTTTTAGATGATTTTACGCTAATTTCCGTTGCATTGCGGCTAGAAGATAATATCTTTGGGGTCGATGTGTGGCGAAATCACGGTAGGAATACTAAGTGATACTCGTCACCTTTTGTTTTTTTGCTAGCTTTTGTAATAAGAATGTATTTTTCCGGATTGAACGTATCTTGACGTTTGATAAGGACTTGGAGATTTTTGATGGATAATAATGTATCGCAGAATGTCGCTCCTAAGCAGGAAGATGACGAGATCGACATTCTCGAGATATTGATGTTTTTGAAGACGAAGTGGAAATTCCTTCTGGTTTTCCTTCTTTTGGGGCTTTTTGCGGGTGGTGTCGCCTCCATGTGGATGCGCCCGGCCTACAAGAGCGATATCCTTCTGCAGGTTGACGTGAAGGGCAACAAGTCTTCCAAGGCGCTTGGCGAAATGGGCGCCCTCTTGGATGTATCTACCCCCTCCGAGGCCGAGATGCAGCTCATCAAGAGCCGCATGGTGCTTTCTTCCGTTGTCGAGGAACAGCGCCTCTGCTATTCGGCCGTACCGCTGGACAAGGTCGACCGCCTTTTGCACAGGGAAGGCCGCATGGACCTCGAGTTCCTGAGCATCCCGCGTGCCGTATCCGAGGCGAAAATCAAGATAAAGGCCCGTGTGCTGCCCGATTCCACCAAGTTCGAACTCCTGGGCGAGGACGATGCCGTGTTGCTGAAGGGCGAGGTCGGGGAAACCTATCGTCAGCCCTATGCGGGCGATACGCTTGCCATTTGCGTGCGTTCCATGAAGGCCCGTCCGGGCCAGACCTTCCTCCTGGGGGCGACCCATCCGCAGATGGCGGTCGCCGGTCTCCTGGGTGGCCTGAGCGTCTCGGAAGAGGGCAAGAATTCCGGAATTATCCGCGTTTCTATGCAGCATGCCTACCCGGACCGGGTGGCGGACATCCTGAATTCCATCGCGAATACCTACCTCAAGCAGAATATCGAGATGCGTAGCGCCGAGGCCAAGAAGACGCTCGACTTCCTTGAAGAACAGCTCCCGAGCGTGAAGGCCAAGCTCGATTCCTCTGAACAGAAGCTTACCTCGTTCCGCAACGCGAACGGGACCATCGACCTCTCGGGCGAAACCCGCGTACACCTCGAAAAGGACGTGAGCCTCCAGCAGCGCCTGCTCGAACTCGAACAGAAGAAGCAGGAAGCCCTGCGCCTGTTCCAGGCGGAACACCCGACGGTCCGTACCATCGAGCAACAGCAGGCAAGGCTCTATGGCGAAATCGCGAAGCAGAAGAAGGCGGCGGACAAGCTCCCCAAGACCCAGCAGGAATTCCTCTCCCTGCAGGAAGAGGTGGAAGTCAACAACAAGCTTTACACAAACCTCCTGAACAATATCCAGCAGCTCCGCGTGGTTCAGGCGGGTGAAGTCGGTAACGTGCGTATCGTGGACCAGGCCTACGTGCCCATAAAGCCCGCGAAGCCGAACCGCAAGTTGATTTTTGGCGGTGTCGCCCTGGCGTTCCTCCTCCTTGGTTGTGCCATCGTGCTCGTGCGACGCATGTCGCATAACGGTGTCGCAAGCAGTACCGAGGTTGAGCAGGCTACGGGTATCGGCGTGTACGGGAAGCTCCCGATGCTTGGCAAGGGCACCGAGAACAACGTGTTCAATCCGGTCGTGCACGAAAAGCCCGACGAACCGTTTGCCGAGTCGGTCCGTGCCCTCAGGACGGCGCTCGAGTTCTCGCTCTTTGCCGACGGCAAGAAGGTTCTCATGGTATCGGGCCTTATAGAGGGCGTGGGTAAGTCGTTCGTGTCTACGAACCTCGCCTGTTCCTTTGCCATGTCGGGCAAGAAGGTTTTGCTTGTGGATATGGACCTGCGCCGTGGCCGCATGTTCAAGAAGGGCCACAAGGGCCTCTGCGAAATGCTCCGTGCCGAAAAGTTTGACGACGAGTACATCGAGGTGGTTAGCGAGAACTACCACATCATCGGTTCTGGCAAGCGCGTGGTGAACCCGGGCGACCTCTTGAACAAGAGCCGCTTCGGTACGTTCCTCGACACGTTCCGTAAAAAGTACGACCTGATTATTCTTGATACCCCGCCTGTATTCCAGTGCAGCGATGCACTCCTGGTCGAAAAGTATGCGGATTACCTTTTGTGCGTGCTGAAGCAGTCGGCGCATAGCATGGATAACATCCAGGAAGCGCTCTCTACCTTCGACCGCAGTACCGAAACACCTTTGCCGAAGGCCTTCGTATTCAACAAGTGCGAACGTCATTCGGGCTATGGCTATGGTGGCTACTACGGCTACTATGGCTACAAGAAGTATTAACAACACAATAAGGAGTATAGATGAAAAAAGCAATCGCTCTTTCTCTACTTGCCGGTAGCATGGCCTTCGCCCAAAGCGGGTTGATGGGCGGTGTGGACGGTATCCACCAGCACAATGCCAGTACTCTTGGCCAGTGGAATTTCTCCATTGGCACGGGTGGTGACATTACTCTGGATTCCTGGTCCCTTACCCGTGGTGGCCTCTACACCTACAAGGGCAAGACCTATGACCTCAACCAGTGGGACTGGACTCTCGCCGGCAACTTCAATGCCGCGATTGGTCTTCTCGACTTCTTGGATGTCGGTGTGAGCCTTCCGCTCTACTACGACCACGCAAACGATGACGAAGGTCCGTCCGGCTATCTGGACATGTGGACCACGAGCCGTGGCGACCTTGATCTCTGGTTCAAGGTTGGCGTGCCGTTCAGCGACGAGAGCATCTTCGGCCTTGCCGCCATGTTCGACTTCTATATTCCGACCGGTGAAAATTCCGTGGGTACTCGCCCCCGCCACGCCTGGTACTTGAACGACGAAGGCTTTACCCAGCCGTTCTCTGCCGACGCATTCGCGATGGCCGGTACTCTCGAATTCACCTTGGACCTCACCAAGAAGAACATCCCCATTCGCTGGAACACCCATGCGGGCTTCGTGCTTGCGACGGGCGACGGCCAGGCCAACACGCTCGTCTACGGTACGGGTATTAACTGGCTCCCGCTCTCCTGGATGGATGCCTTCGTAGAATACTCCGGCGAATTCCGCGTGCAGAAGACGGGTTACCCGCGCGAAGCCATCGAAGACCCGATGCTCATTACTCCGGGTCTGCGCTTCCACCTGCCTTGGAACATCGACTTTGCCATGGGCCTCGACATTGCCGTCCGCGCTCTCAAGAACTTCGGTTACGACATGAAGGACGAAATGGAAACGGCCAACCTCTACAAGATCCGCTATGTGGATGAACGTGGTGAAACCGCTACTTACGGCTACGTTCCGACTCCGCGTTATGCCGGTACTGCCGCCCTCGTCTGGCGCTTCGGCGGCAAGGATAAGGACACCGATGAAGATGGCGTTGTCGACAAGAAGGATTCCTGCGCCAACACCCCGAAGGGTGCCGTGGTTGATTCCCTCGGCTGCCCGCTCGATGGCGACAAGGACGGCGTTCTCGATGGATTCGACAAGTGCCCGGGTACTCCGCAGGGCGCTACCATCGACTCTGTCGGCTGCCCGTTCGACACCGACAAGGATGGCGTGTATGATGGCATTGACAAGTGCAACGAAACTCCGGAAGGCCACCAGGTCGGCATCAACGGCTGCGAAGGTGACTTCGACGGTGACGGCGTGGAAGATTCCTTCGACCGCTGCCCGAATACCCCGAAGGGCGTTTCTGTCGATACCACGGGTTGCCCGAAGGATACCGACAAGGACGGCGTGACGGATGACCTCGACAAGTGTGCCGACACTCCGGCCGGCTTCTCGGTTGACTCTCTCGGTTGCCCGATGGATAGCGACAAGGACGGCGTGCCCGATGCTCTCGACAAGTGCCTCAACACTCCGGCTGGCCTCCCGGTTGACTCCCTCGGCTGCCCGGCTGATGCTGACAAGGATGGCGTTGCTGATGCTCTCGACAAGTGCCCGAACACCAAGCAGGGTGCTCAGGTGAATGCTGAAGGTTGCGAAGGCGACTACGATGGTGACGGCGTACCGGACGATGCTGACCAGTGCCCGAACACCAAGCAGGGCGTGCCTGTCGATTCTACCGGCTGCCCGGCCGATAGCGACAAGGACGGCGTGTTTGACGTGAACGACAAGTGTCCGAATACTCCGGCCGGCACCACCGTTGACAACACCGGTTGCCCGATGGACTACGACAAGGACGGCGTGCCCGATGACAACGACAAGTGCCCGAACACCAAGCCGGGTATCACTGTCGACTCTACCGGTTGCCCGCTGGATAGCGACAGGGACGGCGTGTTCGATGGCCTTGACCAGTGCCAGGAAACTCCGGCCGATGTCTCCGTGGACTCTGTCGGTTGCCCGATGGATACCGATAAGGACGGCGTTGCCGACTACCTCGACAAGTGCGCCTACACGCTCGAAGGCGTGAAGGTCGACGAGAAGGGCTGCCCGCTCGACAAGAAGCAGGACCTCAACGAACTGAAGCACGGTATCGAGTTCCAGACGAACTCCACCAAGTTCACCAAGAACAGCTACGGCAAGTTGAACGACCTCGTGAACCTCCTGAAGCAGTACCCGAACGTGAACCTTGAAGTTCAGGGCCACACCGACAACGTCGGCTCCGCCAAGAAGAACAAGGATCTCTCTCAGAGGCGCGCTCAGGCTGTGGTTGACTACTTTGTGAAGAAGGGCGGCATCGCTGCCGATCGTCTCCGCGCTGTCGGTTACGGTCCGGACAAGCCAATCGCAAGCAACTCCACCAAGAAGGGTCGTAAGCAGAACCGTCGCGTGGAATTCGTTCCGTTCGACAAGTAATTCTCGCTAAGAGTTTGCTGAAAAAGCACCCGCAATCGCGGGTGCTTTTTTATATTATTAGCTGTGCTCCATTTCATCAAGTACAATGCCATTGGCATCATAAACACGCTCATCACGCTCGCCGTGGTGTGGGTGTTGCACCAGTGGCTGGACTGGGGCAAGGAAGTCTCGAACTTTCTGGGGTTCGTCGCGGGCGGCGTCAACAGCTACCTCATGAACCGCATCTGGAATTTCAAGAGCCATAACCGCAAGCGGACGGAAGTCGTGCGGTTCCTCGTTGTCTTTTTGCTGAGCTACGCGCTCAATCTCGCGGCGCTCGAGGGCACTGCGTACCTGCTCGAGAACGCGCAGTGGTGCAGGTCGTTTACCGTGTGGATTTCGCAGTTCATGAAGCCTACGTACTTTGCGAACATTGTCGCGAACATTGTCTACGTGCTGGCGAGCTTTATGCTGTACAAGAAGTGGGTGTTCCGGATGTAGGTGCGAAGTGTGTAATGTGGAATGTGAAATGTGAAGTGATGCGTCATCCTGGGTGACCGAAGGTCGCGAAGGATCCAGACTTGATTTTAGAATGAAAAATGGTTGATAATATGAATTGGATTGAAGGCAAGAAGTGCTCCGCGGAAGATGCCGCGGCGATGATTCAGGATGGCGATATTCTTGGCGTTTCGGGCTTTACGCTCGCGGGTTACCCGAAGGCGGTTCCGCTCGCGCTTGCCGCCCGCGCCGAAAAACTGCACGCTGCCGGCACGCCTTTCCAGGTGACGCTCTATGCGGGTGCATCGACCGGCGACAGCTGCGACGGGGCCCTGGCCCGCGCAGGTGCGCTCAAGCTGCGCATGCCCTACCAGAGCAATCCGAGCCTCCGCAAGGGCATCAACGACGGGAGCATCCGCTATATCGACGCGCACCTCGGCAAGATGGGTTACCTTGTGCGCACGGGCGCAGTCCCTGCGCCCACTGTCGCCGTGATAGAAGTGAGCGCAATTCTCCCCGATGGACGCGTGTGCCTTTCTACTTCGGGAGGCAATTCGGTCTGCTACCTCGACATGGCGCCGAAAATCATCCTGGAACTCAATACCCGCCTGGGCGAGAGCTGTGTGGGCATGCACGACGACGCCCTCCCGGAACTGCCCCCGCATGCGAAGCCCCTGCCGGTCTATTCCGCAGGTGACCGCGTGGGGAATGAATTTGTCAAGATTGATACGAATAAAGTAATCGCAATTGTTGAGAACGACGCGTACGACGAGGTGACCCCGTTTGTAGAACCCGACGACGTTTCGCGCAATATCGGCGAACGCATTCTCGATTTTATCCGGTTCGAGGAATCGCACGGCAGGCTCCCGAAGGGAATGGCCTACCAGAGCGGAGTCGGGAAGGTCGCGAATGCGGTCCTCTGCGCGATGGCGAACGACGAGCGTCTCGGGCGCATCGACCTGTTTACCGAGGTCATCCAGGAGGCGGTGCTCCCTCTGTTGAAGAAGGGCAAGCTCGGTGTCGCCTCCGGTACGGCGCTCACGCTTTCGCAGTCCGCGCAGCAGGAGTTCGTGCAGAACGCTGCCGACTGGAAAAAGCACTTTGTGCTCCGCCAGCAGGAAGTGAGCAACAGTCCCGACATCATCCGTCGCGTGGGCGTCATCTCGATGAACACCGCCCTCGAGGCCGATATCTTCGGGAACGTGAACAGCAGTCTCGTGTGCGGCTCGGCCATGATGAACGGCATCGGCGGCTCGGCGGACTTTGCCCGCAACTGCGCCCTCGGATTCTTCCTCACGCCCTCTGTCGCGAAGGGCGGCGCCATCAGCAGCATCGTGCCCTACGTGAGCCACGTGGACCACACGGAACACGACACGCAGATTTTCGTGACGGAGCAGGGCCTTGCCGACCTCCGCGGGCTCGCCTCGGAAGACCGCGCGCGGCTCATTATCAAGAACTGCGCCCACCCCGACTTCCGCGAACCGCTGACCGATTTCCTGGAATACGGCCTGAAGCATGCGAAGGGCAGGCACCTGCCGCTCGCGCTCGAACGCGCCTTCGAGATGCACAACCGCTTCCTCGAAACCGGGAAGATGCTCTAGGAAAGCTCGGCTTTCGCATCATTCGCATTTGGAATGCCCGATTTGCGGCATATTTTTGCGCATGTAAGAAAATTATTATATCTTTAGGACGGGTGTGTGACTCCACGTTTGTACGTTCATGGGGCGTTTTGATGGGTACACGAAAAGAAAATAGACTTGCTACTTTTTGGGCATTTATGTGTGCGCTGGCCTTCGGGCTTGTTGCCTGTGGCGGCGATTCCTCATCTGCCTCGCCCGAAGAACAGGTTCTGGAGTCCTCTTCCGACGAGCAGGTTCCGGAATCTTCGTCTTCTGATTTTAAGGCCGATGCCCCGGACCCGGCAATTTCTTATTCGTCTTCGGTCAGCGCCAGCAGCAGTTCAGTGCAGGTTTCCGATATGGTTGCGGTAGGCGATACACTTGTACCGGACGATTCCCTTTCGCACGATACGGACTGGGTCAGGAATCCGGATTCCGTCTATTATTTTAGCCGTCTTGCTATTGATGGCCGCGTGTCCGCGTTGTTCGGCCTGTCGCCCAATTCCTCGATGAAGATTGAATATCTGCAGACGCTAACCGACTTCTCCTCGAACGGGGTGGATTCTGGAAGTGCTTCCGTTATCGAGGCTTTTTTACCGATCACTTACTGGAAGCCCTATGTCAGGGTGTCAATCGATGGTATCGCTCTTGATTTTCCGGGAGCAACTTCGGTTGCAGGGATTTCGCTTTCGGCATTGGGCGATTTGACTTCGAGCGATACGGTGAACGTGGACTTTGTTTCGACCGCTGAACTTTCGCGTGCCGAAACCCTTGTGGCCGCAGGGCAACCCCTGGCCATGGCGATGGAGCAGGCGGCAACAGAGGTTCTGCGTGTGTTCCACATGGACGATTTTACCGACTTGCCTGAAGAGGATGTGGCTGCACATTTCCTCGCCATCCACCTGCTTGCCTCTTCGCGTGTGGCGGTGGGCGATGGATTTGCGTTTGCAGATATTGCCCGCGACATTGCGGATGACGGACTCTGGAGTGATTCGGCGGCACGTGCGTCAGTTGCCGACTGGGCTCTGCGTGCGGATGCGGAAGACGCCTTTGCCGGAGTCCGCGAGTGGCTTTCGGATCGGGCTCCGTCTGTTCCCGGTTTCGAAAAGTACCTGCGCCTGTTCTACCAGAAAGAACTCGGGATACCCGAGTGCAGTAGCGAAAATGCGGGGACGATGCTTCACGTGGGGAATGTCGCGAGCCGCTACTTTGTTACGGACGAATCGGATTTTTCGAAGGTCTCCGAGCGGTTTACCTGCAATGCCGCAGGTGGCATAGAACTCGCCTCGGAATCCCTGAAGGATGTTTACGCGTTCGGTGAAGGTAAGGCTGGCGAAGTGCGCCAGGGCGCATTCACCAAGAACCGCTACTACACTTACAGTTCTTCGAAGAACGCTTGGGTGCCCTCTACCGAGGTGGAGAAGGACTCTTACTTTGTTCAAATGTCGGCGACGTCGACCTTTACCGATATCAAGGATGTCTACGAAGGAATCAAGCCGAATGAACGCGTGATTTTCGTGCTCCGCCATGCGGAACGCGGTGACGATACGAGCAAGGGCGGTTCGCTTACGGACAATGGCAAGGCACAATCGAAGGCAGTCGGCGAAAAACTCACCAAGTTCGAGGAACCCTTCCTGCTGGGCGGCTCCGAATTCAAGCGGGCGCACCAGACGGTAGAATACATCGCGAGGGGGCGTGGTCAGCAGTCCGATGTACGCGACACTTTCCCCGAACTCAACGACGACTGGTACACGTTTAGCCAGGAAGCGAATGACAAGGCGAAGTCCGACTGTAATTGTGGCGGCTGGGAACTGACTTCCAAGTATGCCTACACGGGTGCCTACACGTCTGGCGACAAGGCGGCGTTCTATGCGCTGGACGAACGCTCCGTGGAACTGATTGTTGATGTGCTCCTCGCGAAGTACAACGACCCGACGCAGCGGTTCGTGATGCTCAGTTCGCACGACAAGGTAATGGTCCCGCTGGTGGTCTACTGCACGCAGGGCAAGGTGAACCTCAAGAAGCATGACGGCGGGAAGTGGCTCAATTACCTCGCGGGGGTCGCCATTATCATTGACGAGCTCGGAAACAGGCGCTATGTGCCCGTCAAGGGGCTCGATTCGGCCTACATGTAGCCGTAATTCCGGTTTATTTTACTATTGTTCCTCATTATGAAGACGACATGGCCCCTAGTACTGCTCGCCTTTTTTCTCGTATGCTGTGGTTCTGACAATCCTGCATCCGATGACCCCGCTGTCGACGATCCGTCTGGCGGGGATATCGCCTATTCCGGCGGCGAGCACTCCGGAGGGTATTCGAGCGGAGGCCATCATTCGGGCAGTTCGAGTTCCGTGAAGGTGGAGCCCATCTCTGCGGTGACGGACACGCTGATTGAGGACACGACTGCGGTGGCAAGCAAGAGCGACCTGCCGGCCTGTACGGCCGACAAGGAGGGCGAGTCTTTCTATGTCGAAGGTGAACAGACACTCTATTTTTGCATCGGGTCGGAATGGCACCCCTCCGAAACGGTGACGGAAGTTTTCCAGGTCGGTTGCCACAATGGCGTCTTGACGCTGAACATGACTGGCGAGGAAGAGGAGGAAGAATCTCCCAGCCAGGGGCAGACGAACCCGTGGGGTGGTAACTTTAGCTTTGGCGGTGGTAGCACGTCTTCGGCGCTCGACACGATGCCCGCGCGTCGCCCCAGTGCGCACATTGTGGGCATTGCCGAGAAGGGGCCGTTCCGTTACGGCGCTTCCGTGAAGATTATCGAACTCGACAGCACGCAGAGGCTTGCCGATTCCAGGAAGACGCACAAGACCTGCATTACCGAGGCTGCGGGCAACTTCAGTTTCGATAGCGTTGACCTGGTGTCGCCGTACCTGCGCGTGGAGGCGAACGGGTATTTCCAGAACGAACTGACCGGCGGGCTTTCTTCGCACATGGTAACGCTCAAGGCGATTGTAGACGTGACGGACCGCGATACGGTGAACGTGAACATGCTTACCCACATGGAAGCCCCGCGCGTCTTGAAACTTGTGGAGAATAGCGGCAACAACCAGCCGATACGTTCGGTGAAGGCTCAGGCCCTGAAGGAGATTCTCGGCTCGTTCGAGATTAGCCTGGGTGGCTCTTCGGGCGGTAACAGCGCTTTCCCGGGTTGGGGCTGGGGCCAGCAACAGCAGACAACGACTTCGACCGACGGCCGCTTTGCCGAAGACATTAGCCTGTTCGACGGTGACGAGTACAGCGCGGCGCTCCTTGCGGTTTCTATCATGATGCAGAGGAACGGTTCCGGCAACGACATGCTCCAGTACACCTCGGGCATTGCCGAACGTATCAAGGGTAACGGCAACTGGGACGACAACAACGCGAAGGCGGACCTTGCGGACTGGCTCATGGTGCTCGATACGAGCGGCTCGTATGCGACTATCAGGAACAACATTGCAAGCTGGAAGTTGGGCGAGGTTCCCGATTTCGAGAAGCACCTGCGCAACTTCTGGACAAGCATCTACCAGTTCGGGGCCTGCAACTCCATGACTGCGGGGACCGTGAAGCACGTGAACAACAGTTTGAGCAAGTTCTTCATTTCGTATTACGAACAGCCCGATGGCCCGCGCACGCGATTCATTTGCGATGCCGAGACGCACCTGTGGCGCGCGGCGACCGATATCGAGAAGGATACGGTTGGCTTTGGCAAGGGCGATTACGACGGGCAAATCAAGAACGGCAAGATTAACGCGGAAAAGTATTACGTTTACGAGCAAAGTAAGGGCAAGTGGCGCGCGGCGACGGGCGACGACATCATGGAATTCGTGGATATCGCGGAAGTCATGGCGGGCCTTGCTCCGGACGAGAAAGTCATATTCATCTTGCGCCATGCGGAACGCACCGACGATACGGGCAAGAAGGGCCACCTGACGGATGGCGGCAAGAAGCAGTCGAAGACCGTGGGCGAAAAGCTCAAGGGCGAGCAGATTTATTTCGCGAACTCTACCTACACGCGCAGCATGGAAACCTGCGAGGGCGTGGCTTCGGGTGCGGGCGTGACCTATACCGAGAACACCATTGCAGACCTGGACGGCGAATGGTACGTGAAGGATGATTCCAAGTACGAATCCTGCAAGAGTGAAAACGGCGGTGGCTGGCAGGCGACTTCTGCGTATGCCTACAAGGGCGGCATTTGCCCGGGCGTCTACTACGATTTCGATTCCCGGAGCGAGGCGTTTATTTCGGACATTGTCAAGCCGGAATTTGCAAAGGTAAACCGCGTGGGCGTGTGGATTTCGCACGATACGTTCGTGGTTCCCATAACGGTTTACGGTTCGAACAAGAAGGTGAACCTGCGCTACTTCGATACCAAGCAGTGGATTTACTACCTGGCAGGGCTTGCCGTCATCATGGATTCGAGCGGCAATATCCGCTATGTGCCGGTGAAAGGGCTCGATAAGGCGACAATGACGATGTAGTCGTTGTAGGGGTGGCGCGTGAAATTCGGGAACCTGCTTGCATTTCTTGCTCTCGCATGCGTTGCGCCGTTCCACATTTCGTGCGATGACGATTCAACCGGCCCATCGGGCAGCGAAGCCGGTGAAGAACGGGTTGTTCGCGATTCCGTCGTCATCAGGGATTCGGTTGTCATCCGCGATTCCGTAGTTATTCGTGATTCTGTCGTGCTCCATGATTCTGTGGTGGTCAGTGACAGCGTGCATGTGGTCGATAGTCTCAATGTGGTAGATAGCGTGCAGGTGCGGGATTCTGTTCATGTGATCGACAGTGTGCGGGTAGTTGATCCCGATACGGTTGAGGTTGCCGACACTCTGTCTGCGCTGGAAAAGAACGACCGGTATGTCCGCGAATCCGAAGTGACGGCGTTCACCCCGCTAAAGAACGTGCTGGATAGCCTTGCTGCGGGCGATAGGATTGTCGCCGTCTTGCGCCATGCCGAACGCGGGGATGACTATTCTACGACGGGTCCTCTGAACGATAACGGCGTGCAGCAGGCCTTGTCGCTTGGCGAAAAACTCCAGGGTAAAAGCGGTATTTATTTCGCGGCATCTCCCGCTACGCGCACGCACCAGACCTGCCACAATATTGCGAAGGGTATGGGCCTTTCCGACACGCTGGCCGATACGCTCGATTTTTTGGGAGGCTCGTGGTTCGTGAAAGATACGGTTGCCTACAACCAGTACAAGAGTGACCACAACGGGAGTTGGAACGTGACGACCAAGTGGCTGTATGAGGGGAGCTATGCCGATGCTTTCTATGAAGTGGCTCCGCGAAGCACCGAGTACCTGGACGGCAATATTATTCCCGCATTCGAACGCTCGGAGAAAAAAGTCGGTATCCTTGTCTCGCACGATTTACTTATTATTCCGGTCGTTGCGTATTTTTCGAACAACAGCATAGACCTGAAGTACTACACCACGAAAAAGTGGCTGAACTACCTTGCCGGTTTTGCTGTGGTCCTGAAACCCGATGGAACGCGACGGTTCTATGCGGTGAAGGGGCTCGATGCGGGGACGATGAAGAAAGAATAGGTGTGGATGAAAATGAAATGGTGGAATGTTGGATGTTTGTCGGCCGTAATGGCTGGAATGTTTTTTATAGGTTGTAGCGACGGTCATGGCCCTGTAAACGGGTCGGATTCCCCCGAGGCTTACGAGACGATTGACGCCCCGCTTTATGTCTATGAAATTCTCGCAGAACGGATGGCGGTGGATTCGACCGCAATCGACATTCTGGACATGTTGTCTGAACCGCGCGTGGAACAGCTCCTGATGAACCATATCCCTGAAGATGTGGCAGTGGTGCAGGCAAAGCGCGAGGCGGCCGCTGCTTTCGGGATTGATTCCGTGCAACTTGCGACCGATTCCGGTGCGGTGATGCTCGCCGTCTCTACGATGGTGCAGAACCGCGCCAGCAAGGAAGAGACGCAGAACTTTATCCGCAACCTGGGGGAGGATTTGAAGGGGGACGGCGTTTGGAACGACCCGAACTGGAAAATCAGGATTGCGGACTGGGTCGTAGGGCTTGATTCCAGCTGGCGGTATAACGATGTGCGCAACAACGCCGCTCCGTACTATGGCGGGAACGTGCCCTACTTCGAGAAGTACATGCGAGAGTTTTTCCCGATTGCTTACGGTTTCGAACCGTGTGGCGCCTCGAATGCGGGGACGGTCACGTACGTGAACCAGGGCCAGAGCGTTTATTTCGCGAACAACTATGAGCATGCGGACCATTCGCGAGTGCGATTCATCTGCGATGCAAATGGATTCCAGTGGCGCGTCGCGAACGCCATCGAGAAAGATACCGCGGGCTTCGGCGCGGGCGAATACGACCGCGAGATTCGCGAAGGCCGCGTGAACCACGACAACTACTACATATTCGATGCGGGCAACTGGCGCGTCGCGACCCCGCAGGAGGCCGACGGCTTTACCGACCTCGTAGATGTCTACGCGAACCTCAAGTCCAGCGAGAAGGTGGTGTTCATCATCCGGCACAGCGAGCGCACGAATGAAACGGGCGCAAGCGGCCACCTGACCGACAACGGGAAGAAATATGCCCGCGAACTGGGCGCGCGCCTCGCGAAAGTCGGGACGGAAGACTTCTACTTCGGGTATTCGGGCTACACGCGCACGTACGAGACATGCGAGAACATCGCGCAGGGCAAGGGACAGGTGAACTACAGCATCGTGGAGCTCCCGTACATGGATGGCGCGTGGTACGTGAAGGATGCCGACAAGGCGGAGGCCTACACGAATTCCGATGGCGGTGGCTGGGTGGTGTATTCCAAGTACGGCTTTACCGGCGCATATCCCGATGCGTTCTACGACCTGGAAACACGCAGTGAACAGTTGCTCAAGGACCAGATCCTTGCGAATATTGGCAGCATGAAGCGCGTGAACGTGATGTGCACACACGACTACCTGGTGGTGCCGCTCCTTGCCTACACGACTGACGGCCATGCGAACGTGCGCTACTACGAGAAGAACCGCTGGGTCAACTACATGGCGGGTGTGGCGATGATTATTTCTGCCGACGGATCCGTGCGCTATATTCCCGTGAAGGGCCTCGAAACGGGAATAATGTAACTGCGACGACAAAAAAGATATATTAAAGAAAAACGGCATCGTATGGTTTTTTCGCGGATAACTAGGCTACAGGGAATCGGGGTAATTGTCGCGGCTGCAGTCGTGCTGGAACTTGCGGCTGTCGTGCAGTATGTTTCCATGAGGCATTCCATCTCGTCGCAGGTCGAAGAAATGGCGCAACGCGACCTGAAGGCGACCAACCATATCGTCGAGGTGAAGCGCATTGCGGAAGATGCCATTGCCGGCGTGTTGCCCGAGGTGGAACGCCTTCTTGCCCTCGGGCAGGAGGATTCCCTGCACCGTGCCCTGCGCCGGGTCGTGAGTGAGCATCCCGAAATCGTGGGTGTCGACTTTGCCCACCGCGTGGGCGATGACGGCGTGCGCAATGGGTACTTTACCTTCGTGGACGAATCGACCGGGAACATCGCGGATACCGTCATAGGTTTCGACTACACGGAACGTTCCTGGTACCGCGACGGCATCGTCAGCGACGGATTCTGGAGCGAGCCCTACATGAGCCGCTATTACGTTATCCTCATGTCCACGTACTCACGTGCCGTGCGCGATGTAAATGGGAATGCGGTTGCCGTTATCGGGGCGGACATCCCCATGCACGAACTTTCGGCACTTTCCGTGCAGCTCTACGAAAACCAGCAACGCGCCATGTTGCCCGTTATTGCCTTCCAGCTGTTTGGCCTGTTGCTTCTCGGGATTATCATTTACAGGAGTATCCGGAGTGCGCGCCGCCTGAACGAGGCGAACGCCGAAAAGGAATTCATAAACAGGGAACTCGTAATCGCGAGCCGTATCCAGCAGGCGATGCTCCCCACGGAAACGTTTGTCGATGATGCCATCGATGTTGCCGGGAGTCTCGTGCCCGCCAAGCAGGTGGGTGGCGACTTCTATGATTATTTTGTCCATAACGGCAGGCTGTACTTCAGCATCGGCGACGTGTGTGGCAAGGGGATCCCGGCGGCACTTTTCATGTCGATGACGCAGGCTGTTTTTCGTTCTGTCGCGACCCACAAGGACCGCCCCTCGGATATCGTGCGCAGCATGAACACGCAGGCGAACCGCGGGAACACCACGGGAATGTTCGTTACCTTCTTTGCGGGCGTTCTGGACCTTTCGACTGGGCTCCTGCGCTATTGCAACGCAGGGCACGAGCACCCGCTTGTCATATCGGGGAATAACGTGCGCACGCTGGATGCGAAGTCGAACCTGCCCATCGGCGCGATGGAAGGGACCCGCTACGTGGACCATGAATCGCAAATCGCACCCGGCGATACGGTGCTGCTCTTTACCGATGGGCTTACCGAGGCGATGAACGCGGAAGGGGAGCTTTTTGGCAGGGAACGCGTGGCTTCGACTGTTTGCGGGCGCAATGTGGAAGGCGATGAAAGTGTGTCGCAACTGCTCGACACGATGTCGCGGGCGGTCGCGGGCTTTGTGCGCGGTGCCGAACAGAGCGACGACCTCACCATGCTCGCGATATTGTATAAGGGCTGATTTTTTTCAGGCGTTGCCTCTCTGAAAAAGATTTTGTATATTGTCTCTATTCAGTTCGGGCATGGTGCCTAGATTAGGCTGTGGCTTTAGCCATTTTATATATAACGTCGGGTATGTAACGATGCGAATAGGCATCTAGACCCGTCTCCATTTTATATTGCATTTACTAACGGCATGTTATTGTCTCGTGCTGTGTTGAGGGGCTCTTATGCACGAAGATCTCCTAGGCAAAGAATCTGGGAACATCGTAGCGATGGAAATATGGCTTAAACAAGCCAAGTTTCGAAGAATGTATTCTGAATACGAGTGGAATGTGCTATTGCCTGCGTTTTGGAAAAACAAGGAAACGCTGGTGATTAATAAAAATAAGCAGAATAGGCACATTGTTGGAAGTAAGGAGTTTGCATATTTTAATGTGAAATCACAAAAAGAAGGGAAAATAGGATACTCATATTTTTATCCACATATTGATATTATGGAAATCTTGCCGAGAATTATTGGGACAGGTATTTTGGAATTTGAAAACGGAAAACCCAAAAGAGAAACAGTAAAGTGCTCTTACAATATAGGGGTTGGTGGGAGAATAGGGCTTGTTGTTACCGATGTATTGTCGATTCGCTATTCAACTACGGGAGTCCATGCATTTCCCATACATCCCAATGTATATGATGATATTGTGAATCGCCTGAAAAAGAAAAACCGACAAGCCCGTTTTACGGCATCGTGCCGTAGCGTACTTATCGGTTTCATAAGTAATATACAATCTTTTTTCGAAAAAGTCAAGCGAATAATGAGGAAAAAATGATTTATTTTCGAATAAAAACCGCTCAAATTATTAAGCATAAAGAGGAATACTAATTATTCTTTTGAATCTTCATTGGATATTGATAAAGACATTCTGTTATTCGTTTGTCCGCAATATCCTTTGAAAAGTCATCTAATGTGTATTTCATTTTATTGTTTGCTATGTCAAATGCATAGATGTGTGAATATTTTCCTTGGGCGAAAAACAGGCGAACTTCAATGGCCCGTCCAAAGTCGCCAATTTTTGGAGAATTGCAAATCATATACCATGCAAAATTACTTCCAATGATGTCCCAACATTTTTCATCCGTTTGAATTATTTTTGATTCTGAATCATAGGAGATGGAACATATATCGCTGATGAAATTATAGGATGAGGGGGAATTATTTATAGAAATACTTTTTTCTTTATGAAAAAGTTTAATTCCGGTAAAGATTAAAAGTGTGATTACTGTAACTGTGGCTAAGGTGAGTATCCAAAGCTGTGCCGGAGTGATTTTGTTGTTGCTTGCCATGAAACTCATTGCTTATATCCTTGTGACTACTGGTGTCAAAAATGTCGTAATAATTAAAATGGTTACGATTGGTTGTACATGATATATAAATATATATTTTCAACGAGAAATGCTTGATGATTTGCAAATTGATTGTGTGTGGATACTTCAAAAAAGAAAAACCTCTCCGTTGGGAGAGGTTTTCGTGGATGATGCAGGGGTCGAACCTGCGACCCGCTGATTAAGAGTCAGCTGCTCTACCAACTGAGCTAATCATCCGAAGGTCTTTCGACGGGCTCAATTATAGAAAAATTTTGCCCCGTGGCAAGGGGGCGGGTGGCAAGTTCTGAAAAAATATAGAGGCAGACTGGGCGTACCGAGGTTATATTTATGTATATATATGGTGTGCTCGTCTAAACCCGTTAGACGTCAAGAGGTTAGAATGAAACGATTTGCATTGCCCGCTATGCTGGCCTGCATGGCCATCGGGTTCGTTGCCTGCGGTGACGACGGTAGCAGTTCTGCCCCGGTCGAGGAGTCGAGTTCTGCGGGCACGACGCCAGCACTTACTTCCAGCGAATCCGGGGGAACAGAGGGTTCGTCTAGTAGCTCTTTACTTACATCGTCATCCTGGAGCGGAGCGATAGGATCCAGTAGCGCCGATACCTCTCGCGTGAATTCCAGCAGCAGTCTGACTGGAACCAGCAGTAGTTTGGCTGGTGAACCCGGCGACACCACGAGAATCACCTACGCCCTCAGGCGTTTCGATGGCCCGCTCACCAACCCGCACAAGGGGTTTACCGTCCCGACGGAAGCCGCATGGACTTTCGACCCGGGCTTTGAATATGGCCCCCACGGCTCCTTGAACAACGGCGCATGGAACCTGGTTACCTACGGTTCCGGCTACCAGCAGTGGAACAAGCTGAACCCGGCAAAGGGCGTTTACGACTGGAGCGGGCTTGAAGAACTGCTGGATGCGCTTGCTGCACACAACATGGGGTACGCCCTGCGCGTATTTCCGTATTCGCCCTCGTTCATCCGGGACGATAGCACCCCCGAGGAGAACTACGACTGGACTCCGAAATACGTTTACGAGGCGGGTGCGAAAAAGATTACGGCCAGGTACAAGGAAAACAACGCCAATGCGGCAGTTCCCGTGTGGGACGATTCGGTTTACCTGCATTATGCGAAGGAGTTCGCGACGGCGCTCGCGGCAAAGTACGACGGCGACCCGCGCATCGAATACATCGACGTGCGCTCGTTTGGCGAATGGGGCGAGTGGCACGTGTCGAACCTGGACGGGAGCCGCATGCCTTCGGTTGAAATCCAGAAGGACATGCTGAAACATTACGCCTCCGTGTTCAAGAAATCCCTGCTGGTTCTCCCTTCCGACGGCTATGGCGACGTCTATACCTACGCGCTAAGCCTCGGCATTACCAAGCGCGACGACTGCCTCATCGGAATTCCCGGGACCGCAGATTCGCTGGTGCGCGCCTACGAGGCGAACATGCCCACCGTCGCGGAGAACTGCGGCGGCTATGCCATCATGCTGAACTACACCGACGTGATTCCCGGCGGCTACCTCAAGTGGACTCCGGAACGCTGGGTCGATGCCATCAGGACGGCGCACCTGACCTACTACGTGCTGGACCAGGACTTCGACGATTGCGGCTACCGCTTCTACAACGACAACAAGGCGCTGGCGGATTCCATGACCAAGGTCATCGGCTATAACTTCACGGTGACGCACGCGGAACTTTTGACCGCCGCGCCGCCCACCGCGGGCACCTTGAACATTACCGTCAAAAACACCGGCGTGGCGCCCTGCTTTTTCGATATCTACATGGTGGCGGAATTTGTCGACTCCACGGGCAAGGCGCTTGCGCAAATCGGCGAGACGGTCCGCATTCCCAAGGGTACGTTCAAGGACGAAAGTTCGCAGGAGTTTGCTTTTACATATAAAGTTGCAGCGGGGGAGGAAAACGTTGCGACCCTGCCGGGCGTTTCCGTGGCACTTTCGCTCTACGAGAGCGAGGATGCCTTCAGGGGCGGAAAAGCCCCGACCGTCCGTTTCGATAACGAGGGCCTCCAGAAAAACAACAAGCTGCTGCTGAAACCGTAGTTTTTCAGAATCTGCCCACTCTTGTTTCTCTAAAAAAACTATCTTTACCCGCGTTGATTTTTATCAAACAGTTCACTTAATTAAATGGACACATTCCTATATGAATGAAACAGTACAGAATGCAGCTGATTCCGCAGTAGCCCCGGCCCCGGCCGAAGCTCCTGTCGCCGAAGCGGCTGTGCAGCAACCGGCTATCGTTGCAAGCGAACCGGCTGCCAAGGTGAAGGGCAAGTTCGACGAACAGCTCGGGCTCATGCTCCCCTCCGACGCAGCCCAGGTCCAGGCGCAGCTTACCATGCCGGGTATGAGCGATGACATGGTTTACAAGATCGTGGAAACCCACGGTGGTAACCATGCGGTTCTCTACAAGACATACGACCAGGCCGTTCTTGCCCGCGACGTGCGCGATTCCATCGAGAACGCCGCCGGCCACAAGGTGCTCCCCATCGCCAAGGCGAAGCTCGGGTCCACCTACTGCAAGGGCGAATACTCCACCGAACAGGGCTGCAAGGGCGAATCCGACACCTTCGGCATCGGCTCCCTGGTTGAATTCCAGGCTACCGGCCTCATCGTGGTGATGTGCGTCATCATCGGCCTCACGGTGCTCTGCTACCTCATGAACTTCATCATGGCGAAGCTCGGCCTCAACAAGATCAAGGCTCCGGCCCCCGCGGTCAAGGCTGCTCCGGCTGCCGCCGCTGCTCCGAAGACGATCGCCCCGGCCCACTGCGACTGGGATCCGAACGCCAAGAGCGTCCACCCGGGCTTCACCAACAAGCAGCTCCAGGCTTTCCTCGGCATTGCCGCCGTCGCCGCCCTGGAAGAACACCCCGGCATGAGCAACGACACGTTCCTT